>Ga0224501_10002012_pt1 | contig 15864 bp, 16 predicted proteins | sample SF_Oct11_sed_USG_4_FD_169105 | JGI IMG/M metagenome (GOLD analysis project Ga0224501, IMG submission 169105) | Sediment microbial communities from San Francisco Bay, California, United States - SF_Oct11_sed_USGS_8_1 | ecosystem: Environmental > Aquatic > Marine > Sediment | place: USA... | reverse complement strand
GAGGCCAACCCATAGCAGGCTAACTCTGTGGAGGGCCAACCCATAGCTGGCTAACTCTGTGGGAGGCCCAACCCATAGTTGGCTGACTCTGTGAAAGGCCAACCCATAGCAGACTAACTCTGTGGAAGGCCAACCCATAGCAGGCTAACTCTGTGGAAGGCCAACCCATAGCAGGCTAACTCTGTGGAAGGCCCAACCCATAGCTGGCTAACTCTGTGGAAGGCCCAACCCATAGCTGGCTAATTCTGTGGGGCAGATCATGGACAATTCTGATAAGAATTCAACGGCTTTATAACGTCATCCATGTGAAACAATGCGATCCTATCTAATTTTAAATAGACTAAATTTGAGACTCAATTAAGGCAACCAAGGCTTACATGTATTTCATTCAAATTCCATTAAAAGATTCATCTATCTCGATACACGCGTGATCTATCCCACCATGCATATTGTGTGGCGCACAGAGAATAACTTTATATGAAGTTATACCTTCAATTAAGGTAACTGATTATGTGCTTCGCTCAGTCTCAGACACAAGCCAAACACAAACGCGGATCAAGGTTAAGTGAGAGGTTCTTGTTGTTGAACAGAGGCTATAAATGCAGTGGTCTATTATCATTAGCTTCATGCCTGTTCGTGCTCTTGCACCCATCGTGTCACATATCAACCATCTGCTACCATGGTAGACTGATACTCGGCTGCGTAGTTCAACGAGTCTCACATTTCCTGTGAGTTTCCATGTATTTTGTGGTGATTGTGAGAGAGAACTCTTCATTTAAACGGTGTCAACTATCCGGGCAGACATATCCCAATTACAAAAGGCGGTGCATATTGTTCTGAAAGTTGGGACAATCTGTTCCTCAATGTAACCTTATTCCAGTTCTGTAACCAAACTAGGCCATTGTTCCTTTTTCTCTAATTTTAGTATCTTATCGCTACTGTGAATTGAAGGTGCCTAAGTTATCACTAGCTATTCTACACCAGTTCAGTATAGGTGAGTTGCTCTTTTTAACTTTTCCATTCAAAACGCCTACACTACCATCATCTTCTGCAGCCATCTTCTCTTCATTGCTAGATGTAAGTCTCCTCATGACTGGACCAAACACTCCTATCCCAAGCTAGGGTCATAGGCTCATCTTATCCTATCATTTTGTTCTGAACCTACTTCTTCTTAATTTGTCTCTTCTTATAACTAAACCGTACACGTAGTCAGATTCATGGATCGGAATCTTCTATCACTAGAAGTTATTTAGACTTTCTTAAGATGCACCGCTGACCTAGGTACACCTGGGTAAAGTGCACCTAGGTAATGGCCAGCAGAGGGCTTAGAGAAGCCAACTTTTACTTTTGTTGTTCCTCGTTTGATTGATGGTGGCCTGGTAGGCCGGCCCACTGGTAGGCCGGCCCACTGGTAGTATGATTGATGATCTAGATCTCCTTATCTAGGTAGACACGCGCCAGAGTCGGTCAGCTATTCCCGCGTTATCAGTAGGTGCCACGCTTTTCGACAACTGGTCACTCTCACACGCTGTGACAGAAGCTAACTAGGGTGAGTAAAGCTAATAATACCATTTAGTTATTTATCTTACTGTGTGGACTGAGCGCAACGCTGTGATCATGGCTGAAGCGGAGGGAGGAGTGTTCGTTCCTCGAACGTAATAATTTTTATGCTGCGTGATCATTTTTGTCATCCTGTTTTTCCGCTAGTGATTTTTGTAAATTCGGAATTCCAAAGACTGACTCGCTTGAGCGTCAACTGCCTGGTGACGGTACAATATTGCAAAAAACCTCAGTTTATTAAATTTTCATGCGTTCAATATGGATGCATAATAATATCTAGGTTTACATACCTTTATTTTCATTTACTGGTATTATCCCACCTCTATTACTTTGCTGATAACGCATTCTTGACATTGCAGGAAGCACACAGCAGCCATGAGTGACTTTCGTAAGCCTCGCTCGGCTACTGCATCTAACATAGATGAGGCGATCCCGGAAATTCCCGGAGGTCGCCGCATGTCACACCAGGCGAGAGACAAACACGGTGGCAGCCGACGACTGTCCAATCCATTCAACTGGCGAATGAGAACAAAGAGACAGTCAGCGGATCTGTCTACCATGTCATTGGCCAACGCGCAGAAAAGTAACACGGTGACAGTGGCTCGACCCATCTACACTCAACAACATTTCGATATCGGTTTTGGCCAAAAAGAGCACGAGGGCCTCAACATCAAACAGAGGATGAAGAAATGTTTAACGTGCGAATGTTCGGCGAAATGTTGGAAGCAGTTTCTATACAGGCTGTTCCCGTTTATTAGCATTATGAAGAATTATAGTCCTAGAGAAGATCTGGTTGGAGATATAATCGCTGGTATGACTGTTGGCATCATGAATATACCGCAAGGTGAGAATTGTTATCCTCTGGTGCAATCATGATCACTTCACTATGCGAGATGTCACTGAGATAAGCTTATGCCAAGTTGAGGTCCGGGTGCTAGAAAATGTGGGCACACAGCTTGCATGTTTTGTTCTCATTCCAATGACTGGAAGCCACTGATTATTCAAGCACCGGTTTACCCCTAGGATAGCAACGCTCAGTTTACCAGGTCCATAAGAGTAATGATTCTCGTATTGTTTTAGGTATGGCTTACGCCCTCTTGGCCTCTGTGCCTCCAATCTATGGTCTCTACGTCTCCTTCTTCCCCGTCCTTGTCTACTTCTTCTTCGGAGGATCCAGACACATCTCTGTCGGTAAGTTCTGACTACTCCGTAGGCTAACTCAATAAAGGGACTGAGAATGAGTTCCTCACATAATTCCCAGCTCCAACAAGCCTCTGGCGTAAGAGATCCCCCCCTCTATCTTGTAAAGGCTTTCAATATCCTGTTATCATCCCTTCTTGGGATAGCGGGATAGCTCAGTTGTAGAGTGTTGGGCTCGCAACCGCGAGAACCTGGGTTCTAGTCCCGGTCATGGCTGCCTCCCGTTGTGAGTATGAGCTGTCACTATAATGCTAGCTCCAAAGAAAATAATAACCTCACTATGGGGTGGCTCGTTGGAACTGACTCGCTTGTGGTGCCCCATGCTAAGGCATAGCTGGTGAAAAGCAAGTATCTGGCCTGGCAGCTTCACCAGAACGGTGGCCTGCTGAATAGCGCTCTGAGGTTAAAATGAGTGGTCCCTGGTATAATACCCTGTTTAGACACCATTTTGTCATCTCACTATTGTTGGGGCTGGATGACGCTGTTATATAAAGGTCTACCCATAGAAGTACTTTGTTCTGTAAGACACACCATAGACTATTCTAAAAACAGCTCATTATCGATGTAACGGAGACGTGCCATGTCAAGTTCTGCATTTAGTCCAGGGACTAAGACTTCTTTGCTCAGTGATATTTGGAATTTGAGCTCAAACATGAGTCACCCACACCTTTTGTGAATTTCCAACTCCTACCATTGAAAACCCAGTCGTGAGATGATTATTAGTTAAGCTGGCCAAGAAAAAATGAAAGCGAATTCATACTCCGTACAGAACGTTTGGCTCCATTTGGCTCCTAGTACAATTTGGCTGTTTTCCCTTATCCTGACACAATTGATGGTAATTCAATTGCACAAGAGGCCAGCATTACTGCGACTCATTATTCACCTGGACTTCTCACCAACAACCAATCAATCAGAATTAGGATTCAGTGGCTGAAATGCTGTTCGATAGGCTCTGAATTCACACCTCTGATGTTTGTGTGAAAGTTTTGAATTAATTGCATATTTTCCCATCAACCTCAACCATCCTATATCATGGTGACTGTGTTGATGCAATCACTTTTTATGGTTTGGTTATATTGAATTTCAACCATCTTTCTTTCCCATCAAACCAAAACTGCCTACCACTTCCCAGTTAGTTAGATAAGACCCACATACAGCCTGTTGATGAGAAAGTTTAGATGGTGGATTCGTAATGTGGGTAGAACATATCCATGCCGAAACTACACAGATTCGCTTGCACCATGTATGCGCTGGAAAGAGAGAGAAAAGTAAAGATTGGCAGCTATTAGTCATGTGTCACGGTGTGTGTGCAAAAGAAATAAAATCCCGGTGTCTGTATCTACATTGGTTTTGTAGGAACATTCGCCGTGGTAAGTCTGATGGTCGGCGGAGCTGTTGACAGTCAGATGGATTACTGTAACGACTTGGTAGGAGGCACGCCATCCGTCGCTGGAGGAGACAGATTACTGAATGAAACGGGTGGTCTATATAACGGTACCACGGCTGATCCGGGCATGACAATGAACTACACAACAATGTTTGATGGTAACTCCTCTACTACAATGGCACCAAACAGTGCGGGACCAAGCAATGATCCGACTGAGGCCGCCATTGATAGCCCGATTAATCTCTGTCGTATGGGAGTGGTCACAACCTTGACCTTGCTTGTCGGAATCTTCCAGGTAATCATCCCTGTTTATTGGTTTGTGTTCTGGTTTAATTCTCACAACTTATGTCAGGACCGAGAAAATCGAAATGACCACAGAATGATACATCTTGAACTAATGAAAAAGTCGGTTATTCAGTTCTATCATATAATATTGTATATCAAGGTAGGAGATAGGTTTCTTCTTATAGATCAGTTGGCCACCTGCTATAATAGCAAATTAATGCATTATTTTTGCAGGTATTAATGGGACTGTTTCGTCTTGGTTTTGTCACTATCTATCTAGCCGATCCCCTTATCAGTGGATTCACCACCGGAGCCGCCTGCCATGTCTTCACGAGTCAAGTTAAATATGTACTAGGCATCAAAGTTAAACGCTTCAACGGAGCTCTGAAGCTAGTTTATGTAAGTAATGGTACCATTAACATTGTAAAAACGTCGGCCTAGTACACTCTCTAGTGTTTGGTATCGAAGCGGTGGGGGATAAGACTCCAGCGTGCGACTGGCAAATGGTAAGTCAGATGTATTTTAGTACTTACTATCAATCCAATACTTTTCTGTTTTAGACTTACGTTGACCTGTTCAAAAACATTGCAACGATAAATTGGGCGGAGGTGATCTGTGCAGCTCTCTGCATCGTTATCTTAGTTCTGGTCAAGGAATGCATCAATGATCGCTTCAAGAAGAAGATGAAGATGCCGGTGCCAATCGATCTGATTGTGGTAAGCATAGATCACTCACAGGAATGAGACTGTGGTTCCAGCTTCCACTCATCACTCATCACGTGTGTGATGGATGATGGATGCAAGCACCCAACCAACTGCGGGTCATGCGGGTTACAACAAATTATCCGTAATTAACCAACCCAACTCCAAGCGCCCTCAAAACTTTGGCTTCTCTCTCGCAGATGAATAAAGTGAGGCCTATAGTGAGGCCTATAGTCGGGAAAATGGCTGTGATGTTTCCACATCTGCTACTCAAATCGATAAGTTCCTGCAGACTAAAATGGGTGTTTTCTGTTTTGTTCGGTTTATAGTATATTCCTTACCCGCTATAACCACGATACCCTCTCACTGTGGGCATCTGATTCTAGGTTGTGGGTGGCACAGTGATTTCCTACCTGGTTGATTTGAATGGAAGATATGAAGTAAAGATTCTGGGAGTCATCCCTAAAGGGTGAGTAATATGGCCCTCGCTACAGGAAGCATTCTATGTTGTGTTATAAAAGGTAAGGTGATCAATAGTGAGCACAGCTCATAGGCAATTGTTTGTAATTATTACATGTAGAGGTCTTCCAATTGACACGTAAGACCTCATTTGCATATTGTTTGTACCTAGCTACCAGAAGTTATTTTATAACTGCCATCAGCAATCCTGCTATGGTGAACTCATTGTTGTTTCAAAATGAAGGCTGATGATGCTCATATAGCTATGCACAGCTTCCAATAATCTTTACCTGTTTGATTTTAGTTTTCCTGTACCATCCGTGCCACCGATGACCACAGCCACTGCGCTGATACCAAATGCCATCACTATCGCTATCATTGCCTTCGCCGTATCTGTCTCCATGTCAAAGATCTTTGGCAAGAGACACAACTACGAGATTGACTCGAACCAAGTGAGTGAGATAGTCTATAGGTCAGATTATCATGGCGCCCAGATGATCTTAGTTCTAGGTGATTTCTCAGAACTATGAGTACGTCACTTTAAATACACTTTGCATTCACTTTAGAGACTCTTCTTTCTACTCAATTTTGTTTATCCATTCGAAGAAACGACCATTTTGGTGCCTTTTCAACTGAGCGAGGGCCTCCGAACTACCAGTCACTGACCACTGCTGTGGGTCCTGATTCGATTTTACTTGGTAATTCATAAATAGCGCTCATTTTTGCGGAATCTTGCAGGAAAAAACCCCATCATATCATAAACTGAGGGGTCCCATAAAGTCCAATGTTTCACCCATGAATGTTGAGAATATTCATCTTTTTTTTAGGAGTTGCTCGCCCTCGGTTTCACGAATACCATTTCATCGTTCTTCAGCTGTTTTACAAGCTGCGCCTCGCTCAGCCGTAGTGCTCTGCAAGACAACCAGGGAGGAAAAACTCAAGTCGCCGGTCTCGTTTCCTGCTCACTCATCCTTGTTGTGCTTATTGCTCTGGGCCCATATTTTGGCACCCTACCAAACGTGAGTATTTCTGCAGTCTGTACACTAGGCAATGAAGAGAAATTTTATGTCAACCCGTGTGAACAAGTGACTTTGGGTTCAGTGGTCTGTGTCAGAATCGTGTAAGATTTAAGGAAAAACTTAGCTTTGCTCGCCATTTGTATTGGCTGAAACCGTTCGCCGGGTCAGCTTTATCTTGGGTCTGGGTCAAAGGGTAGCCCGCCAGTTTGCTGGGAATTAACTGCTGTTGGGATGGATAGCACATCAAGGATAGACATGGAATTTAAGGAATTTACGTTAGCCCTACGGAGCCCCCTCACAGCTTTTTCCATGCCATAGCCTTATCTCTCTGGCAGTCTGACTTAGTGGAAGCCGAAATGCTAACGCCATACTTTTGAAATACCATGCTTAGGTGTCGTGGGGCAAAGCCCTATGGCTGGCCCAACCACTGCAACACCATCGCAGGGAAATCCAATAGTTATGACCATACCTTTGAAACACTAGGTTTAGATTTTCTGAGGCAAAATCTCATGACTAATTTAACCACTGCACCACAGTTCAGGCAGTGAAATCCTTGCAGTGAAATCCTCGTGGAATTTCCCGGCTCTCACTATCATCACACCGCAATGTGAATCCATCAGCGTAAGAGCTCTGTGGTTACCACGAGACATACGCTTTCAGTGCTTGACAACCAGGCACCTCACGGTGCAAATGATTAATCTCACCAAAGCGGTTCATAATTTTGATAAAATGTCAAACTTTGGCACTCTCGACTATTGCATCTAGCCACAAGATAACCCGCCTTCGTCATTGCGTTTGTATGTTTGTGCAGAATGCGAGCACCCGCTGGCCTTGGAATGCAAGAAAACAGAGTGATTTACCATTTTGTTAATTATAATAATCCTAGTATTTATGGTTGACAGTCGGGCAATCATACCATCAGAGGTCCTTGAATTATTAACCCCCAAATGACACGAACTGGAATGCCTCAGCACCACCCCATTATGGGGTACTCTTACCCCCAGTACAGGTGTATTTATTTGAATACCTGATAACGTTTTATTGTTTGTTTCAGAGTGTTCTCGCTGCTATCATTCTTGTGGCACTGAAAGGAATGTTCAAGCAATTTGCTGAGCTCAAGAGACTGTGGTACATCTCATACTATGACTTTGTAAGTTTTGGTCACTCGCTAATCGCTTCTTGGAATGCTGTGACCTCTAAATTTCAATTTAAATAAAAGCTGATATGTCAATCTAGGGAAAAAACACTAATATTGAGGACTTCATGTTCCCGAGGTCATCATAAGAAATATTAGCCCAGAACCCAGCGATGATTGCCGAGATTTTATGATAGAAGAACTCGAATTTCTTGCTCATAAAGGCATTATAGAAAGCTTTGGCAGGAAATTATCCACTCGAACAGACCTAATAATGAGAAAGAACAGCAATAAGGAGTACTAGATTTGAGCTAGAAAGCCTGTGAGTTGTATTGTTGGTTTGACACCGATGGATGTGAATTAAATTTTCCTGACCCTTGCATTGAGACACTCTCTGGATTAGAATTTATATCTCTTTGTGTTCCCATGTAATATTGATAATGATAATGAATACCTCATTATAGTCGATCTGGCTAGTGACTTGGCTCGGAGTCGTCTTCCTTGATGTTGATCTCGGACTCATTGTTGGTGTTGTATGGGGACTGCTAACCGTTGTCTTCCGAACTCAATAGTAAGTTCTTTATGTAATTAAATCAAATATCAGGGATAGAGTTTAGTATCATACAAAGTGTTTGGTAGGTAGACTTTAATGGCAGATTTTAAAACTATGCAGTCAGTGGTAGCCATCCACTGCTTGATAAGGAGATTATCATCGCTGTTTTGGAGCATAGATCACGACAAATCCCATATGATCTGCCCGAATAGATTGATTGACACTGCTCCTGTGCATGCTGTATCCAGGAGCCGCGGGTTCCATGATGATGTAGGTTTTAAGGGTCTTCGGACATCTAGCGATATGCCACCTGCAGTTGATTGGCATGGGTAAATATATCCTCAATTTAAAATAAATAAATCATTCAACATATAATAAATAAGATAGACCGGATAACAAACTTGTACATTTGCCAGTTGCCTTTGGTAGTGAACTCGGTTGAGGAAAACTCTGGAATGATGCCATCATTGTCATAAAAATTCCTCACACTGCCAGTAACTGTTTACAGTCCGGACACAACCATACTGGCTAGGGTACCACACACAGATCTCTACAAAGACAAAGACCTCTACCCAACAGTTCAGGAAGTGCGTGGAGTGAAGATTTTCAGAATTGATGCCTCTCTGTATTACGCCAATGTGGAGCATTTCAGAAACAAGCTTTATAAACAAACTGATGCAAACCCTAGAAAACTCAAGCAGCAAAGAGTTAAGGTAAAGGTTGTTCTGATGATAATCATATAATAAATTATATCTCCATGTCATAAAGGGTGTAGAGACATAGTGTTTCCACTACCGCCTCAGTCAAATTAAACAACTAAAATCAGCTTATGGTTTGTTTTTATCTATGGCTTCCGTATGAATGATCATGACTTGGTCTCAACCCACATGTAATGGCTAAAGACAGGTCCTAGGTTTCAGTTTTTGTGCTAGTTTCCAACTTTTTCATATAAAAAAGTTCCCAATCATGGGAGAAAATTCTAGAAAATTTTAAACGCCTTCAGGTTGAGAATAAGATAAAGAAGGAGGTGAAACTCGCTGAACAGGAAAACAAGAGAAGAGCAAAGAAAGCCGCTCGGCAGAAACCACCCATGGATGATGAGGTATGTCTGCAGGGTCTAATTAGTGTAATTGTGGCACTCATGAAAGTTCCTTTTGGGCGTCTAAAAGGCCTTGGTCTTATGTCCATGCATTTCATTAGTGACTACGCCGCAACATCAATGCTTCCATCACCAGCTAGCTACCGGGCCTAATGCAAGCATCTCAGATAAATTGAACTCCTTAATGTATCACATAACCTAACCACATATGCGACAGAATCACCTTGTGTATGATGGTCATGCGTTACAGTCAGTCATTTGTGTTGATAAACCACTGCACTTGATTCAGATCTGCCGTGAGTTTACCTGTACTCACTGTGGCCATCGTAAGGTAACTCCCTCTTTTTCTGTTGTTCTGTACCATTCTATCCTGATAGTAGAGACCACCATAGTCATTCAGACTCGAAAGCTGCACCAAAACAATACCTAACACCAATATGCACTGCACACTGTTCGGTTTATAAGCGGTTCGTCAGCAATTGATGAGGGTCCCTTTAGTCAAAGCAAATGGCGTGTCTGAAGACAGACAAATGACGGTCAGCAAAACATCACATTTCCGTGGAGATCTCTTTGATATGCGATGTTTGCTGAAAAACTGTCGGATGTTAGCCTAGTTACTAGTTACTAGTTAACAAACAGGCTCGGTGTAAGACCTCAGAGTGATTGAATCATGGACAAGATGGAAAATATTGAACCTTCTGATCTAGAGTTATGCGGAGTCAAACACGCTTTTTGGTCACATATTCGCGGAAGGACCTCTTTGACCAACGAACCCCGTATAATCCGAGCATGTGAACCTGTCACAACCACCACTAGCTCCATGCACGCTTTGCACGAGTTTTCATCTTTATCACGGCCACACCATGACACATGACTAATGGCTTTACTTTTGAGTATCTGCCAAGGTGTTGTTTTCTCCTTTCTTTCCAGCATGTACACAGTATTTTCAGTATTTGTAGATATTTTCTAACCGCGTTACAAATCCGCCTTATTTATCACACTAGCCTTTCATATGAACATGATTTAGATAAGTATCATCTCATTTCAGGCTGCTCCATCATTGGAGAATATGGACTCTGTCGGTTTAGCTGAAGAAGTTGCGGTTGATACTGATCCTACGAAGAGAGATGGCTGGCCTAAACCAGGCATTCACCATATCATTATAGATTGCAGCATGATGAGCTACGTAGACTCTGTTGGTGTCAACATGCTTGTTACGGTACGGGCAGCTTTCACTTTAAGGTTATGGACAAAGAAACTCATGGCTTGTTGAATCCATGAAAGAATTGAGTAGACAACAGCCATATCCGTGACTGTCATAGTAAAAGAACCCCAATGCGAAAACATTGGCAAATAGATAAAGACAACTTTAAGCTGCAAAAGCTAATTGGTCTGACCACCACCACCAGCAAAAACCCATGGTCGTTCTTAGCTTTCCCGACTATAGTGGGTGTGTTGTTTGATTAACATGTATTGCTTCATTTTACAGGTGTATTCAGAGTACAAGGATGTAGATATTGATGTTCTTCTTGTAAACTGCAAATGTAAGTTTTAGTTTATTCTTTTGTTCTACATGCCTAGCATGACCAGAGATTAACCACAGAATCCATCACCTGAGAACCACGCACACTAGTCCGATATCCCATTGCGTACCTCTCCGCATTCTCAAAACATACCGGAAGCCAACTTTTTATCCCAACCCTAGAGAAGGGTGCTCTCTGTCGCAGTGCAACTTAGTGCTTTTTTAAACACCCAAGATCAACACTATCCTGATTCTGTAAATTTTTAGCTGGAGTAAGAGAGATGTTCAGAAGATGTGACTTCTTTGACAAGATGCCACCCGATAATGTGTATCTTACCATTCACGATGCTGTGATTATCGCTCTTGGCAAACAGAGAGATCTCCTTGAGGAGGTAAGAATTCAGTTTCAAACCATAAAATTATCCAATGGGAGAAAACTAGCGTCTCAGCAACCTTTGGTTTTCACTAAATCGTATACTCTGACATCACTTTTAAGAAAAACCTTCGCCAACACAATGGCGGTGGGGCCTCCAAAGGAGTTGATAGATTTAATACAAACAATTTTTGTTATAAAAAGGTTATTTATCACATTTTCCTTGGATAATTGTGTATGGTGTAAGCCCGGATGCATGTGACCCATTAATGCCTACCTTTACAGATGGCTATAAGCTCAGAGAGCTTGCTCGAAGAGGTATAGGGTTAACCATCCTGGGCCTGGCTTATGCACTTTGTCCTGATGTAGTCCTTTCATTCATACATCAAACAGACAGGCCTTGGTGCCTAACTCTCTTTGATTTATGAATCATGGGCTTGTTGTTTTGGCTAACTTTCCTACAAAAAATGTTTGTGTTTTGTTCGCTGTTGAGGTTTAATCCTTCCATTAGTGACTGGTTCAGCCAGACTTCAGAAACTTTTTGAATGTCTTACACCACACTAATATTGTGTTATGCATGCACCCAGCCATGTGCTTGTTGTTGGTAATGCTACACCTTTTCAGAAAGGCCCAAATTTCTGTTATCTTTCTGCCAAAGTCCAAATCTTCAATTCTGCTCGTTCACTTGATTAAATTGTGTAGTAATGCCCCCTCCGAGTTCAATGTGTCAAGATTGTCAGACTGTTATGTGAGCTTTTTACGACTCACTTGTGGGAAAAGTCTGAATTATTTTGGATTGACTTCATGGCTCCGAATGAGAATGAGAGTTATGTCCGCTCGCGCTCTCATGTAGAGTGGTGGACAGTTGCTCACTCTTAACAAAATTGCACAGTTCATCAAACAAATCCTCATTTGTGCAGACCTGGCATTGCAAACTCTCCTACCAGGGATGCATGCCATTGGCTTGATGTGAATTTGCTGTTGCTTTGGCATTTTTTATGAATGGCTCAATTTCTTACCATTTGATCCTTAGCTTTCAATTTATTATTGTCAAGCAATCAGCCTTCCCAATATTTGGCTTGAAAACTTTAATTTATTTTCCTCGGGGGACCAGTTTTCCACTATTTTTTTAAAAATTGAAACTCACCATTGTCAATTACCCAATAATTGGGAAGGTTGCAATCACAAATTGCGAACAAGAAAAGTAGTCATCATAATCCTATGCAATACTATGTTTTAGGTGAACCGCGACACCAAAATCGTCTCTCGCCCTAGCTCGATATATATGGCTAATAATTCAGATCGACCGCCGTCAATGGCTAATATCCTTATGGCCAGGAGAGCCTCGCAGCCTGTTCAAACTTTCCAGAGGCACCCAGCGGGATCCTTTTCTAGCGGTCATCCACTGCCAGTGGTGAGTCTACGCTCTCAATGAGGTCGTACCCTTTCCCATAGGACGTCTTCACTGTTATGGTGAAGCTGTCGAATGAGATAACGGTTAGAGAGAGGGTTATTTTGCTATGGCACATCCTGATATGACACTCTCGGTGATTGAGATCAACTCAAACTCGCTTCCCCTCTCCTTCAAACCTGTAATCACCAAACCCGTTACCACCAAAACATGTCTTATAGATAATTCTGAATCTCGTCCCGAGCAACTGAAATTTTTTTGCAATAAAGTTGTTTCGAGAACTCTTAGTATTTGAGTCCTGGTATCATTGCTAACTCTGGCCACGCTGTGTTTGCAGTTAAGTTCTGCACAGAATTCTAGTATCCACAGCTATCATTCCTGTTATTCCACTCTACACACATATTTAATTATCCTGTCAATACTAATCACCTTCAAACAGTTCCATTTATTTGATGTCTGTATTTGGATGGTCCTATTAATCAATCAGATTGAGCCGCCCTCATGCGTCAATAATCTGCAGTCGTGCTCCGCCCGCCCCTATCCGAGTGTCACGACGCCAAAACCTCACCGCCATGACGAAACCAACTCCATTACATCATTGAGGTCTGTGTCATTATTCACTTTAATTGCATTTTTGACCTTTCTTGGGGCTTATTTGCATGATGGTGCATCTTTACATTCCCACAGGTTTTTCAATTGGGCAGTACCGAGAGGTATTTACTTATTATACCGCATCACTGAATCTTAATTGCTATTCTGTGAGCACTAACATCTACAAACAGCGATACAGCTTGCGTGTGATCACAAATTCGTACAGTTCCAATAAGCTTGTTGTCTTGGAGATCCATTCACCCAGTTGACACGTTCGGTTGTATAAATTGATATGATGAATTTAAAATCTGTCTCATGATTTCGTGCTGCCATCACAAAAATAATACCAGCCAGCTTCTCAGTCCAATCGCAGATGCTTGCACAACAAATAGAAACATTTTCGTCTCCGTGGTAATCAGGATTTCTCTGGGAGGCAATCACCAAGCAATCCAATCTATTTACAGTCACCTGTACATATCTCAGAGTAAAATCGGACGCGCTTCAAACACCTTTAATAAATAAATATTTTCCCACATGGGTTAAACCATACAAACATGGCCTTAAAGTGTTAGTGCACTGAAAAACATGGCCACACATTGTACCCTTGATCTCATTTCTTGGAAGATTTTGTTCAAAACCAGCTGCCTCAAATGCCTGATAAGGTATGACACAATACGATGGTGGGTGGAGCTTAGCAATTCCCGTCCGATCCGTCCCTAACTAAACAGGGATCCGTTAGTCAAGCTGCTGACTCACTATATAGGCTTATATAATCTAAACAGAAAATGAAGCTGTTTTTGCTGTTTTAGCAATTTGTTCGAAAATTCACTCGATGTACAATGTATTCATGATGTAAGCCATCTTTTGTGAATTGATTGATCTCGCTTGCCAAGACACCGGGTATAACAATCACTCAGCCATCATCAAGGACTATTGCGTACAAACTGTCCTTGGTAAGCATAACTAATGACCAGGCTAACAAGTGTTGTTTCATACTGTGTAGATATGTTATTGTAATTTTGCATTGCAGGATGAGAATACTGAGCTAGCTGAAATGGATGGTGAAAATAATGAGAAAGAGGATCCCGTTAATGGCGAGGTTAGTCGCTTAGCGGTCCCAACTCCGCAGTCCTTCTACAACAGGAAGTTCTCCTGTCACATGTGAACAAAAAGGCTGTAGTTAGAGGCCATGTGGCTCAACCTACCTCAGCAGCCACCTTCGTGGCCTCTCTAGCAAACTAACGCCACGTAACAGATCGTAACGAGATTCTCAATTCACAACCTATGAATCTCTTCATATTATTATGCTGGACGGTGTTTTGAGTTTTGTGGAATCTTTCCAGGGATCAGTTAATTCGGCATAAACAAGTAACTGCAATGATTTTATAGCTATCCTCATCCAGGCTTTTGTACGGTAGTACGATTATTACCCAGGCATGGTGTTAGATAGAAATGCTCCGCTGAACCTACCCAGTGTCAACCAATAGGCAAGCTAATTCCAGTCTCTGTTGGCTTTGATTGGTTGGTCGTCGTTGCACCTTCAGATGACTGGACTGACTGTTGTTGCAGGCTCTTTCTGTCTATGTTTGATTGCGCTCGGTTGGTGATGGTGCTACCCGGTACTGAGCAAAGGAAACTGCTTCCCCGCTCCTTCTGTCGAATGGGCATGGCAGTGCCATCTAGTGCTCATTGCATGCGTGACACTCTTGGGGCCTACACACAGGCTAAACCATCTTAGACGTAAACTATGATTCCTCTGCATGTAGTAGATGCCATACTATATTTTTTGTGCGCGTCTATCCATATTTTTCTCAAGGAATAAGATTGCTGTATTTTATTTACATATAATCCTCTCTATTTTATCTCAAAATATATTATATATATACAAAGAATACTTATAAACTCCACATATAGAGCTAGGGGTGGACAACTCTATGCCTTACTGTAGGAGGAATAATGAAGAGCTACAGAGATTTGATTTTTATGCATGTGGTCAGTTATGGTTCTGATGTCAGGTGTGACATCTCTACTGAAGTCGCTGAATTGCTGAATTGCCCAGATGGAGGAATCTTTGCTTGCAGCATTACATAAATCATGTATGGTTCTATATTCAGCCCTATGGCGAATGCCCCCATGACCTCACCACAGTGAGGATTTGGATTAGAAATGATTTGGGTAATTTAGTGACCTGAATTTGTTCATTTGGAACTAGACGATGCAGGGTGATTTTTTGTTAGACGCATTGTCTCCCTAAGTCAACAGCTTGTCTTTAGAGGGATCTGTGATCTGGTCCATAGAGAAGGTGGCCCTATGGGCTGGAAGACAGGAGTGAGGTGACAACATGCATGTTAATCTTGAGCACACTTGGCAGCCGAGAACTCACTCCGATGGAGATATAAAAATAAGTGATCATATAAGTTTAAAAATAGTATTGTATGTGTATACCCACACCACGTGTGTTTGAACAAAGGTGTTACTAATGGGCATTTTGGAGTATGGATCGATTTCCGGATACAGAGTTGTTTGCTGATAACCTCTTCTAAAATTAATAATACAGTAAGAAAATCAA
>Ga0224501_10002010_pt1 | contig 15880 bp, 15 predicted proteins | sample SF_Oct11_sed_USG_4_FD_169105 | JGI IMG/M metagenome (GOLD analysis project Ga0224501, IMG submission 169105) | Sediment microbial communities from San Francisco Bay, California, United States - SF_Oct11_sed_USGS_8_1 | ecosystem: Environmental > Aquatic > Marine > Sediment | place: USA... | reverse complement strand
ATCTTGTCAAAGCTTCCCGTGGTGTCCACTTTAGTCAAAGTATGTTTCCTAGGCATTTCGCTGAGAACCTTGTTTCCTTCGATCTTACGGAATTCGTTGATGAAATAGTTGATCTTCTTGACCTCATCGCCCCAGTGTTTAACTCTCTCCCGCACCCTAGGGAAACTGGCCATCATGGCGATTAGATTGGCTCCCATCAAGGTGCAGCCCATCATTTCAACCTCTTTTATTCCAAATTTCCTTCCGGTCACGTCACCGACCATCCGGGTCGTTCTGAAAACTTTGTCGGCCCACTCGTCGGTCGTAGCCACGATTCCCGAAGGAGCTGGCGATGCAAAACTTTTGTGCCCTGAACCGACTAGAAAGTCAGCGCCCATCTCTCTCCCATTGATCGGCATCACACCCATTGAATAGGCACAGTTGGCTAAGAAGGGAATATCGTAGTCCTTCGCAACCTTCGCTACTCCGTGAATGTCGTGCTCATTCCCAAGCATGTAGTCGAAGTGATCCATCATAATCAGCTTGGGAAGTTTGCCTGTCTCTCGCTTCACTTTCTCTATTTTCTGAGCTGTGTTTTCTCCAGTAATGACGTTTTCCTCGTTTAGTGGAACCTCTTTCACAACACCTCCAACGTCTTCCACAGCTAAAAACTCGGTGTAGTGAGCTAACGAGGAAACGATAACAGAATCTCCTTTCTCCACAAGCGAGGAGACAACAGCTTGGAAGCCTCTTCTCGCCCCTGGAACAACTCTAGCCTGGTCCATTCCTACGAATTTTGCCAGTTCAACATGGAATTCACTTATCGGTGGTCTGCGAATCTTGTCAAGTCTAAACGGTTTTCCGCACCAGTCACATGTTGAGTAGCCGTCTCCATAAGCGATTATGGCTTTCATGGCTTCGGGGGTTAGCCTACCAGCAGCTTGGATTGGGTTAATGTTTATGAACAGCTCTTCTCTTGCTCTCACTTCAATGTCTTCGATCATTTGTTTCATTTTATCAGCTCCTTTTCGATCACATCCAAGCTCTGTCTCACTTTTTCAATGATCTCTTTAATCTGCCTCTTTTGTTCCTTGTTGAACTGGTATGTAGGCTTGGTGTCTCTGAAAATTTGCCTCAAGTCGGTTAAAGCGAACAAGGCCGCGAAGGTTTCTTCCACAGCTTTTTCGACCATAACGTCACCACTCTATTACTACGATTCACGTTTGGGTCACTCAAAGCTTCTTTTGACGATGGTTAAAGGTCACCTTTATATTTTGGAGCCGGGGATGGGAATCGAACCCATGTAGAGCGGGTCTGCAGCCCACCGCCTGAACCACTCGGCCACCCCGGCAAACCAACAATACGATATAACAGTGTTATAAAGTTTTTTCTTTCCATCGACGGATAAATTCCTTCAACCATCTTCCTTTGGGCGATCCACCCATTTAACTGCAAAAATCTAAAAACTAATCGCGTTGCTGATGAAAATCTAGCTCGTAGAGCAAACGTGATCCCTCAAGGGCAGACCCCCAAAACTACAACGTAGTTATAAATTATAAAATTTATGTTATCTCCGTGTCGCTTCAGGATAAATATTGTAGGTTGCTGAAGATTCTAGAGTGGCCACGGTATAACTTTAGACCCATTCTCGCCGAGCACTTTTCTGGCAACCAGTTTAGCCACCTTTGCTCCGCTTAGAAGCATCCCTCCGAAAATCGGACCCATTCGCGGTGTTTGATGCAACGCTGCCACAGCCATTCCCGCAGCGAAAAGTCCTGGAGAGACTTCCTTAGTGTTTTCTACTGTCAGTTGCTCAGCACGGGAGGCCCACATGGATCCTTCGCCTCGCACGGTTATGTGAAGCCCCGGAATTTTTCTAGATGCTACGACGAGAACTTCGGCGTCGTGGCCTGTGCAGTCGACAACGGCTTTAGCCTTGACGGCTAGAGGATCAACATGTAAGCCCGACATCTTGACGGATGTCCATTGGACGACCGCACCGTTTATCTGAAGTGGCGAGTCCCTGTAAATTAGATCATTTACAAAGACGCCGAAAATAACTTTCGCGCCGGCATCTATGGCTCCTGCGGCTAGCTTAGCGATCATAGCCGCTGTGTCGACGACGTACACGCCGTCCTCTAATGTTTCTAAGCTACAACCTATGTCTCTCAGAATTTTGTCTGCAGGAGACTGGACCACAACTTTGTGGAACTGCATTCCTCCGCCGCCTATGCCGCCGCCGAAGGACAGTTTTCTCTCAAAAACCACGGTTTTCAATCCTGCCTTCGCCAGATACCTGGCTGCGGTTAAGCCGGATGGGCCGGCGCCCGCCACTATTACGTCAGTTTCGGTTAGGCTGATCCAGTCTTCCGCTGCCTTTTGGATTATTGCCCGGCTAATGGCAGATTCGTCAACTTCTTTTAGTTTAGGGGTCGCCACGTTCATCACCTTTGCCAGAAGTATTTACAGAAACAGCTTAATAATTTGTTTTATTGTTGAAATGCGCTGTGTGTTTACATTTTCAGGTATTTGTCAGGGTTCTTTTCGAAGGCTTGTTTGCATCCAGCGGCGCAGAAGTAGTAGGTTTTTCCCTTGTGCACCGTTTTGTATTTCGCCGTTTTTTCATCCACTTCCATTTCGCAAACAGGATCCATAGCCATGCATTCTCACCTCCCATCTAACTTGAACATTAAGCCGCTAATTTTCCTTCTTTTTGATATTCCGGACGAATACGCGCCCTTCTCAACAGGTTTGCGTTGGTTACCACCGTCACCGAACTCGTGGCCATGGCTATCTCCGCTATCACCGGATGAGCCAAACCCAACATGGCTGCAGGAAGGGCTATGATGTTGTAGAAGAAGGCCCAGAACAGGTTTTGTTTGATCTTACTGAAGGTCTTTCGTGAGAGTTTTATGGCGGTGACCACGCTGGACATGTCTCCTCGTACCAACGTTACATCAGCGGATTCGATGGCTATGTCTGTTCCTGTTCCTATGGCGATTCCCACGTTAGCTGCTGTCAAAGCCGGAGCATCGTTGATGCCGTCGCCGACCATGGCAACCGTTTCACCGTTTTCCTGCAACTTTTGGATTTCCTTCACCTTTTGATCAGGTAGGACTTCTGCCAAGACTCTTGATATGCCTACTTTTCTGGCTATGGCCTCTGCGGTGCGTCTATTGTCTCCAGTTAGCATGGTGGTTCTCAGTCCCAACATTTCAAGTTCCCTTATGGCTTGCACCGAATCTGGCTTCAGAGTGTCAGCAACGGCCACAGCCCCTGCTATCTTTCCGTTGACAGCCACAAGCATCGCTGTTTTGGCTTCCCCTTCGAGACGTTTTACATCATCTTCTAAGGATTTGTAGTCGATGTTCTCTTCTTCCATCAGCTTTCTGTTCCCAACGAGGGTGAATTCTTGAGGGGAAAGGCCTATTTTGGCTTTCACACCTCTCCCTGTCACGGCTTCGAATTCCTCTACGTTGAACAGTTCCAGATTTTCTTCCTTGGCTTTTCTTAGAACGGCTTCGCCCAATGGATGTTCTGATCCGACTTCTACGCTTGCAGCTAAGCGAAGAACCCTTTCTTTTGTGTGTCCCTCTGCTGGCACGATATCGGTAACCTCTGGCCTTCCTTTAGTAATGGTTCCCGTTTTGTCAAAGACGATCGTGTCTAAATTTTTCAGGGTTTGTATGGCTTCTCCGCGGCGTATTAGCACTCCGTTTTCAGCTCCCATGCCGCTTCCAACCATCAGGGCTGTAGGAGTGGCTAGTCCAAGAGCGCATGGACATGCGATGACGAGGGTCGCAACCAGTGCGAAGATTGCAAGCGTGACAACCCCCAGGTTTGGATTGATCCATGGCAAAAACGGTTGAGCCCAAAGGCTCACCACTTTGATCGCGTCAGGGGCGACCAACCACAAAATCAAAGCCACAGCTGCCAGACCTAGAACGGTTGGGACAAAGTAGCTCGTTACTCTGTCAGCGAACTCTTGGATCGGAACCTTGGAGCCTTGGCATTCTTCTACCAGTTTTATGACTTGAGATAAGAAGGTGTCCTGTCCCACTTTGGTGGCCCTTACCTTCAACATCCCTCGCTGGTTTACAGTGGCGCCTATGACTTCATCTCTCACTTTTTTCATTACTGGCATCGATTCTCCAGTTGCCATGGACTCGTCCACGGCGCTTTGGCCTTCAATCACTACCCCGTCGGTGGGAATTTTTTCTCCAGGTCTGACGATCATCACGTTGCCTACTTCAACTTCGTCGATGGGCACCTCCTTTTCTTCACTGTCCACCAAGATTCGGGCGGTCTTGGCCTCCAACTCCAGCAGTTTTCTGATCGCCTGTGAAGCTCTTCCCTTCGCTTTCGCCTCTATGTATCTCCCTGTGAGGTGAAAGGACATGATCATCCCAGCAACGCCCGCGTAGTTCATGATCGGGCTCAAGAACACCGCTGGACCCGTGATAAAGGCTGCAGATGTGCCTAGAGCTATCAAAACGTCCATGTTGGCACTGCCATGTGATACGGCTCTTACCGCGGATAGAAGGGTTTCTCTGCCTGCCCAAAACAGCACAGGAACCGCTAAGAGAATCATTCCAAGGTTAAATAGGTCTTCATTTGGCCAGGCTTGTCCCAAGATCATCTCGGGTATCATCCAAGCCATGATGGGTATGGTGAAAGCCCATGCGACCCTCATTTTCATTTTTGCTTCATGAAATTTCCGTTGCTCTTCCTCTATTTCCTTCTCGTATTTAGCCGCACCTTCCTCTCTGCCAAGCACTTCGTAGCCAGTGCCCTCTATAACCTCTTTTATGCCTTCGTAATCGATTTCTTGCACATCATACACAACAACGGCCTTTTCAGACGCAAGGTTCACGTTTGCTTCTACGATTCCCTCGGTTTTCTTCAAGGCGTTCTCTATGGTCTGGGCGCAGGATGCGCAGGTCATCCCACCGATTCTTATGATGGCTTTTTTTGTCTCTAAATGCGCGTCGTAGCCGGTGGTTCTCACGGTTTCTATGAGCTCTTTTTTATTTGTTACCTTTGGATCGTATGTTAAATAGGCCTTCTCTGAGGCAAAGTTGACATTCGCCTGCTCCACTCCCACATGCTCTTTTAGGGCCTTTTCTATTGTCTGAGCGCAGCTAGCGCAACTCATTCTAACAATACCGAGAGAAATTCTCTTGCGTTCTTTAGACTTGTGGGTCAACTGGGATTCGTCCAATATTTAGTGGATTACGGAAATATATAAATATATCTAAAAAAGATATATCTCTAGGAGTATTATCGATGACTTCCCTAAACTTCGAAGAGTTCATCTTAGACTTTTCCCGCTTCTACATACTCACCCTCCTCTACGAAGGACCATGCCACGGCTACAGCATAATCAGCAAGTTTAAGAGAAGAATAGGTAAGGAAATCAGCCCCAGCCTGGTCTATCCCTTCCTGCAACAACTTGAACAAAAAGGACTCGTAAAACACGCCATCAAACACGTTGGAGAAAAGGAGAAGAAAGTTTATGAACTCACTGAAGAGGGAAAGAAACTCTGTGGAAGACTCTTCAAGCGCTTTGCAGCCCTCGTTTCGGTTGCCATCGAACCAAGTTTAGAAATTTGTGCCAGCTGTGGTTGTAAAGTATATGAAGGCGGATATAAAGAGACGATAGATGGAAGGGAAACCGTTTTCTGCTGTAAACATTGTGCAAATTCGTACAAGCAGGAGAAAAAATCGCTTACGTGATTACAGTAAAATTTATTTATAACGGCGTTATATAAACTACGAGGGATCGTAATTTCATCTAGGTGAAAAAATTATGGAAGCCGAGGAAAACACAGTCTCCAGCGAAGCTGAAGAATACCTTGAGGCAATCTACCGTCTAGAGAAGAAAACAGGTTCTGCCAAGACCATGGAACTTGCCCGTCAATTGAAGGTAGTGCCCGGCTCAGTCACAAACACCATAGAAAGTCTAGAAAGACGGGGCTTGGTTACACATGAACCTTACAGGGGAGTAAAACTAACAGAGAAGGGGCGAAAAATAGCTTTAAACGTTTTGAGGAGACATCGCCTAGCCGAACGACTGCTAACAGACATCCTGCACCTAGATTGGAGCGAAGCCCACGAAGCAGCCTGCAAGCTTGAACACGCTCTCCCAGCAGATATCATAAAACTGCTAGAGAAAGCATTGGGGCACCCAAAAACTTGTCCTCATGGGAATCCGATACCAACGGCATGTGGAGGAATAATCGAACAAAAATCAGAGCCCTTGGTGAATCTCAGTCCTAAAGTAAGCGGTATCATAGTCAAGATAATCGAGGAGAAAGCCGAGGTACTACAACACCTTGCTACATTAGGTCTTACACCTGGAGTATGCGTAGAAGTTGAAAAGAAAGCATCCTTTGGTGACCCCGTAACCATTAGGGTTGGTGAAGCCAGCCATGCACTAGACTGCAAGATCGCATCAATCATCAACGTTAAGAGAACTGATAGAAAAATGAGGGGGCGATGATGATGGAGTTACGTTTATCCGACCTGAGGGATGGAGAAAGTGGAATCATAAATTCTGTAGGGGTTGGTCGAGGGAGAGGCAGAGGGGACGGCCGAAGAGCAGGGAGAGGCTGGGGATTCCGAAAAAGGCTTGAGGATATGGGTCTAACCCCGGGCACTAAAGTAACGGTGGTGAAGTCGGCGCCCTTCAATGGACCCTTAGAAGTTTACGTAAGGGGTTCAAGGCTGGCCATAGGTAGAGGAATGGCTGAAAGAATTTTCGTTGAGGTAAAAAGGTGACCAAAAATAAATTTACAATCGCTTTGGCCGGAAATGCCAACGTCGGGAAATCGGTCATATTTAATCAGCTGACGGGCTTACACCAACATATTGGAAATTGGCCTGGGAAAACCGTTGAAAAAGCTGAGGGGACTCTCCACTTTAAAGGTTATACAATAGACGTTATCGATCTTCCGGGAATCTATTCTTTATCAACCTTTTCCCTAGAGGAGTTAATTTCAAGGGAGTACATAGCAGTCGAAAGGCCCGACCTGATCATAAACATCGTAGACGCTTCGCTTCTCGAAAGAAACCTGTTCTTTACGTTACAGCTGCTTGAACTGGAAACTCCGATGATTATGGCACTAAACCAGATGGACATGGCCAAGAGAAAGGGAACAAAAATTGATCATGAAAAATTGGAGAAACTTTTAGGAATACCGGTGATTCCAACCGTGGCAGTAAGTGGAACGGGTATTTACGAGCTGCTAGAAAAAGCCATCGAGATCACTGAGAAAAGGGTGGATATGAAACCTCTTAAGGCGCAATACGGGAAAGAAATTGAGGAACGGATTAAAAAAATTTCCAACCTTGTTGAAAAAATTCAGTTTAAGTACCCCGCTAGATGGGTTGCAATGAAGCTTCTGGAAGGAGATAAGGAAGTCGAGAACGAAATTCTTGAAATAAACTCTGAGATCGTGGCAACTGCGAAAAAGCTTGCAGGAGAAATTGAGGAAATTCACGGTCATTCCTGTTCAACTGTAATTACTTCTGAGAGATATGAGGTTGCAAGCAGGATCGCACGGGAAGTTCAAGAGATAACGCCGCCAATAAAGCCGCCGATGAGAGAGAGGATACATGCTTTAACAACCCATAGAATCTTGGGATATCCAATAATGGCTATTTCACTACTTTCAATCTTCTTTTCCATCTTCACTTTCGGAGACTATACCTCTGGCTTGTTGAGTGACGTTTTTTATGGTTTGGAACCAATTTTTGAGGGCATTTTCGGAGCCGGAATTGCGGGAAAACTGGTTTGGGGTGGAGTTATAGAGGGGATCATAGGAGGCGCTACAGTAGCGCTACCCTACATCCTTCCATTCTACTTTATATTGTACTTCCTTGAGGACTCCGGATATCTCAGCAGAATCGCGTTTTTGATGGACAATTTAATGCATAAAATAGGCTTACATGGGAAGGCTTTCATTCCGGTCATGCTCGGCTTTGGCTGTAACGTTCCAGGGTGTCTGGGGTGCAGAATAATGGAGACCACAAGGGAGAGGCTTCTCACCGCCTTTGTTGTTACGCTTGTACCCTGCGCCGCAACAACGGTTATAATTCTCGGTCTGGTTGGAAGATTTGTTGGTGTTCAATGGGCATTAGCGTTATACGTCGTCGATCTGCTGATCATTTTCGTCCTTGGAAGAATAGCGTTCAAAACCTTGCCTGGCGAGCCAACCGCACTAATAATGGAGATGAGCGACTACAGAGTGCCTCACATGAAAACGGTGTTGAAGCAAACTTGGTTTAGATTGATGGAATTCATAAAGATGGCCTTCCCACTCATAATTGTAGGTAGTCTCGTAATCAAGCTCGCAGAGGTTATAAACTTACTAGAACCGATCGCAAACATCCTCAGCCCTGTAACGGTTACTTGGCTAGGGTTACCCGTCATCACAGGGATAACGTTGATCTTCGGTGTAATAAGAAAAGAACTGACATTGATAATGCTCGCAACTCTTCTCGGAACAACGAATTTTGCGCAGGTCATGACTACAGTTCAGATGATTGTGTTCACTCTGGTAGCTATGCTATACATACCATGTATAGCCACCATCGCCACCTTGGTTAAAGAGTTTGGATGGAAGAAAGCACTATTCATTACCCTGTTTGAGATCGTTTTTGCAATAATACTTGGCGGGATAGCTTTTCGGCTATTGATGCTAGCCTATTAATGACTAACGCCGGTCCAAACATAAGCCCCAACATCTGAGCTGCGGTGAGAGTGTTCAACCCTATTAACTCAGAAAGCGAAATCAGCGTTAACTCTGCGTCGAATTCCGAAAAAATAATAGAATCCCACAAACTGCAGGAAGACCTAACCAACCCGTTATTCTACTGTGTAAAGATGAAGACTATGCAGTCTTAAAACATAACATTTTAATGGTTCTTCCAACTGAGAATCCGAAACAGACGTTTAATTCAGGAAGCGATCCCCATGAAGAAAGATGAAGAACTTGAAAGAATGAAGGCAAAGAAGCTGAAGGAATTACTGAGAAAAAGCCAGAAACAGAAAACAGAGGTTGTAACCACATTGACATTCTCATCCTTTGACAAATTCTTGGAGAATACTGATCTACCAGTTTTGGTTGACTTTTGGGCTGATTGGTGCATGCCTTGCCGAATCATGGCACCCGTAATGGAGGAACTGGCGCGTGATTACGCAGGAAAAGCCATGTTCGCAAGAGTTAATGTTGATGAAAACCCGGAGGTTGCCAGCCGCTATAGCATTATGAGCATCCCGCATTTCATAATATTTAAGAACAGTCGCCCCGCTGAAAGAATTGTTGGTGCTGTCGGTCGCGGGCCACTAGAAGATGCATTGAAGAAGTATCTCTGAGAAAAATGAAGATGATTGTATCAATCGCGAGTGGAAAGGGAGGAACCAGAAAGACAACAGTGCGCGCGCGAGACTACACGGGAGAGAGTGCTTTCAGCTTTGAATAAGGAATGAATCAACTTGCCCACGAGCGCGCTTGAGGATGTTTCTCTAAAGACCGTTGGATTCATCGTTAACCCCATCGCCGGAATGGGAGGAGCGGTTGGACTTAAAGGCACCGACGGAAAAGCAATTCTGGAAAGGGCTATAATCCTCGGGGCAAAACCCATAGCGCCAGCAAGGGCAGAATCATTTCTTTCAGAATTAAAGCCTTTCAAAGGAAGGATACGACTCATTGTCGGAGCTGGAGGGATGGGGGAAGACGAAGCCCGAAACTGTGGTTTCGTCTGCACAGTTCTTGGGAAGAAAAAGAAAGAAACCACCGCCGACGATACAATAGAGTTGGTAAGGAGAATAGTAGAGGCAGGTGCTGATCTTCTCGTCTTCTGTGGTGGAGATGGAACAGCCCGAGACGTACTAAACGTAGTTGACACTAACCTCCCTGTGTTAGGCGTTCCAACAGGGGTGAAGATGCACAGCGCTGTTTTTGCTGTGGGACCTATGGCTGCAGCGAGGATAGCCATAGAGTTCCTGTGGGAAGAACTGCCCCTAAGGGAAGCTGAGGTAATGGATGTGGACGAGGAAGCCTTCAGGGAGGGTCGAGTGTCTGCGAGGCTCTACGGATACGTCTTAACCCCTTACGAGCAGAGTTTGATTCAAGGAGTGAAGATGGCGAGTCCAATGACGGAGAGTGAAATGCGCAATCAAGCGGCCATAGCCATTTACATCATTGAAAACATGAAACCCGATTTGGTTTACATCATCGGTCCGGGAACGACCACCCGCACCATCGGAGACCTCTTGGACGCGAAGAAAACTCTCTTAGGAGTGGACCTCTTCTATAACAAGAAACTCGTAGCCAAGGACGTAAACGAGAAACAAATACTAGAGAAAATCAAGGGTAACACCGCACAGATCATCGTCACTCCCATAGGAGGCCAAGGCTTCATATTTGGAAGAGGAAACCAACAGATAAGCCCGGCGGTAATTAGAGAGGTAGGTAGAGACAACATAGTTGTGGTTGCTGCGGAAGGCAAATTGAGAAGCTTGAAAACTCTAAGGGTTGACACTGGCGATCCAAGTCTCGATGATGCGCTTCGAGGATACATCAAGGTTATAACCGACTACAAAAAGGAACATATGATGCGAATCGAATAACTGTAAATGTTGTGAAATAACTCAGTCAGGAGAATAGAACAATAAGAGGATGAGTTACATGAAAAAACTCATTTCTATGGGTAGAGGAGGCAGCGGCAAAACAAGTTTTGTCGCCCTTATGACCAAATATTTCATTGAAAATGGCGATACTCCCCTACTTCTTGTAGATGTAGACCCAGATCAAAACTTGGGAGAAATGGTTGGAATAGACCTTAAAGAAGAGGGGAAGAAGACCATATCCGAATTGTTGATTGAAACTTTTTTGGAAGGAGGAGGCACCACGGTTGGGGTACCCCCTTCAGAAAGGATAGAAGGTAAAATTTGGGAAAGGGGATTACACGAAGGAGTTTCCTTCGATCTGATCGCCGTTGGAACAAAGTTTATAGAGGGTTGTTACTGTCTGCCAGACGCCGCTTTGAAAAAAGCTCTAGAAGGTTTAACGAAAACGTACAGATACGTTCTTATTGATTCTCCGGCTGGATTAGAACACTTGAACAGAAGGATAGCTTCTCGGGTAGATGACATATTTGATATAATTGATCCTTCCCAAAAATCCTTCCATCACGTGGAGAGGGCGTACAGAGTCGCCAAAGAGGTTGAGATAGATTTTAGAAATTTCTACGTTGTCGCAGGCTACAGAGTTCCGGAGGAACTAGAGGCAGAGGTTGAAAAAAGAATAAAACTGAAATATCTAGGAAAAATCGCTTACGACAAGGAAGTTGAAAACTACGTTCTCTCTGGAAAACCTTTACTTGAAATACCTTCTTCGTCCCCCGCGTACAATTCGGTGAAAGAACTCATGAAAAAAGCAGGCTACTAGACATAAATCAGCCAAGACAATCTCCGCCTTCTATTTGGACCCTAATAACAGCAGAATGTTGAAAACAGTTATTTTCATTGAACAGAATAGTTCAGAACCTAAAGTCAAAGTCTTTGTTCCCTTGTATGAATCATTAGAGGTTTGTAAATCTGAGAAAGGTGTATATGTATGGCAGAAACAAGCCTGATCTTTGGCAACTTTTGTCAAAAAAGTTTTTAAATTGAGAAGAAATGGTTTTTGAGGTTGTTGTTGATGAATAAGAAAATGTTGAGGCTTCTTTTGGAGTTGTTGAAGGATTCCAAGAGGAGTGACAGGGAAATAGCTAAGGTTCTGGGAGTGTCGCAACCAACTGTAACCAGAACGAGACAGAGACTTGTAAAGGAAGGAGCGATAAAAGAGTTCACTGTAATACCAGACTTCGTAGAAATGGGATACGAAATTATGGCGATTTCTTGTATTAAAGTCAAAACGACAATGATAACGGAATTGGAGGGAAAAGCTGAAAAATATTGGAAGAAGTATCCTAACGTCATATTTGTATCAAGAGCTTACGGAATGGGAAAGAATGGAGTGCTGATATCTCTACACAAAAGTTACGCAGATTATTCTAATTTCCTTTCAGAAAACTTACTAGAATTGGGAGATGCCATAAAAGAATACGACAGCATGCTCATCGATCTGAACGGAAGAATTGTTAAACCCTTCTCCCTAAAATACCTAGCAGAACAAGAAGAAACATCATAAGATTAACTCTATTCTACACTTTCAACATGTCATGTTCATTATCCTTGGTATGGAAAAATAGTTCTATGTATGAAACCATTAGAAGTTGCTAAATGTGAGAAATGTAATGGAATAATGGAGGGTTAAAAAGAGAGAAGGTTATTTGCTTTTGAGATTGGATCGGTGAAGTTACTGGCAACAGCCATGAGATTTTATGTGCGCTTCATATTCTTCTTTTGTTTCGAAGGTTTTACCACAGCACTCATATTTTTCCTTCTTTGATTTACAGGACATCTAACAATTTCTCCAATTTTTGATTCTACTATGTTTCAAATCCGAGATATAAGTCTATACGTACATGCACCTATGTATGAGCCTCTAAAAGTTCCTGCTATTTCTGATTATGATTCTGAATCTTCTCTAAAAAATGGCGATGTTTTAATATGGGTATGCACATAACAATTTTGTCAAAGAGGTACAATAATTTGTCATTCAAAGATTCATCTAAAGTATGCTATCACCAATGGGAATTGCTATCTGATAATGAAAAATCTAAATATGAAGTATTTTTGAAATGCAAGAAATGTGGCAAAATTATCAACTGGGCATCTGGTGGCTAGATTCAAAATTACATTCATCATAATACGTTCATTGCCCTAGATGTGGAAGAATAATTGTTTTCATTAAGTGCTTGCTTTCAATGCACGTTAGTAAGAGAACTTCACCTAGAAAGAGCAAATGATTTAAAATGGATAAGTGCGAAAACTCAACGGTAGTAAAATGTATACATGGTTTTTCATTTCCGTATTAGGTTTGATTGCGACAATACCACTCCATTTTTTGTCGGTTGAGCACCTAAAACTTCAAAAAAGATACGGGAAGAAGAAAGGAAATAAGATCGGTGAGATTTATGGTCTCATTTCAGGATGGGTTTTCTTCTTATTTTGGATCGGAATTTGGTTTTCACCTCAGCCCAGATTTACTATTCCAATTTTTCAGAACGTATCAGGCTCGGTTCCAGTTGTCAGTTTCTCGATTCCTTTGCTTCACCTCATAATTTGTGCATCTTTTGTTATCCCCGGTGCTTTGCTCGCAATCAGAGGTGTAAAAGAGACAACCTTGAAAGTAGCAGAAACGCATAGGACAGAGACAATCGTTACCACAGGGGTTTACTCCGTTGTTAGGCACCCACAGTATCTAGGAGGGTTATTAGCACATGCAGGGATTTCCTTTCTATTATCTGCAGGGTATTCTTTACTCTTGACCCCATTGATGATTGCACTTATTTATCTCATCTCAAGGAAAGAGGAGGAAGAGCTGATCAGAGAGTTTGGCAAAGAATATGAAGACTATAAGAAAAAGGTGCCAATGTTAATACCAAGATCAAGAAGACGATAAAAAGAACTTCCAGGAAGAGAAGCTAAAATTTATCTTAATTTTACATTCGGAAGGAATTCTTGTGCTATGGTTAAGAACATTTTCATTTCCTCGGCTGTGAAAGGTTTCAGCTTGCTAAACTCTGGATCTATAGTTGTTTTTCCAAGACTGACGTCGAACTTCTGTAAAACATATTTTCTGCAGCCCTTTATGCCATCGCATATTTCCATTATATCCTCCCCTTCATGAAGCGTGGGAACCACCGTGGTTCTGAATTCATAATCCATCTTGGACCTCAGCAAGATTTTTACGGTTTCCTTCACTTTCCCAAGAAGTTTCTCTGCGTTGATGCCAGTTGCCTTAGAATATTTCTCCACAGTCAACGGTGCCTTGATGTCCACGGCTATGTAGTCGATGAGTCCCCTGTCCATCAGTTCTTTCACCATCATCGGGTTGGTCCCGTTCGTGTCTACCTTGACCAGAAACCCCATTTCCTTCAATTTTGAACAGATGTCTGGCAAGTCGCTGTGAAGCATCGGCTCCCCACCTGTGATGCATACCCCGTCAATCCAATCTTTCTGCTTCTTCAGATAATCTTCCACACGTTCAAAGGGAACTGTCTCTACCATTTCAGGATGAAGAACAAGCGTGGAGTTGTAACAGAAGGGACAACGAAAGTTACAGTTTGGAAGGAAAATGACAGAGGACAGTTTCCCGTCCCAATCCACCAAACTCAGGTTGATGAAACCTTTTATCTCCACCCGTCAATCACCTTCGTCTCACAGTGTTGATCAATTTAGCGACGTAGACTCTCTTCAAAATGATAAAGATGGCGTCAGTTAAGTAAATATTTATACCTTAATAGGCATGGAAGAAAAATAGCCTTACAGATAATGGAGGAATACGAAAGGGAAGTGGCATAATGCAAATGAATACAGACGCCAGAAACCGCATTCTTGAAGAACAAAAACTTCTCAGAACCAGAATGAAAAAGATAAAACACAAGATAGCTGTCATCAGTGGCAAGGGAGGAGTCGGCAAAACCGTCACCGCAGTCAACTTGGCCATGGCTTTTGCAATGCACGGCCATGCTTACAGCGTTGGCATCCTAGACGCTGATATTCATGGTCCATGCGTTCCAAAGATGCTTGGCATGGAGGGGCAAAGACTGAGAGTGGGACCGGTAGGAGCTTTTCCTGCTGTGGGACCTCTTGGGGTGAAGGTTGTTTCGATGGAGTTTCTGCTTGGAAGCAAGGAGGTTCCGGTTATCTGGCGAGGACCCCTCAAAATGATAGCGATCCGCCAGTTTTTGTCTGAAATAGCTTGGGGTGACCTAGATTATCTTCTCATAGATTTGCCTCCTGGAACCGGCGACGAACCTTTGAGCGTTATGCAGCTTCTCCCAGAAATGGATGGCGTTGTCATAGTTACCATACCTTCAGAAGTCTCACAGATCGTGGTAGGAAAGGCTATCACCTTTTCTAGACAATTGGAAGTTCCGGTGATAGGCATAATTGAAAACATGAGCGGCTTCGTTTGCCCCGAATGCGGCGCCGAAACAAACATCTTCAAGACAGGCGGAGGCCAAAAGATTTCTGAAGAGTTAGAAGTCCCGTTCCTGGGAAGGATACCTCTCGATCCAAGAATCTGCGAAGATTCAGATAGAGGACTGCCATTCATACTGGAACACTCCGATTCTCCAGCCGCTGAAGCTTTCATGGAAATAGTGGAAAAAATCGAAGCTTACATCAAAGAGAAAGACAAGCTCAAAAGACAACCGCCTGACGCTGCTAACAACAAGTAGTTTGCCAAGTTTGCTTTAGTCTAACTTTTTGTCGCACTTGTGGCAGAACCGAGCATCGCGCGCAGTGCTAGTCTCCTTGAATGGCGACTCTCCTGATGAAGGCTGGTTCCGTGAACGACAAGTTGAATTTTCTAAGCTGATTCTTGATTAGAAGGGGATTCATAAGCAGGTCCCTTATTCCTTCGGCGTGAGCAGCTCCGACAAACGTAAGTATCTTGGAGTTCTTTCCTTCGTTCAGATTCTTTGACGCTATCCACGCTAACCTAGCAGCCATTAAAGCATTGCGTTCGTCTATCAGAACCCACCATACAGAAGGAAAAAACCTTCGACCAGTTTCTATCTCTCTTTTGGAGTTGTTCATCACTCTGTCTTTGAACCCTTTCTCCCAGAGCCAAATGGGATCCTCATCTATCTTACGGTGCACCTGAAAGCCTATACGGGTTCTCTCAAGAGGGGTCATTCTGCTCCTTATCCTACGCCTCATCTCTTGTTCTGTCATATCTATCAGCCATATGTTCGCGTCTACGTTTCCTAAGGCTTC
>Ga0224501_10002009_pt1 | contig 15882 bp, 9 predicted proteins | sample SF_Oct11_sed_USG_4_FD_169105 | JGI IMG/M metagenome (GOLD analysis project Ga0224501, IMG submission 169105) | Sediment microbial communities from San Francisco Bay, California, United States - SF_Oct11_sed_USGS_8_1 | ecosystem: Environmental > Aquatic > Marine > Sediment | place: USA... | reverse complement strand
TCACCCCTGGTTTGTGGTGGGGGGCTATGGCTTAGTCTTCTATCTTCTCATTGAGCTTCTGTTCCTCCCTCTCTCTTATTACAGCGGTTATGTGGTCGAGCACCGCTTCCGTCTCTCCACCCAGAGCCAAAAAGCCTGGCTCAGGGAAAGAGGGAAGGGGATAGGGTTGAGCTTCCTTCTGGGACTCCTCATGCTGGAGATTTTCTACGGCATTATCAGCAGGTATCCCCAGGGTTGGTGGTTGCCAGTAACAGGGATTTTTGTCTTTATTTTCATTATATTAGCCAGGTTGGCTCCGGTGGTTTTTCTCCCCATCTTCTTCAAGCTAAAAGAACTGGAGGGGGAGGAGCTGGTCCGGAGGATGAGAGAGCTGGCCGAGCGGGCGGGAACAAAGGTAAGGGGCATCTATCAGATGGATTTGAGCAGGAAGAGCAAGACGGTCAATGCCGCTCTGGCTGGCTGGGGGAAGACCCACCGCCTGATATTGTCTGATACCCTGCTGCAGAACTTCACGCCTGAGGAGACAGAGACGGTGGTCGCCCACGAGCTGGGTCATCAGGTCGGTTACCATACCTGGAAGATGATGGCGCTTCAGACAATTACCATGGGGCTCAGCCTCTTTCTCTGCGAAAGGGGTTTAAGGAAGACTATTCCCCTCTTCCCCTTGCAGGGAGTGGACGATGTGGCAGGCTTGCCCCTGGTGATTCTAATAATGTCGCTGCTGGGGCTGGTATTTCTCCCACTGATGAACGCTTACTCCCGTCATCTGGAGCGAAGGGCTGATAGGTTCTCGCTGGGAAATATTGAAAGTCCGCAGTTTTTCATCTCCGCCATGGATAAGCTGGCAGAGTTGAATCTGGCCGATAAAAGCCCTCATCCGTTAGTGGAATTCTTCTTCTACAGCCATCCCCCCATAAGCAAACGGATAAGAGAGGCAGAGAGGTTTATGGCTTCCTCAGAGACTTAAGAGGCTTGGAGCATTAAATAATCATTTAAGCTTTGAGCTCCTGAGCCTTGAGCTACTTTTTTACAATATAAGTAAGACCCTCAATAGTTGCTCCTGCCTAAGTGCACCTCACCTAGAGCGTTTACGCCACCGAAGGCTTTGAAATTGAGCATCAGGCTCCCATCAGGCTTAAACACCTTGACCTGGGAGACACCTCCCTCACCGTGAGCGCACATTATCTCGTAGAGGCCGTCGTTATCTATATCAGCGGCAGTTATCTGCACATCACCATTGGGATTGCCTCCCATACCAAAGGGATAAAACCCACTGATAAGGGTGCCATCTTTCTCATACAGCTTAATCAAGTTGCCCCCGTTGAAGCCCGTGGCAGCGGCTATCTCTAAAACAGCATCGGAATCAAAATCTCCCACCGCCAGATGCACTTCACCGCCGGGGTTCTCAGCGGAACTGAATGCCTGGAAGGAGCGGATGATTGTTCCATTATAGCTGAATATCTTCACCACTGAGCTGCCGCCTTCTCCCATACCGGCGATTATCTCGTCAATTCCGTCGGCGTTCTCCAGGTCACCTGCAGCCAGGTGGACTTCCCCCTGAGCATTAGCTGCACCAAAAGCTTTGAAGGCTGTGATGAATAATCCAGTATTATCGAAGACCTTTATCCATGACTGCCCCCCTTCGCCCTGAGCTACCGCTATTTCAATATTAGCAGGGTTCACATCAAAGTTGCCTATCGCCAGATGCACCTCGCCGTTGACATTTGCAGCTCCGAAGGTTTTGAAGGTGCTAATGGGGAAGCCATCCACCTCAAAGAACTTCACCCAGGACTTACCACCTTCGCCCTGGCCGGCGGCAATCTCATCCCGGCTGTCGGCATCCATATCACCAACCGCCAGATGAACCTCGCCCTGGCTGTTTACCGCTCCGAAGGCTTTGAAGCTGCCCCAGTCGTTCGTCAGGAGGCTGAACGCTTTTATCCAGCTTGTGCCGCCCAGCCCGTGAGCGGTGATAAAAGCACCACCACCTGCAATGAGATAAGTCTCCCCGGCATCAATGCGTCCACCGGGGTCTGCCCAGGGAGCGCCAACAATTATGTCGCAGTATCCGTCTAAATTGACATCTCCGCAGGCCACCGCATCGCCGGAAATATCATTCGCATCATCCCCTGAGATAAGGATGTCAGGTGGCTGCATGTTCAATAATACCCAGTAAGGAGGTGTTGTTAAGCTGGAGCCAAAGATTATGTATGTTTCCCCGGCATCAATGCCTCCAGGGGGGTCAGCCGCATAGGCACCGATGATTACATCGTCAAAGCCGTCGGCGTTGATATCCCCGCTGGCAAGCGCACCTCCGGACTCGCTATTAGGGTCATCTCCAATGACAGTGAGGTCGGCTGCTTGGTAAAACAAATCTACAATGTAAGGCGCAGTAAAGTTAGCGCCGAATATGACATGGGTCACTCCGGCATCAATATTTCCGATATCAGCCAGAGGGGCTCCGATGATGATGTCCATAAAGCCATCGCCGTTAACATCTCCACTGGCAACATCACGGCCAGAATTGTCCGCAGGAAGAGGCCCTTCGACAAGGATATTGGCTGGCATCATGGCCAGGTCAATAGTTGTTGCCGGAGGAAAGTTAACGCCAAGATGACATAGGTATGCCCGGCATCAATACGAGGTGGTGGAAAGGTAACGGTGTCAGCCATAGGGGCACCGATGATTATATCGTCAAAGCCGTCGGCGTTTACATCTCCGCTGGCCACCGATGAGCCAGAAAAGCTGCTAATTTGAAATCCCAAAATGTTGACAAAGGCTGGTCCCAGGCTCAAATCAAAAACCACAGGTGGAGTATAAGCAGCGCCGTTAATCACATAGGTCGTCCCGGCATCGATGCGCCCACCGGGGTCAGCGTAAGGGGCACCGATAATGACATCGTCAAAAGCATCTCCGTTCACATTTCCGCTGGCAACAGAATAGCCGCATGAATCACCAGCAGCATTTCCGTAGATGGTGATATCGGCTGGCTGAAAGCTCAAATCTATAATATAGGGCATTGGAAAAATACCACCAAAGATTACATAGGTCGTGCCGGCATCGATGCGAGCAGGTGTACCGGGGTCAGCTAAACGGGCGCCAATGATTATGTCATCATATCCATCGGCATTGATATCCCCGCTGGCAACTGACCAGCCCGTCTCATCATTGGGCATATTACCATAGATGGTGATGTCGGCTGGGGTAGCGTTCAGGTCCAAAGTGGCTGGCTGTCCGGGTAAGCCATAGACCACATAGACCTCCCCGGCATCGGGGCGTGGAGCAATTATACCGGGGTCGGCTTGATAGGCACCGATGATGATGTCCATAAAGCCATCGCCGTTGATATCCCCGCTGGCTACGGCACAGCCCGAAGCATCGTTGTTAAGATTTCCTAATACCCGCATATCCCCCCAGACCCTATCCAGGTCAATCACCCGCTGTCCGAACAGTACTGCTGAGCTCGTAAGAAGTAATACCAGAAAAACGGAAACGATAAAACCATTACGCCTAGCCATTTTGGCTACCTCCTATTTTTAAAATAGGTTGAAAATTTCTCTCCCCGGATGACGAGGAGAATTACAGCTCGTTTGCTAATTTATCTAAGGAATAAATCAACCACCGCTAAGCTCTATTTATCAAGCTCATCTGCTGGTAAAGAGTAAAGATTATCTGATAGACCGTGGAGGAAAAAGCTTTTTAGAAATCTTAAATCTACATCTTCTCTGACACCTCCTTTCTTGATATAGAAAATATAAAGAAACATTAGCACACAATTGCTGATAATGTCAATAAAGAAGTATATTAGATTTTATCTTTGTCTAAAAATCCACGGCTGAGATTTTCCCTCTCTACCAGAAAAAAGACAGTTTTGCCAAAAGAATACAGCATATCCTCTGCCTGCTGGATAAAAAACTCTCTTGCCAACAAAATGAACACTTAAAAATGGCTATTTTAATAATGCTATTGGTCTCGACTTGGGCTTCAAATTTTCAGGAGAAAAAGGAGCAGTTTTATATAGCTTTTTGCGCTAAGAGCGCTCTAAGGCGATTTGTAATTTTGCGGGAGAAGTATGATTTAGTTAAGAACGCATACCTACACCCGCGAGCTGCTACTTTGCGATATTAAAAGTAAGCCTATCAGTAGTTGCTTCTGCCTAAGTGAACCTCGCCCTGGGCGTTTACTCCACCGAAGGCTTTGAAGCTGAGGATGACGGTGCCATCAGCCTTGAACACCTTGACCCGGGAACTCTCGCTTAGCTGAGGAGATTTCTATTTATCAAGAGGAAAAGGATTATCAATTATTAAAATAAGATTTGGTTGTATGTATTCATTTTAATGTTAGAGTCTTAAAAACTAGCATTTTCGTACCGGAAGACCTATGGTGAGTAAAGAATGAAAACCTAAGAGATGTTTATTCCTTTTTAGCGGGAGCGATTATTCTGCTGATAATCTCCCGGCTGAAGGCGGAGATTTCGTAAACGGTTGGTTTGTCTTTTAGCTTACAATAGATGCGGTTCTCCTCTTCAGCCTTGTTTCCCAAAAGGAGTGTGGGCAAGGGGTCACCCTTTTTCAGCTGGATGCTGAGCTCCGCCTTTGGAGGCTCCAGCCCATAGGGGGATAAGTCGGAGGGGGATTCATCTGCTATCCGCTCCATTTTCACCGAGTTGAGCTGCCACACCAGGTCTTCAGCCTCGCTCTGTTTGCTGCGGTATTTTCTCGGCTTCTTGATGACCCACCGGTCGCCAGATTTACTTATTACAATGGGCTCCTCGTCCGGCAGATTGAGGGTGAGGGAGTCCAGGTCGGTGGGACTATAGCTTATCAGCACTTTATCTCTGAGGTCAAATGGGGTTTTCTTTAGTTTGTCGATATCTTCTTCTTTTACCAGATAGATGGTGGGAGTCTGGCTGCTGCGGGCGTAGTGGGTGGTCTTGCCCTCTTCCTGTGTGCCTATAACTACCTTTGGGGAAGCTTCCTCCCCCTCCAGCCAGAGGCTTATTTCCAATTGAGGCCGGTCAAAGCCATACCAGGCGTCGGGCCTTTGGGGGCGGTCGATAAATCCTTCTGCTTTGGTCTCTTGTAGGGCCATAGCCAGGCTGTCCACCTCCCAGTTGTCGGCTTTGGTCTTGGTCGGTTCGGTGAGCTCCCATTGGTCTTCCTTCTTCTCCAGGGTGATAGAGTGCTCCTCGGAGGTGAGATGTATTCTATTGACTTTGTCCCGGTCGAAGGTGATGAGGGTCTTATCCCGCCAGCCATCAATCGCTTGGGGAAGGTCCTTGAACACCTCTTCGTCGATGAGCACCACCGTCATGCTCTGTCCCCCTCGGGCATAGTAGGATTTTTTGTCCTCTTCTTTTTTTCCAATGTAGAGCGTCGCCTGAGACATCTCTTCCCCCAACCAGAAGGTCAATTCCCTCTCCGCGGGGACGAGTTGGTATTGCCCCAGGTCTTCAGGCTCCTCTTCCACAAACTCTTTGGCTTTGGCATCAATGAGCCGCCGAAGGAAGGACTGGATTTTATCGGAATCCGCCTTGGTATTCATCGGCTGAAGCAGGTTCCATTGGTTTTCCTCGGTCTTCTGGCAGGTTATGTCCTGCTGGGCTGTTTGGTAGCGGAATTGCTTAACCCTCTCCATCTCAAAGGGGAGAATAGTCTTATCTCTTAAATCAAAGACCTCTTTTTTGGCATAGCTGCGGGCTAATGAGTTGACCAGCAGAACCTCGCTGCTGTCCCCTTTTTTGGCGTAAGTCGACATTCCGGTGGGGGTTTCGTCTCCTACCTGAAGGGTCTCCCACTTCCCGTCGACCTGGAAGCTTACCTCCGCTGTCGAGGGGCTCAACCCGAACTGATTCATGTCGGCAGGCTCCGTGGCTATCAGGCGCTCCTGCTCGATGTCAAGGATGTTATTTATCAATAGCTCAATCTCTTCCTGGTCTCCCTTAGCCTGAACCGGCTCTTCCAGCTTCCATTCATCACCCACTTTTTTGCAGAGGATGACCTCGTCATCTTCTCTGAGCCTCAGCTGGGTTACCTGCTCGGGGGAGTAATGGAAGAGCTTTCTGGCTTCTACTTCCCTCTGTTCCACCTGTTTGGCTCTTCTCACTTCAAAGAAGTAATAGTAGCCGACTATCAGAGCAAAGATTATGGCCAGGATGAGGGTTGTTTTGAGCTTCATCCCTTCTTCCTCCGATGGATGGTGATATAGGAACCAATAACAATCACCAATCCCGGAAGAATGATCACCGGCAGCCAGAAGAGCAACTTTCCCTGAGAGGCGGTCAGGGTGAGGGGGGTAAACTGGGGACTGCGGGGTCGGATGGAGATGAGCGTCTCCTCCTGGGCTAACCAGTTGACGGAGTTGAGAAAGAAGTCGCTATTGCCTTGTTGGGCGAAATAGGTGTTGTTGGCAAACTCAGAATCCCCGAAGACCACCACCCGGGCTTGCTTCCCTCCGGCGGCGGGCTCCTGCTCTTGCTCTTCGGCAGCAGCGGGGGTTTCCTCCTTTTGAGCGGTTTTATCCAAATCGATTATGGAGGCAGCGCAAATGGGAACCGGTCCCTTCAAATCCTTACCTTCGTCATACTGCGCCTCCCCTCTTTCCAGGGCTGCCTGGTCGGTTTCCCCCCAGCTGTCGGGGCTGGTCTCTGCCAGAAGCGAGGCGGTAATCCCCTCATCCGGCGGGGACTTCACCTTTACCGAGCGGGCTAAGGGGAAGAACGACATTATAGTGAAACCTTTGGTGATATCGTGGTCGTTATATTTTGTGACGATAGGAATCAGGTAATCGCCCCCCATAATGCGGCTGAAGCGGTCAACCACAATGTCGCTGCCGATCTCGAATCCATAGCGTTCCAGCGTTCGGGACAGCTTGCCGGCAGGGGAGGGGTCAAGCAGGAAAAGTGCTTTTCCCCCCTGGTCTATATACTGGATGATAAGCTCTACTTCCTCGTCGAAGAGGTCTGTTTGCGGTCCATTTACCACCAGGAGGTCGCAGTCGGCAGGGATTGTCATCTCTCTCATAAGGAGAATCTCTTTTACCTGATACGCTTGATTCTCCAGCGATTGTTTGGCGAGGCTGTATCCCTCTCTATCGGTGTTGTTTATTCCCGCCTCTCCATGACCGGTGGTGAAGTAGATGGACCGGGACTTTTTGCGGGTGACCTTGATGACGGCATTGGTTATGTCTTCCTCGTTGGTGCTGAGAACACTCTCGGTTTTGTCCTGATAGGTGACTATCGCCGTGCCATCAGTTTTTAGCTGGTATTGCTTTGCCTGGGCAGGATTTCGGTCGGGGTCGATGAACTGATATTCAAATTTGTCGCTGGAATATTGGTACTGCTTCATCAATTCTTCCATGATGGGCTTGCTGCGGTGGCTCTCGGTATAGAAGCAGAGGATAGTGACTTTTTCCGGAAGTTCGCGCAGCAGCTGCTTGCTCTGCGGCGATAAGCTGTATCGTTTATTCTCGGTCAGGTCATACCTGATGTGGCGCTTGTTGGCAATAGTCTGCACAAAGCCGATTATCCCCAGCACAATGATAGTCATCAGCACAAGGTTAAGCCCATGTCTGGTGGAGCGCTGGGAGAGCTTGGCTTTAAGAAGGCGGAAATTGCCAATGAAATATACCAGCAGTAGCGCTCCTGACCCCAGTAACAGCCCCGCTGTGGAGGGAGTTAATCTCCCCTTGATATTATAAAAGAGGGCGCCCACAATTAGTAAACCCAACCCCGCCAACCCGGCTATGTTAATTGGCTTATTCATATTTAACCCCTCCACCTCTTCGATTCCAGCGACCGCATGGTCAGAAACAGACTGAGGATAATAAAATTAAGGTAATAAATCACATCTTTGGTGTCGATCACTCCTTTGGAGAATTCGTCAAAATGTTCCAATATCGACAGCTGAGTCAGGAGGCTTCCTGTCTTGCTGCTGGCCAGGGTGCTGGACCAGCCGATGACCCAGAAGAGGAGCAGAGCCCCGAAGGAGATGACTGCCGCTACTATCTGGTTTTCGGTCAAGGAGGAGAAGAAAAGCCCCAGAGCGATAAAAGCGCTCCCCATAAGGAAGAGCCCCAGATATCCGCTGATGGCCGGTCCCAGCTCCAGTGTGCTGAATTTATGAATCAGCAGAGGATATATCAGTGTGGCAAGGAGCATTATGACAAACACTCCCACACATGAGGCATACTTTCCCAGAACAGTTTCCATATCTTTAATGGGATATGTGAACAGGAGCTCAATTGTCCCTCCCTTTTTTTCCTCGGAAAAGAGTCTCATAGTGAGCAAGGGCATCATCAGAAGCATAAATATGCTTATATTTCCGAAGAGGGGTCGCAGAACCCATTCGCTGATATTCAAATCCGGAGCACCGTAGGGGCTCCTCATCGCCTGCAGACTGACCAGATTGAAATAGGCTATGCCGCTATAGAAGAAGAATCCCGACAGAACCAGAAATATGACAATCACCACATAGGCAATAGGGGAGGTAAAATAGCTCCTCATTTCTTTTTTTACTACTGCGTAAAAGTTTTTCATTCTGCTTCCCTCTCCTCGGCGGTTACCAGTTTGACAAAGATATCTTCCAGACTCATCCCCATGGGGTGAAGCTCCAGCAGCCCCCATTGATGAGTGAGTATGGTCTGGACCAGCTCTTTTCTCACATCCAGGTCTTTGCTCGATTCAACTATGTAGTTCCACACTCCCGGGGAGACCTCCTCCTTTTTGGTCACCTTGACCACCCCTTTGACCTTCCCTAACTGGCTGGCGACCTCCTTCGAAGGTCCTTCCACCTGAATGAGGATCTGGGTGAGCTTCTGCAGCTGCTTGTTCAGGTTCTCGGGAGTGTCCATGGCAATTATCTTTCCCTCGTTAATTATGATAACCCGCTGACAGGTCATACTCACCTCAGGGAGGATATGGGTGCTGAGGATGATGGTCCTCTCCCCGGCTAAGCTCTTGATCAACTGGCGGATTTCTATAATCTGCTTGGGGTCAAGCCCGATGGTCGGCTCGTCCAGTATCAGCACCTCCGGGTCGTGAAGGAGCGCCTGGGCTAAACCGACCCTTTGCTGAAATCCCTTGGAAAGTTTGCCGATAAGCCGATGGCTGACCTCAGCAGCCCCGCATTCTTCCATCACCTTCTCAATTTTGTCCTTTCTTGTTTTTCTGGAGATGCCTTTTACCTCGGCAACAAAATCCAGATACTCCGTAACCCTCATATCCTTGTAAAGGGGGACAGTCTCCGGCATATAGCCTATCCTTCGCCTGACCTCTATGGAGTCGTTGACCACATCGTAGCCCACCACCCGGGCAGTCCCCGAAGTGGGGGGAAAGAACCCTGCCAGGATACGCATAGTGGTGGTTTTACCTGCTCCATTGGGACCCAAGAAGCCCAGGATTTCACCCTTTTCGACCCTGAAAGTGATATTCTCAATAGCGGCTAAATTACCATAGTATTTGGTCAGATTCTCCACTTCAATCATCGTGGTTTACCTCCTTAGCGGGCTTGCCAAAGGGAATAATGTGCTTCCTATTCTCACTAAAAGGTTCGCCGGTTTAATTTTGTCTCATTACTAAAAGCCGACCTCAAATACTCCCATGCGGCGGAACTTATCGTATCGCTGCTTCAACAGGTCATCAATAGTGATTTGTTCCAGCTCCTGGAGGTTTCTCGACAGGTGTCCATCGAGAATGAGAGCTGCCTCAGCCGGGTCACGATGAGCTCCCCCAATGGGCTCGGGGACTATCTCATCTATGAGGTTAAAATGTTTCAAATCGGGAGCGCTTACTTTGAGGTTTTCTGCCGCTTCTTCCTTTTTATCCTGGTTCTTCCAGAGAATAGCGGCGCAGCCCTCAGGGGAGATGACCGAGTATACGGCAAACTCCAGCATCAGGATTCTATCACCCACGCCGATCCCCAGGGCACCGCCGCTTCCCCCTTCTCCGGTGACTACTACTATGATAGGTGTTCGCAGACGGGACATCTCCCTGAGATTGAAGGCGATGGCTTCTGCTTGCCCACGCTCTTCAGCTCCGATGCCGGGGTAGGCTCCGCTGGTGTCGATAAAGGAGATGATGGGTCGGCGAAATTTCTCCGCTAATTTCATGATACGCAGTGCTTTGCGATACCCTTCGGGTTGAGCCATGCCGAAGTTGCGATATATCTTCTCACGGGTATTCCTTCCCTTCTCGTGACCCAGCACCGCGATCGGTTTCCCTTTATAGAAGGCGATACCACCCACAATGGAGTGATCGTCGCTGAACTTTCGGTCTCCGTGGATTTCAACGAAGTCTTCAAAAAGGTTTCGGATGAAATCCAGGGTGTAGGGTCGCTCGGGATGTCGGGCGACCAGGTATTTTTCCCAGGGAGTGAGGCGAGAATAGACCTCCTGGCAGACTTTAAGCAACTTCTTCTTTAAGCCCTCGAGCTTTTCGGTTATTTTTTCCGTAGGGGGAAGGGCAGAGAGCTGCTCGATCTGGTCCTCAATCTCAGCAATTGGCTTCTCAAAATCTCCTGCAAGTTTCTTCACGGCTCATCTCCTCTGGATGAGGAGCGGTCTTTTTATCGACGAATATAATAGATAAAAACTATCTCCCCCTCCAGAGATTTAAATTATACGGAAAACACCTGACAAAGTCAACCCTCCTTCCGGCATTATTTTTCCATTGAGAGGGTGTCCTTTTTCTGTTATTATTTAATAAATAAACGGTCATGAGCATAGAAAGTGTATTAGAGGGATTTAAGTCTTCCCCTTCGGTGGCTCGTAATGTCACTACCTGGAGGCATCTGCCGGCTCGGAAGGAGAACTATGTCGACTTTCCACCCCACCTTCACCCCAAGCTGGCAGAGGCTTTGCGGAAAAGGGGCATTGAAAGGCTTTACTCCCATCAAGCTACCGCCCTCGCTCTGCTCGGAGAGGGAAAGAATATTGTGGTAGTAACCCCCACCGCTTCGGGGAAGACTCTCTGCTATAATCTCCCGGTTCTCCAGACAATGCTTGAACAGCCTCAGTCCAAGGCTCTTTACCTTTTTCCTACCAAAGCCCTCTCCCAGGACCAACTGGCAGAGCTGCGGCAGTTCAGCCAGCTTCTTCCGCGAAGCATTAAGGCGTTCACCTACGATGGGGACACACCGCCCGACCTCAGGAGAGCCATCCGTGAGGAAGGGGAGGTGGTCATCACCAATCCCGATATGCTCCATACCGGCATTCTTCCCCACCACACCACATGGATAAAATTCTTTAGCGCCTTGAAATATGTGGTGATTGACGAAATCCACTACTACCGGGGAGTTTTTGGCAGCCATCTGACCAATCTTATCCGACGACTGAAGAGGGTCTGCCAACATTATGGCTCTCAACCCCAGTACATCTGCTCCTCCGCCACCATAGCCAACCCGATGGAGTTAGCCTCCCGTCTGGTCGAGGAGGAGATAGAGCTGGTGGATAACAACGGAGCTCCCTCAAGCGAGAAGCATTTCATCTTTTTTAACCCTCCCATAGTGGATAAAAGCCTGGGCATTCGTAGCAGCTATATTGCTGCCGCTCGGAAGCTCTCCCTCTCCTTTCTGGAGAAGAGCATTCCCACCATCGTCTTCGCCACCAGTAGACTGAATGTAGAGGTGCTGGTCAAGTATCTCAAGGATGTGCTGGAGAAAGGAGTAAAGGACGAGGGTAAGGTGAGAGGTTATCGAGGGGGATACCTGCCCCGCACCAGGAGGGAGATTGAAAAAGGGTTGCGCGAAGGGGAAGTGATAGGGGTGGTAAGCACCAATGCGCTGGAGCTGGGCATTGACATCGGGAGCTTAGATGCCTGCGTCATTGCTGGCTATCCGGGGACCATCTCCAGCACCTGGCAGCAGGCGGGGCGGTCTGGTAGGCGGAGCGGAGGGGCGGTGGCCATCCTGGTGGCTCGCTCCAACCCGCTGGACCAGTTCATCATCAACAACCCTGACTACTTCTTCGGAAGCTCACCGGAGTATGGGCTGATAAATCCCGATAACCTGATTGTGCTGGTGAACCATATAAAATGTGCCGCCTTTGAGCTGCCATTTGTAGAAGGGGAAAAGTTTGGCTCCGAGGATTTGACAGAGATACTCAGGTTTCTTGAGGAAGATGAAATCCTTTTCTATAAGAATGGTCGCTGGTATTGGACTCAAGACTCCTATCCCGCCAACGACATTTCCTTGCGCAGCATCACTGCAGATAACTTCGTGGTGATAGACCGGAGCGAGAAGAGCAAGGTCATCGGAGAGGTCGATTACACCAGCGCACCCACTCTGCTCTATAAAGACGCCATTTATATGAGCGAGAGCCAGCTCTATCAGGTGGAGGAGCTCGATTTCGCCGGGCGAAAAGCGTATGTGCGGCAGGTAAACTCTGATTATTATACCGATGCTATCTCCTACACAGGGGTGCGCATACTCGATATCTTTCAGTCTCAGCCGTCAGCGAAGGTGGTCAAGGCACATGGAGAGGTGCGGGTCAACAGCAGGGTGGTCGGCTACAAGAAGATAAAGTTCTATACCATGGAGAATGTGGGCTATGGGGAGGTGAGCCTTCCCGAGCAGGAATTCCACACCACTGCCTACTGGTTCACCATCCCCGAGCCTGCGCTGAGCGGTCTGGGCTTTGAGCGCAGCGAGGTGATTGACGGGCTTCTCGGCCTGTCATATCTATTGCAGCATATTGCCGCCTTCTTTCTGATGTGCGATGTAAAGGATATTGACCGCTGTCTGGGGGATAAGGAAGCTAACTGGTTCATCCGCCAGAAGGAGCAGGGGAGGGGTATATACAGCTATGACCCCTCTCCCCGGGAGGTTGACATCTCGGGAGTGAGGAGGTTTGAACCCACGCTCTTCCTCTATGAGAATTATCCTGGGGGTGTGGGTTTCAGTGAGCATCTCTATCGCGGTCACCAGCTCCTGCTGCAAAAGGCTGAGGAAGCCATAGAGCGCTGCCGCTGCCGGTACGGTTGCCCCTCCTGTGTGGGACCGGTGCCCGTAACCGGCTCCAGGGTAAAACAGATAGCTTATGAGATACTGAAAGCTATTCAATAAAATATGGACTTAAAAGATAAGCTAAAAAGACTGCTTGATTCCCCTTACCGGGATTTCCTCGAAGAGGATGACCTTCAGAGCGAGGGGGAATCCCTGACCCTGCGCCAGAGATTGGAGCTCATCTACCGCCGCAGCAGGCAGGAACAGGGGCTGGCGGGGAAAGTCCTGGAACCCAAAAGGATTGAGGAGTTGGTTCAGGGCAGAGTGGAGGAGACCCCTTATGGTCAGTGCTTTGTGCGGGAGATTGAGTATTCTCCAGAATACTGCCACGGGGAGGTTTCCCTCAGCTCCCTGTTGAAGGTAACCCCGGAGAGCTGCTGCAAACTCACCGGGGAGGAAAGGTTCAGCGAGTGGAGCCATTCCAAAGCCGTCTTTGTAGATACCGAGACCACCGGTCTTTCTGGAGGGACGGGCACTTTTATTTTTATGATAGGGCTGGGCTATTTCCAGGGGGAGCGCTTCCGTCTCTGGCAGTTCTTCGCCCGCGATTATTCAGAGGAGATGGCTATTCTCTATCTGGTCGACCGCCTGACCCAGCCTTTCCAGTTTCTGGTCACTTTCAACGGAAAACAATTCGACCTCCCCTTGCTGCAAACCCGATACCGCTTGTCCCGCATGGATACCTTTCTGCATCAACTCTCCCATTTCGACCTGATTTATCCCTCGCGCCGAATCTGGCGGTTAAGACTGGAGAATTGCCGGCTGAGCACCCTGGAGAGAAGCCTTCTTGGTGTTGAGCGACGGGGGGATGTCCCCGGGGAGGAGATACCCGGGGTTTATTTCGACTATCTCCGGAGCCAGAACGCCACCCTCATTGCCAGAGTGTTCTATCACAATGCCCAGGACATCCTCTCTCTGGTAGGGCTGATGGCGACCATCTGTTTGCTCTATCATAGACCTTTCAGCCATGGAGAATGGTGCGGTGAGGACTTCTACTCCCTGGGGAGGCTCTTTCATCAGTTAGGTGAGGCAGAGAAGGGGAGCCGGTGCTATCTTCAGGCACTGGACAGCGGAATCCCCGCCCATCTGGTTCCCTCTGCCTTTAAGGCTCTCTCTTCCATCTATAAGAAAAACAGGGAGTGGGACAAAGCTCTCAAGGCGTGGGATGACTTGCTGGTGTTGGGAGAAAAGGAGTTTGACCTCTTCCCCTACGAGGAGATCGCCAAATACTGGGAACATCAGCAGCACGATTACCCGAGAGCAACCGAAGTAGTGGAGAGAGCGCTCTCACACCTTCGCCGGGTAAAGGAGGAGCTTTTTCCTGACAGGTATGCGGCGATGGAGCGCGCTCTGGAGCACCGCCTGCGGCGACTGAGGTTGAGAGCTCAGGGAAAAAGGTGGTATTGAGCGCCAGAGAGCCACTCATTGAAGGATTAATTAAATGGGAAAGAAGAAAAAGATACTGCTGGGGTTGTTAATCGCTCTGATAGTAGTTATCGGAGGTTTGCTGGGATTATTCTATTTTTCCCCCACTACAGGCTATGGACTTCTCCTCCGGCTGATTGCCCGCTCCTCCATGCCGCAGGTGGATTCCCTCCCTGCTAATGTCTCCCTTACCCTGGATGAGAAATTGAGTGAAGCTCAACAGGGACCGGAAAGTTACCAGAGCATGGTTCTCACTGAGGAAGAGCTTAACATTTACATTCAGCAGAATTTCGGCGACCAGATACCTGCGGAGATAAAATCGTGGCGGGTGAGCCTGAGGGGAGACCGGGTGCTTCTCAAATTAGTATTAGACCTCAATGAGTTCAGAGAAGCCTTGGGAGAGGAGCTCTCCGAGGATGTCGCCAGGGTCCTTCGGGGGTATGTTACCCTGTCGGTGCGAGGGAGGTTCTGGGGAGAGGAGGGAATAGGATGGGTCGACATTGAGCGGCTGCGGCTCGGTTTCCTTCCCATACCGGTGAGCTTGATACGCGGAATGATACTCTCCAAAGGGAGCCAGGCGGATACCGAGTTTCTGGATAAGGGATTTCTCTTGCCCGAGGGGTTTGTCAAGGTAGAGGTCAGGGATAGCCAAATAATAATAAATGAGAAAGATTGACCTATCGGTCGCGCGGTATGGCGAGCATTCGGTCCAGGGCGAGTTTAGCTCGTTGCCGGATGGGCTCGTCCACCTTAATGACCGGGCTCAGGTTCTCCAGGGCGTTGAGCACTGAGAGGAGAGAGGTCTTTTTCATATTAGGGCATATCAGTCGAGGACTGGCTATATAAAACCTCTTGTCAGGAACCTCCTTCCTGAGGCGATGTAGCATTCCTATCTCTGTTCCTATGATAAGCTCGTCGGTATTCACCTTTTTGGCGTAGCTTATCATCCCCGAAGTGCTGCAGACATGGTCGGCTAATTTGATGACCTCCGGCTGGCACTCAGGATGCACCACAACGGCTGCCCGGGGGCGTGCCTGGCGAGCTTTCATGACCTCCTCTGCGGTGACCCAGTGGTGGATGGGACAGTAGCCCTCCCATAGGATAACCTTCTTTTTGGTGTGCTGGGCGGTAAAATGCCCCAGGTTTTTATCCGGTATGAAAAGAACAGTATCTTCCTGTACAGAGTTGACCACTCGCACCGCATTAGCCGAGGTGCAACAGATATCGCTCTCCGCCTTGGTCTCGGCGGATGAGTTAACATAGCAGACCACCGTTGCTTCAGGGTGCTCGGCTTTCTTCCGTATCAGGGCTTCAGCAGTTATCATATCAGCCAGAGGACAGCCGGCATCAGGACTGGGGAGGATTACTGTCTTCTCCGGGGATAATATGGCGGCGCTTTCAGCCATAAAGTGTACCCCACAGAATATAATAACCTCGGCGTCTGCTCTGGCTGCCTCCT
>Ga0224501_10002007_pt1 | contig 15896 bp, 11 predicted proteins | sample SF_Oct11_sed_USG_4_FD_169105 | JGI IMG/M metagenome (GOLD analysis project Ga0224501, IMG submission 169105) | Sediment microbial communities from San Francisco Bay, California, United States - SF_Oct11_sed_USGS_8_1 | ecosystem: Environmental > Aquatic > Marine > Sediment | place: USA... | reverse complement strand
TCGTCAAACCCGAGCTGATCCAGGTCGCGACGGGTCTCGGGACGCCATCGCGGCAGTCCATCAAACCGGCGACCATAGGCGGTGACTTCAAAGCTCCATATCCTTCCCGACCATCCTTCGAGCGACACGGTCACGCCGTCAGCGCGAGGCGGCAGGACTCCATCCGCCTGATCCGTCCCCATCCATAGTGGAGCTCCGGGAAGCAGGTATCGATCGTCCCGGAGGGCGAACAGGTGCTGATGAGTACGGGAGAGGCCCAAGGTCAGTGCGAGGTCCGGCATCAGATGGATACGTGCCGCGAGTCGCGGCTCTACGAGTGTGGCACCTCCGGACGACGCAAATACGGCACGGATGCCTGGCGCGAGTCGAAGGCGGCCGAACCAGCGGTCTCCCTCGAAATACAGAGCCGACGTGACAACCTGAGACCTACGCTCCCCGACTACGAAGCCGACCGAGTCTGGTGACCCGACCAGCGACGACTCCGTCCACTCGATATCGACTCCGGTACGAAACCCACCGATCTCGCCGCGTCGCACCGCATCGAACTCCAGTCCCGCTGCACGAACACGGCTGGATGTTGCTTCCGCGACGCGGGGATCCCCCACGGAAAGTTCACCGTCGTAGGTAGAACCCCAGCCCGCAGTCGTGACTTCCCAATTACTGGTAAGCTCGGTACTCCACGTGACGGATCCTGCACGACTCGCCCATCTGGAATTCAGTCCCTCATCGAAGTCATCAAGAAACAGGCGGAACCGGTCTGCAGACTCGAAGAACGACAGGGAGAGTTCATGTCCAGGACGGTCCAAGTCGATTCTGCCCTGCACGTCATGGAATGCGAATGGAAAGTTGTCCGGGGCCGTGAGGGACCCGAGCGTGAGATCCGCATGGGTGCGTCGGGCTCCAAGCCCCCAGTTCAGGCCCTTGGACGGCATCGAACCACGGAGGGCTAGTCGCGCCCCTATGAGGCTCAGTCCGCCCGCTCCATCCAGTTGTATCGGGGCTTCGGAGCCCGTGTCGTCAGCTCCCGTACGTTGTCTGACATCGACGACCGAGCTGAGTGCTCCCCCGAATCGTGCCGGGAATGATCCGCGGTATAACTCGGTGCGATCCACGGCGTCCGGATTGAATGCGCCGAAGAGACCGAACATGTGGTAAGGAGCGAAGATGCGAGCCCGATCGAGGAAGAACACGTTCTGGTCGGGCCCTCCGCCCCGCACGTGTAGTTGAGCAGCAAGGTCATTGAGCGGGACGACGCCAGGGAGCGTGTGAAGGGAACGCAGGATGTCCGGTTCAACCGCAACCGGTACCTCCAGAACCTGTGACACTCCCATTCCAACCGCTCCCGGGGTCACTTCGCGGTCGAACAGCGCATGCTCCCTTTCACCCCCATCCCGGAGTATCCGGGAGGCCTGAACCGTCAGAGGCCGTAGCCTCAATGGCAAGGGCTTCAGTGAAACCCGAATGTCCGCAGGGATGGGTGGGACCATCAGTGTGTCCCGACTTTCGTAGCCGAAGGCCCCGATGGTCAGGTGTACGGCGTCTCCGCGTGTGACATGGATTCGAAAAGCTCCCGAGGCGTCAGACTCCGTCCATACCGAATCATTCACGGACCGAATCCAGGCCTGCGCCACTGGCCGGTCGGACCCGGCTTCGACGATACTGCCGGTAAGAGTGTCTGGGGTAGCTTGTGCGCAAAGCGGACCGGAGACTGCGGGGAGGAGTGATACCGCAAGAAGGTGGATCAGCATCCAGCTTCGCCATGCTGCGATGCCATAGGCGGATGCGCTGAGATGATGTTCATGGTCATGCCATCGTCTCATGTATGAGAACCCCTCCTCTCCATCACCACCGCCACCAGAATTTGTCACCTCAAGGAACTTATACGCTCCTCGACGGACACGAACCATCCTCGAGCGCGGCGGACGATGAGATGGGCACCATTCGTCCGGCAGCACGACGACGGCGCATCAATCGTCTCCTTGGAAAGGGCTGATCAGAGCACACCCGACTGCTGTCGAGGTTCTCTCGCATAACAGGGTTATCTCCGAACCACCCCACTCCATCACCTCCCCCCACCCCGCGGGAAATATCCCGACCCTGTTCGCAAACCCCGGGGCCCGCGGCTCTTCTGCGAACCGGAGGCCCGTTCCCGCGCAATATGCCTCGCCGCACACGCACCCGCCACGATTCCGTTCCGCATGCCTTCGGCTCCCCCGCCCCTCGGCGCCCCGCCTCTCCCCGTCCCTCGACAAGCCCACCCCTGCCACCCCTGATCACCGATCTTCAAGACCGGCTTGGAAGTCAGGACAAGCGGAGGATTCTCAAAGACCTCGGGTCGTTCCCTGGTTGGGCACAGGACATCCTACGCCGAATACCTCGGGATTGACCTATCGGCGCCATGCCACCCTTGTAGTCTCAGAAGCATCACTCCCATGAGACGGCTCCGATCTCTCCGCCGCCGCCTCGGTCCCGTTGGCATCCATCTTGCGTATACGGCGGAGCTTGGCCCCATGCACCTGAGATCCACTGGGCGGAGGTAACGGCATGAAGGCACCATCGGGTTCGAGTCTCGTCCCTGGACTCTGCGCGCTCCTTTTCACCGCACTCCCGCTGGCGGCGCAGACCGTGGCGCGGGATCGATCGAGCGGTGACTTCACCGTCTCGTACGTGGGATGGGACGGGGAGAGCTATACGATCGTGGTTCCCGCACTGGATCGGGTGGACCCCCGGATCGATGTTCGCGTGAGTCGCGATGGCAACCTGGTGAGCTATCACTACACGTTTCGCCATCTGGCTACTCCCGCCGCGGTACAGGGTGTGGTCACCGTGGATATTCCTTGCACCCCGGAGGACCCGACGATCGACATGAGTCGCCCCGACGGATGGACCGCGTGGCGGGATGTCGGGATGGAGGGCTACGCGGGCTGTTCATTCATGAGCGGAGAGAGCCTCCTCGATCCAGGGGAAGAGGAGACGGGCTTCGCCATCGAGACGCAGTGGCGCCCCGGTATCGGTGTCGCCCGGGTGACCGGCGTTTCGGAGATGTTCCCAGTGTTTCCGTCTGGAGAAGACACACCCGACGAGGTCGCGAATCTGGTGCAACGCATGCTCGTTCCGTCGGAGCTCGGAAACTGGAAACCGGTTCGGACCGTCGCACCGACCCGCCCCCCGGACGCCTTCGACCACCCGAGCGCGGGAATCCGACTCGTGCTGGATGACCTCGCGCAGGCGTGCGGAGAACTCGGATGGATCGTGAACGAACGTACGTGCACGAGCTTGCGCCACCAGTTCGAGAGTGGAGAGCAGGCACTCTCGCGCGGCGACACCGAGGCGGCGACGGCCGTGCTGAAGGCCGCCCTGGACGAACTCGACGCGCAGCACGGGGAGGAAGCGAAGGATCAGGTGTCCAGCGAGGCCTACTGGCTCCTCGCGACCAACATCGGATTCATTCTGGGCGGGATTTCCTAGACAGGGTTATCGACGAGGTCCACCTGGTCTCGGAAGCGGACGCGTTCGCCACCTCCGGAAGTCGGGGCGGAAGGCGGAAATCACGGAACGGATCTCCTTCCCACCCGCGCCTACCCCTTGTGGAAGGGCCGACCTCACGCCCATCTACACGCCATGTCGCCCCGGAGATCCGGGCTCCCGTCGTCTCGGGGATCGTGCCGTCGTCGGCCTCCCCCCTGGCATCCCCCGTCGAGGTCGTGGCTTCCGGATCGCGGCTGGGTTCGGCCACCGTGCTGGCATCTCCCTGGCTGTACGTCGACGTCCTCTCGCGGGCCGACACGGAAGTCCGCCTCCGCGTGGGCTTCCGGGGGGCCCCCGGGGGCGGCCTGGATCCGGTTCCACTCCCAGGGCGGCGCGGACAGCGTCGCGTTCACCGTGGAGCCCCTCGCCCCGGGAGACTCGCTCACCGAGACGCGGGACCTCTGGGTGAGCCGCTTCGAGTACGCTTCCGAACAGGATGTGCGCACCGCCATCCAACGCGCGGCCGACGTGGGCTTCAACGTGGTGTACCTCCAGGTCCACGGCCGGGCCGACGCCTTCTATCGGTCATCCCTCGAACCCTGGGCGGCCAACTTCACCGGCACGCTCGGGGCTGACCCCGGGTGGGATCCCCTGGGGGTGGCGGTGGCGGAGGGGAGGAATCGCGCCATCTCCGTCCACGCGTGGATCAACGCCTTCACGGGGTGGGCGGGAACCACCCCACCCCCGGTCTCGGACCCGCCGCACGCCTTCCTGGAGCACCCCGACTGGGCCATGGTGGGAAGCGACGGCGTCGTCATGCCGTACACCAATGACACCCGCTGGCTCACCCCGGGGCACCCGGAGGTCCGGACCCGCCTGGCGAGGGTGGCGGCGGACATCGTGCGGAACTACGGCGTCGGCGGGATCCACCTGGACTTCATCCGCTATCCGGGAACGGACGACTCCTACGACACCCCGTCGCTGGCGGCGTGGGACTCGGCCAGGGTCACGGAGCCGACACTCGACTTCGACGAGACGCGCCGCCGGTTCGTGACCCGCGCCGTGGAGGAGACTCGCGACTCGATCCGGGCGGTATCCGAAGGCGCGCGACTCTCCTGGCGGTATGGGGGATCTATGAGAACACCCGGGGATGGAGCGGCGTCACCACGGGATACGAGACGATCTTCCAGGATGCCCGCGCCTGGGACGAGCAGGGGATCATCGACGTGCTCGCCCCCATGGTGTACTGGACCATCAAGCCCACGTACGGCGAACGCCTCGACTTCGCCTACCTCGCCGACGAGCACGCGGCGGCGGTGAACACGAGCCTGCTGGTGGGGATGTACGTTCCCGGGATGGACGGCGCGTCACTCGCCCGGCACGTCGAACGGGCGCGCATCGCCGGAGCCGAGGGCGTGTCGGTGTTCAGCTACAGCGCGCTGAACGACGCCGCCCTGTGGGCACCCTTGAAGAACTGGGGCTTCCACTGGGCGGCCGGCGCCCTGAGAGGCGATCTCGCCCATGTGCGGAAAGAGAGTGGTTCCGGGGCGAGTTGGAAGGCTTGTGCGTCTCCCGACCACCATCCTACGTCGGGATACGTTCACCCTCCGTGTCACGCATGGCTCCCACGGGTCGTTCCCCGGTCGGAAACCCACCCGCAACAAGGGAGAAGACCCATGCGCCCCCGCCCAACGACCATTTTCGCCATCGTATTGTGCGCGGCCCTGGGCTGCGGTGACGGGGACCCTGTGCGCCTGGTGGATGGAGACCTGGCGGTGGTGGTCGAGGAGAGTGGGTTACGCCTCTTCAACGAGGATTTCATCCACCCCATGGGCGTGGTAGCGACCGAGAAGGGGACCGCGGCTTTGGTCGACCTCGCCCCGTGCGACGCCTGGGACACGGTCAATCCGAGGGCGTCACGCTTCGTGCCCTTCGAAACGATTCTCGGCTGGAGCGAGGGTGCCAGTGAGGTGATCGTGTACTGGTGCACCCAAGCCGACGTCCCGAGGAGCGGCAGCGTGGCGGTACGCCTCCGGAGATAGGCGGCGAGAAACGCACGGTCCGGTCATTCGCGGTGCGGTACGAAAGCGACGCGCCGGACACCAACGCCGCCAGGCGTGGAAGTGCCGAAGGGTGATGGCCGCCCGCTGATCAGACCCCCTGGGAGGAAGCCGGGCAGGCCCTCCACTCCCCACGTCAACCCACTACCCCTTCCGGAAGAGGTCCGATGCCGCGTTCACCTCGTCGGAAAGCCCGAGGACGATGAGGCCGTCCCCGGCGGCGATCACGGTGTCGCCGCCCGGGTTGGCGATCATGCCGTCTCCTCGCCGGATGGCCACCACGGTCACTCCGTAGAGGCGACGCAGGTCCGTCTCCGCCAGCGCCTGGCCGGCCAGCGCCGATCCATCGTCCACCGTGAGGGTGGAGATCTCGAGGTCCGAGAGCGTCAACTGGAGGTCCGCCAGAGTGGGGGACGTACCGAGGGGAGTCCGCAGCATCTCGTACCCGTCGGCGCGGATCTCCGCCACGAAGGCTTCGATGTCCCGGCGGGGCACCAGATAGCTGGCGAGCACGCGGGCGACGATCTCCACCGATGTCTCGAGTTCCTCGGGAATGACACGGTGCGCCCCCGCGGCCAGGAGGGGATCCATCTCCCTGAGATGCCGTGTCCGGGCGATGACGTGGCACGCCGGGTTCAGGAACCGGACCAGGGAGACGACACGGCGGGTGGCGGCCGCGTCCGAGATGGCCACGACGGCCACCCGCGCCCGCCGGATCGCCGCCCGCTCGAGAACGGCGGCCTGCGTGGCATCGCCATAGTGGATGTCCACGCCCCGGGCCCGCTCCTCCCGCACGATGACGGGGTTCATCTCGAGGGCCACCACGGGAATTCCGGCCACACGGGCCGCCCTGGCGACGTTGGCGCCGTTCACGCCGAACCCCACCACCACCACGTGGTCCCCGAGATCCTCCTGATCACGCCCATCGGTAGGCTCGATCAACCCCCTCTTGAAGCGCGCCGGCATCGGGAGTCCCTCGAGAACGCGGGCGACTCGGGGGGCGACGGCGAGGAGCAGCGGGGTCACGCCGATGGTCACGACCGCCACGGCGAGGAAGGCCTGATACGTCGCTTCGTCCAGGAGGCCCACGCCCGATCCACTCCGGGCCAGGACGAAGGAGAACTCCCCCACCTGGCTCAGCGCGAGGCCGGCCACGATGGCGGTCCGTAGCGGCCAGCCCAGCACGAGCGCCGCCGCTCCCGCCACCACTCCCTTCAACACGAGCACGCCCGCGACCAGGGAGACGAGTGGCATGGGCGCCGCAGCCACCCGTCCCACGTCGAGAAGCATGCCGATGGAGATGAAGAAGAAGGCGGCGAACAGGTCGCGGAATGGGATGATGTCCGAAAGCGCCTGGTGGCTGTACTCGGATTCCGAGACGATGAGCCCGGCCAGGAACGCGCCCAGCGCCAGAGAGAGCCCAGCCTCGGCTCCGGCCCATGCCACCGCCAGGCAGATCGTCACCACCGCGAGAAGGAACATGTCGCGGCTGCGGGTGCCCACCACGCGCTCGAGGAAACCAGGCACCACGAAGCGGGCGAGGACGAACACGAGCAGGAGAATCAGCACCGCCTTCACCGCGAACGCCGTGAGTGTCGGTCCCGACCCACCCCCCTCCCCTACCAGCATCGGAATGAGGAGGATCATGGGCACGATCATGAGGTCCTGGAACACCAGCACACCCAAGGAGAAGCGGCCGTGGGGCGCGTCGACCTCGCCCCGTTGCTGGAGGAGCCGGAGCACCACCGCCGTGCTGGACAGCGCGGCGAGCATCCCGAGGAAGACGGCCCTCCGCGGCTCGACTCCCGCGGCCGTGAGAACCATGAACACTCCACCGATGACGCCGAATAGCTGGATCGCTCCCCCGAGGAGCACCGTCCGCCACATGCGAGCCAACTCCCCCAGGGAGAACTCCAGCCCGATGGCGAAGAGGACGAGGATGACGCCGATCTCGGCGAGTTGCTCGACCTCGTGGACGCTCTGCACCACCGCCCACCCGTGGGGTCCGAGCAGGATCCCGGTGAGGAGGAATCCCACGATGGGCGGGATCCGGAGCCCGTGGGCCACGTACAGTACGACGAGGGAGACGCCGAGGAGGATCACGACGTCGGTGAGGAGTGGGATGTGCATGAAGAATACTAGCATCCCGCGCCCGGGCGCGGACCTGCGGCGCCATCTGCCCGCTCATCTCGGCCGCCTGGTTGCGGTCCCGCTCTGCCGGCGATCCCCGCCACCACCCCCTTCATCCACTCCATCTTGCCAACGGGTGGGGGCACTACTACCGTCCGGCTTCGCCCAGAGGGTGTGGACCCGTGTCGCCGGTCCGCACCCTTTCTCTGTGGGTGCATGTACACCTCCACCCGCGCCTCCGGCGCACCCCAATGTCCGAATCCATCGGCGGAAACGGGCCGGGAATGAAGCTCCACACGAAGATCCTCCTGGGTCTCCTGGTGGGCGCCCTCCTCGGCATCGCAGGCAACCTCACCTTGGGCGGCGACGACCCTCTCGTCGCGGGCGTGAACCACTACCTCGCCAACCCGCTGGGGCAGGTCTTCCTGCGGATGTTGTTCATGATCGTCATCCCCCTGGTGTTCGCCTCCATCGCGTTGGGGGTGGCGGGGCTCGGGGACGTGCGCCGGGTGGGCCGCGTGGGGGGCAAGGCCATCGCCTACTTCTTCGTGTCCACCGCGTTGGCGGCTACGCTGGGGCTCCTCCTGGTGGACACCCTCAAGCCGGGAGAGGCCCTGGATCCGTCCGTGCGCGAGGAGTTGCTCGCGAGTTACTCCTCGGACGCCTCCACCCGGGTGGAAGCAGCGGCCAACACCAACTTCGGCGTCCAGACCCTCATCAACGTCGTCACGCGGAATCCGGTGAAGTCCGCCGCCGACCTGGACATGCTGGGGATCATCTTCTTCGGGATCATGTTCGGGGCGGCGCTCACCCTCATCCCGGGGGAGCGGGCGAAGCCCATGATCGGCGTGCTCCAGGCCCTGGAGGACGTGGTCATCAAGATCGTGGAGATCGCCATGAGGATCGCCCCCTTCGGGGTGGCGGGCCTCATCTACGGAGTCACGTCCCGCTTCGGGTTCGAACTCCTCGTCCCCCTGGGCGCGTATGTCCTCGTCGTCCTGGGCGCTCTCCTCCTGCACGTGGTCGTCACGCTGTCGGCCATCGTGCGGTTCTACCTGGGTATATCGCCGGTCACCTACTTCGGGCGCCTGCGTTCGGCGTTGGTCACCGCCTTCTCCACCAGCTCCAGCAGCGCCACGCTCCCCACCGCCCTGGCCACGGCCGAGCAGAATCTGGGCGTGCCGCCGCACATCGCGGGGTTCGTGTTGCCTCTCGGCTCCACCATGTGCATGAACGGCACGGCGCTGTTCGAGGGCGTCACCGTCATCTTCCTCTGCCAGGTCTTCGGCGCGGATCTGAGCGTGGGGCAGACGGTGGTGGTCATGCTCATGTCGGTGATCACGGCCATCGGCGCCGCCGGAGTGCCCGGAGGATCCATCCCGCTCCTGGTGGGCATCCTGGCCATGTTCGGCGTGCCCGGTGAGGGAATCGCCATCATCCTGGGCATCGACCGCATCCTGGACATGAGCCGGACCACGGTGAACGTGGCCGGCGACATCACGGCCACGGCCGTGGTGGCCAAGTGGGAGAAGAGTTGGGACGCCTCCATGCTCCCGGCGACGTACGGCCTCGACCACCTGGAGAGCGCGGACGTGGTTCCCCGGCACTGACGCGTCGAACGGGTCCGCCTGCCGCCGGCTGACGGGGGCAGGCGGACGGTCTCCACCAGGTCCACGTGGACTCGTCCGTGTCCGCCGGCGAGCGTGCGAGAGGATGGAGCCGTCGGCGGAGGTGGAGCACGGGTCGCGGTGGGCGGTGACCGTGTCGATCCCGGAGACCGGGGGCTGAATGGCCGGGACACCGGTCAATCAGATCGATGAACAACCCGGCCGAGTGGGGTCCATCGAGCTTCACTGACGGAGATCGGCGTATCGCCCCGAAGTCAGCCGCAGCAGATCCGCCGGATCCAGCTCGATCTCCAGCCCGCGCCGCCCCGCGCTCACGTAGATCGTATCGAACACTTCGGCGCTCGCGTCGAAGAAGGTGGGGAGGGGCTTCTTCTGCCCCAGCGGACTCACGCCGCCGAGGACGTAGCCCGTCACCCGCTGCACGTCCGCCGCCGCCGCCATCTCCGCCTTCTTGGCGCCGGCCGCCTTGGCGAACCGCTTGAGCCCGAGCTGCGCGGACACGGGGAGCACCGCCACCGCCAGCTTCCCCCCGTCCAGGCTCACCACCAGCGTCTTGAAGACGCGGTCCGCCGCGACACCGAGCTTCTCCGCCGCCTCCATCCCGTACGAGGCGTGGGCGGGATCGTGCTCGTATTCGTGGATACGATGGTCGATCCCGTGTTCGAGGGCGAGTTGGATGGCGGGGGTCATGGCTGTGAGTTCGCTCCGGAAACGGCCGGTGGGGATCGCCACATGATAGGAGTTCGCTCCCGGAGGAGCTACTGGGCCGTCTCGGCGGAAAGGATCCCTCCCGCACATCCCCGACATCGAGGGGCGCGCCGAGATCGGCCTTGACAGAACGTCATGGATCACCCACGATGTGGGTGTATATCACCCATGATATCGTATGATTACACCTCCTCGTCCCTACCTTCCCCGTGCCCTGGAAGACGTACTCCGGGCCCGGCTCGCGAGCTTCCCCGTGGTCGTCGTCACCGGTGCGCGCCAGGCGGGGAAGAGCACGCTGGCGCGCCGCATCGGCCCGGATCGCACGTACCTCACCCTGGACGACCTCGACGTACTCGACCAGGCGCACAACGCTCCCGACGCCCTGCTCCGCCGTGGCGCACGGCTCACTCTGGACGAGGTGCAGCGGGCGCCCGACCTGTTGCTCGCCATCAAGCGAGCCGTGGACGCGGAGCGCGTACCCGGTCGGTTCCTCCTGACCGGGTCGGCCAACCTCCACCTCATGGCGAGCATCTCGGAGACCCTGGCAGGCCGCGCCATCTACGTGGATCTCTGGCCCATGACCCGCGGCGAGGTCCTGGGAGAGGGTTCGGTGGGGCGGTGGGACGTCTTCCTGGACCAGGCGCCGGACACGTGGGCCGGCGCCTTCGAAGCCGGACCCCGGAAGCCCGACGTCGAGTGGACCACCCTGGCGCTCCGGGGCGGATACCCGGACCCCGCCACCACCCTGGAAGGTGAAGGCGATCGCGGCGCGTGGTTCGAGGGATACCTGAGAACCTATCTCGAGCGCGACCTCCAGCAGTTGGCGTCCATCGACAACCTCGTGGGATTCCAGCGGCTCATCCGGGCGACGGCGCTGCGCGTGGGGAACCTCATGAACCAGGCGGACCTGGCGCGCGACGTGGGGATTCCCCCGACCACGGCCCAGCGGTACCTCCATCTCCTGGAAGTCTCCTATCAACTCCTGAAGGTCGAGGCGTACTCCGTGAACCGGACGAAACGCCTGGTGAAGGGGCCGAAGCTGTACTGGAGTGATACCGCGTTCGCGCTCCACCTGAGCTCGGAGCGGGCTCCCCGCGGTGCTCACCTGGAGAACCTGATCGTGAGCGAGCTGTTCGCGTGGAGAGAGACGCGAACCCACCGTCCCAACATCCTGTTCTGGCGCACGAGCAAGGGGGCCGAAGTGGACCTCGTGGTGGAGACGCCAACCTCGCTCCTGCCCATGGAGATCAAGGCGGCGACCACGGTTCGCACCCAGGACGCCCGCCACCTGAGCACCTTCCTGGACGAGTATCCGGACAAAACGGAGGCCGGAGTGATCCTGTACGCCGGGCGGGAAGCCTACTGGCTCACCGACAGAGTCTTCGCTGTTCCGTGGAATAGCGTGATCTGAGAGTGACGCGCCGGCGTCACATCACTCCGGGAAGCTCTCGGGTCAACGTCCTCGCGTTTCCCGAAGATCCCGTGTTCGATCCGAAGCCGTGCCTCAGTTCCACCAGCACCCGATCCCGGTCCAAGTCACTTCTCCTACACACGAAATCCAACCCCAGGAGGAGCGCGATCCCATCCCCAATGCGCCTGAACTCGTGCCCCTTCCCTTGGTCTTAGCATCTACCGCAAACCTCGGTACTGCACGCGCGACCGAAAGGTACGGGCCCCGTTCATTCCCCACGCCGCGTGGTTCCACGGAAGGCCTGCCCCAGGTGGCCGGCTCCAGAAGCGGGAGGATCCCTCTTGGCGGAAGTGGCACCCACGGTTCGCATTCCGCAACGCGGCACCCAGTCCACCGGACGCTCCCATCCGCGAACAGCAATACGGATCGATCACTCGACAGGTCACGACCTCCGAAGCGGACCATGACATCGAGGACCACCCCCCGGACGATGAACCGACCCGAACGCCGATCCGATGGATCTGGATGTGCCGGGCAGCTCGCAGCCTCGCAAGCCTGCCTCGAAGGCGCTCCCGAGGAGCTACTCGGCGTCTCGGCGGGAAGGATCTCTCCCGCAGATCCCGGACATCGAGGAGCGCGCCGAGATCGGCCTTGACATCAGGTCGCCCATCACCGATTGCGTGAGTGCAGTTAACTCGCCACACGGTATGACAGCACCCTCTCGACTACATCTTCCGCGTGCCCTGCTAGACGTACTCAGGGTCGCACGCTTTCCCGTGGTGGTCGTCACCGGTGCGCGCCTGACAGGAAGGAGCACACTGACCCGCCGAATCGTTGGGTATTCAAGGTCGACGCATGCGCACTCAACATCCGGGAACCTCGGTTTCGAGGCTGACGGCGTGACCGATTCCTCGCTCCGTCACCCCGGCGTACGTGGGGATCCCCTTCTCGCCCTGCCGTCGAGCAATGGCATGTCCTTGAACCGTGCGACTCCTCAAATCGTGCGAACCGGGATCACCAGCCGGTCACAGTCACATCGGGACCACTACTCGCTACGCACACACGTCTCGAACAGGTCGGGACGCGCCTCTATCCGCTCGGTGAGTATCTCAGGAAGATGACCACCCCACGACAGTATTTCACCCTCGGATGAGACGACGAAGGACTGCGGCACATAGGCGAGTCCGATCTGACTCGGCGTGTACCGTTCACTCAACGCGAACACGTTCCCGGCGAGCTGGTACTTCGAGACGTACGCGGCAATCCTGGCTGGCTCATCGCGAATCGAAATCCAAATAAGAGGCAACTCGACGTCGCCCGCCCCGACAACCTCATTCCCAGCCCACGACGGAGCATACTTGTTGCACGCCTTGCACTCAGGATCGAAGAAGTACACCAGTCCGCACCCCTCAGCTACCATATCATTGATCGAGCGCAGGGTTTCACGATCCGCACTACCACCATCGAGGAGCCGGTGGAAGACCGAATCATCGGCGGCGAATGACGCACCAGTAGATTCGTTCGCGGGGTTCTGGCTACGTCCCCGCTTCAGCTCCCAATACTGGAGCATCAGGAGTCCGACCATCATGATGATGGCGAGGTTGCTCAACCTCTCAAGAGTTGGTCTCATGGTTCCCGTGAGTTGATGACGCTCCTACGAACTACCATCCGTACCCGCCGACTGCGACGTTAGCAGGCCTCTGGAGGCGAAGGGGGACTGTCGTCCCCACAGTAGCAGATATAGCATGTCGAGCAGGACTCGAACCAACCGAAGGATCCGCAGGTCCAATCGTCTTGCTGACCCCACCCCGCAAACGCAGGGCCTGCCAGGACTCCGTTCGCGAGAACGAGAGCCGCGGCGATCAGTAGCTTCATGCGTAGCTTCATCTTCTCCTCTCCTTTGGCTGGCTTCCAACACCAGCCTCTTCAATTCAGTTGACCCTCACGGAGGCCCCACGAGACCAGCATTGGTGGCGCACAGGGGCTCACTGAGGCGCATGGCTCGCAATTCGTCTGCCATGGACTCACCCTTGTACGTCGCGTAGATATGGAGCGGAGATACGTCACGCACCCGTGGGCCGTTCCCAGGTATCGCAACCGTTTTCACTTGGCCGGTATTGAGATCGAGCACGATCCACTTGGCCGACGTTCCGCGGTAGCTATCGCTCGGGTTGAACCCCGCGATGAACAAGCAGTCCGCAGCGCCCAGAAGGTCCACCACCTGCGGTACGTCGGAGGCAAATGGCGTGATGTTCGCTTGCTTCTTCAGAACTCCTGACAACGCTCGGCCAGTGAGGCTGTGAAGCCATCGGAGATGTGGACCGGTCGCTATCTCTAGTTCGTACCGAAGGCCCCATCTGACATATTCCAACTTGTCCTGGTCCGTCACCGCGCGTGTATCACGGGGCCACCGCACATAGGCACACACGTGGGGAGGAGCCCCGCAGCGGATCTCAACGGCATTGCGATTCCCATGTCCGACCGCCAGCCAGGTCTGACCGGAGGCGACGAGGGGCATAGCTGAGTAGACAGGACGTTCAAAGTTCTGGTACTTCGCACTCGCGAGGGTCGCCGCAGGTATGAGCGGCGCCCCAACAAACGTCTCGAGCGTGTCGAAGCGTGTCAGCGCCATATCCGCGCTGATCAAACGCACTTCCGGCGCGTCCAGGTCGGTGACCTCCCCAAGTCGCTCATCGTCCTGCAGCTGAATCATGAAACGGCCTTGCCATCCGGTGTATCTACGGGTGGCATCCTCGAGCGAGATCTGGGTCGGGCGGTCCCATACTGAGAACGGACGGCGAAAGAAGGGACTCGCCCAGTCGCCGGGAATCGGTGACCGACGAACGCCCACCGTATTCTTGCCCTCAAGAGTGATGGAGGTGAGGAGGGCTCCGGAACTCACGACGAGAAGCGCCTCGTCCGATGCCTCGACCACATAGGGAAACTTGAACTCGCCAGGCCCTTCGCCTTCGCGCCCGAGCGAGTCGTAGACTTTCCCTTCACTATTGACCAGAAGAATGTGGTGCGCCCAGCCGTCGGCTATCGCGACGTTGTCCCCGAACGCCGCCGCATCCTGGATCCCCAAAACCTCGGAGTCTGGCCCACCGATAGAGTAGCTAGACTCGAGCGGCATCGAGCGTATCAGTCCACGGGCCACATCGTTCGGTGAGTGCGACAGACTCAGGATACGAAGTCCAGCGCTATCGCTAACGGTCACCACCAACTCGACCGACGTCGGTGACGTCGGTCTCTCGCGGGAGATGAGGAACATCGCGATCATGGCAGCCAGCACCAAAGCGCCGGTGACGCCATATCGTTGAGTCCTACGGGTGGAGGCCATTTAGCGAGCCTGCGACTCTTATAGGGGAGCGGCATACTCCCGTGAGCACATCGTAGCTTACACGTACATACAGGATACAAGGCATTACCCGGTGGCACATATCGCATACGCGACATCTCTTCGCCATACGCGACCCATAGTCAGACAACATCGGCGTATCCGCCACGCACCGACGTCCGGCGGCTCCGGCGACACCGCGACGGCTATTCGGGCTCCCCCATCAGTCCCCGCGAAAGCCACAGTGTGAAGTCCGATACTACTCCGGGCACCGGGATCTCAGAGAGGCGACTGAGTCGGAATCCGGTCTGGGTGCAACACAGGTCCGACAATCCCGCCGCGGACTCGAACCCGCATCGCCAAGCGATTCTCTCCCACGACCCGCCCTCAAGGTCCTTCACGATCGCAGCCTGAACAATGAGCCATCGCGAAGGAACACGTCGGATCGGATAATTTCGAGCCTTCGACAACCGGGACAAGTAGTCTCGACTCGTGCCAGCCGCGCCCGCGATAGACGTCAACGACCGAGCACCCCGAAGGCTTTCGACGTCGGGGGTACAGTATACGCTCCGTAGGATATAGCGAGTCGCCGTCCGGAGGATGGGATGGCACTGACATGTTACCAAAGTTTCCTCTTCAATCGCCGCCCCTACACTCTTGATGAACGCTCGTGATATCAGAGCCGCCACTGAGATGGATCGGGCAGGTACACGCATGATACTGCCACCGTCCGACAGTATGGTCGTGAAGTCTCCCCCCTTCGCCTGTTCGTGCAACAATACCACACAGCCGACACGAGGCTGGAAGCTACGAATGGCGTTGAGCGCAGCAATCGATTGCCTTTCATTGCGACCCCCGAAGCACACGACTGCTCCGATATCGCCAGATCGGACTGAGAGCAATTCGTCCACTGTCGTGACAAATACCATCTCCGCACGCACGGAGTTCGCCAACGAGCGAACGGAGCGCGCTTCTTCTGCATCGCCTACTAGCGCGACGATGAATCTTCTCGACCACATTTTGAATTACGTCGGCGGGAGACGTGCTGGGTTGGAATGTCTGGGCTTGGATACATCGGTGGGATCATCCGATGCACGATCGCGGGCGCTTTACGCGTAGGCTGTCATCGGGCACTCCGACGCGAACACGATACC
>Ga0224501_10002006_pt1 | contig 15898 bp, 14 predicted proteins | sample SF_Oct11_sed_USG_4_FD_169105 | JGI IMG/M metagenome (GOLD analysis project Ga0224501, IMG submission 169105) | Sediment microbial communities from San Francisco Bay, California, United States - SF_Oct11_sed_USGS_8_1 | ecosystem: Environmental > Aquatic > Marine > Sediment | place: USA... | reverse complement strand
CAGGTTAAAAGTCGCATTGAACAACTGCAAGCTATAGGGCATGATGTTGACAAAACAGAGTTAATTGTTATGGGTGGAACCTTTCCAGCCACACCGATGGATTATCAAACATGGTTTATCCAACGTTGTTTAGACGCCATCACAAGTAAACAATCTGCTAGCCTTGAAGACGCCAAAAAGAATGCCGAAACAAGCAGTATCCGTAATGTTGGCATAACAGTTGAAACACGACCAGACTGGGCTAAAGAAAAGCATGTAGACAACATGCTAAACATGGGTGTAACACGCGTAGAGTTGGGTGTTCAAAATCCAAGTGATGAAATTTACCGTTTAGTCGGCCGAAAGCACAAAGTCCAAGATGTAATTGAAGCTACACGCATTATGAAGGACGCTGGACTAAAAATAGTATACCACTTAATGCCCGGACTCCCCAGCTCAAACCCAGAAAAAGACTTAGAAGCCTTTAAAGAGATTTTCGCAAATCCAGATTTTAAGCCAGACATGATTAAGATTTACCCATGCTTGGTTTTGAATGGCACAAAAGCCTATGAATGGTATCGTGAAGGCAAGTATAAGCCTTATACAAATGAGGAAGCGGCAAACATCATTGTGGAAATCAAGAAGATTATTCCGCCTTGGGTGCGCATAATGCGTGTTCAACGCGACATTCCTGCACCATTAATAATTGCTGGCGTGAACAGAAGCAACTTACGCCAATTAGTGCATCAGAAACTAAAGGGGCAAGGCATAAGGTGCAGGTGCATACGATGCAGAGAAGTGGGTCACAGAATGGCGATTGATAAAGTGAAACCCAACTCAGATAAAGTCAAGATTTTAACCACAAAGTATTCGGCGTCTGAAGGAGAGGAAATCTTCATTTCAGCAGAAAACCCTGAAAACGACGTTTTAATAGGCTACTTAAGGCTAAGGATTCCCTCAGAAAAAGCTCACAGACCAGAAATAAAAGCGAATCCCTGCTCAATAGTGCGAGAACTTCACATTTATGGACCGCTAGTGCCCGTTGGCAAACACTTAGCCAAGGCATGGCAACACAAAGGTTATGGCGGTATCCTATTGGCTGAGGCGGAACGCGTAACTAGGGAAGATTATGATTTAAAAAAGATTTTAGTTATAAGTGCCCTCGGAACAAAACAGTACTATATGCGGTTTGGCTATCAATATGATGGAGTTTACGTATCAAAAATGTTGGAGAGCTAAAAATGGCTAAAGAAGAATTTTCGGGCTATAAAGGCGAGGCATTAGAAGCCATCAAACAGGCTGATGCTGAAATAGGCGACATAATACGCGTGACAAAGAACGCGGAAGTTTACGAAGGAATATTGATTCCCCGCTCAGAATATGGCGACGAAAAATACCTAGTTATAAAGTTAAAAAGCGGCTACAACATCGGCATACGCATAACCCCAAACACAAAAATAGAGAAAATAGGAAAAGGAGCAAAACCAGCCTTTGCACCACCTCCTCTCGCAGAGCAAAATCCAGAACTGCCAAAAGTTGCAATAATAAGCACCGGTGGAACCATAGCCAGCCGCGTGGACTACAGGACAGGAGCGGTGCGACCAGCCCTAACAGCAAGCGACCTATACAGCGTTGTTCCAGAACTAGCCAACATAGCACGAATAGACGCCAAAATACTATTCAGCCTCTTCAGCGAAAACATAACACCAAAGCATTGGACAGAAATAGCCAAGGCTGTTGCCAAGCAAATAGCTGAAGGCGTTGAAGGCGTCGTAATAGCCCATGGAACCGACACTTTGGGTTATACCGCTGCAGCCCTAAGCTTTGCATTGCAAAACCTTCCAGTTCCAGTAATAATTGTAGGTTCGCAACGCTCAGCAGACCGCCCAAGCTCCGACGCAGCAACAAACCTTATAGGAGCAGTTACAGCAGCGGCAAGAGCTCCCTTCGCAGAAGTAGTAGTAGCTATGCATGAAACACCATCAGACAATTCCATAACGCTTCACAGAGGGACAAAAGTTAGAAAATGCCACACAAGCAGAAGGGACACCTTTAAATCCATAAACACGTTGCCAATAGCGAGAATACAAGACCAAAAAATAACCATGGCAACAGAAGACTACAAGAAACGTGACCCGGCAAGGAGACTTACCTTAAAGCCAGAATTCGACGAGAAGGTTAGTTTGTTAAAGTTTTATCCAGGCATGAACCCGACGGTAATTGATTTGTATGTGAAGAATGAGTATAAGGGCATCGTTCTTGAAGGAACTGGCTTAGGTCATGTGAGTGAATACTGTTTTGAGGTTATAAGAAACGCTGTAGAGCATAATGTTGTGGTTGCCATGACTTCACAGTGTATTTGGGGACGTGTAAACATGAACGTTTACGATTCAGGCCGTGACTTGCTAGCTTTAGGCGTGGTTCCATTAGAGGATATGCTTTCAGAAACAGCCATTGTCAAGCTTATGTGGATTTTTGGACAAACAAAGGATTTTGAAGAAGCCAAGAAACTTTTGAAAACAAATATTGCAGGCGAGTTTTCACCACGAACTCTTTCTGAGAAAATAGGCAACGAATAAAGGAGAGTGATGTTGCTTTGGAAATAGATTATGATAAACTTGGATTGAAAGTTGGCTTGGAAATCCATCAGCAATTAGATACTTCTGCAAAATTGTTTTGCAAATGCAAACCAGAACTTTTCAAAGAAGAACCAGAGATCACATTTCTGCGCAAACTTCGCCCAACGCAAAGCGAGCTGGGTCAAATAGACCCTGCAGCCTACTTCGAATTTCAAAAAGGAGTGAAAATCCTCTACGAGGCTAACACGGCGACTTCATGTCTTGTTGAAATGGATGAGGAGCCGCCACATCCGCTGAATATGGAAGCAGTTGAAATAGCCTTAACTGTAGCCCTCATGATAAAGGCAAAGCCCGTTGATGAAATTCATGTAATGCGCAAAACAGTCATAGATGGCTCGAACACTACGGGTTTCCAAAGGACATGCGTCATAGCCCTAAACGGCGTGGTAAGAGTTGGGGAGAAAATAGTTCCAATTGAGCATGTGAGCCTAGAGGAAGATGCAGCGAGGAAAATGGGCGAAGAAGAAGGCAACATAATACGTTATCGCATCGACCGTTTAGGTATACCTTTAATAGAGGTTGCAACCGCACCAGTCATAAATTCGCCAAAAGAAGCAGGAGAAATTGCACTAGCCATCGGAACAATCTTAAGGGCTACAGGAAGAGTCAAAAGGGGCTTAGGCACAATCCGCCAAGACATAAACATATCAATTCCAAACGGCGCGTTAATAGAGATTAAGGGACTGCAAGAACTTGAACTGCTTCCGCTTGTTGTGGAATATGAAGTGCAACGTCAACTAAATCTCATAAGAATAAGTGAGGAAATAAAGAAAGGCGGAGTGAAAGGAGAGGAGATAAAAGAAGAGTTTTTTCATGTCACAGACGTTTTTAAGCAAACAAAATGCAAGGTTATCCGTAAAGCCTTAGATAAAGATCAACAGGTTTTAGCGGTGAAACTTTCGAAATTTAAAGGTTTTCTGAAAAGAGAGCTTATGCCAAATTTCCGTCTTGGAACAGAGATGGCTGATAGGGCACGGTTTTGGGGAAGAGTTGGCGGTGTATTTCACACAGACGAGTTGCCAGCCTACGGGATAACAGCAGAAGAAATTGAAGAGTTAAAGAAAGCTACAAAAGCCAAAGAACAAGACGCTGTAGTGTTTGTTGCAGACAGCCCAGAAAACGGTAGAGACGCGCTAAAAGCAGTTATGGAAAGAGCCCGCGAAGCCATAAAAGGTGTGCCAGAAGAAACACGAGCACCAAACCCTGATGGAACAACACGCTACATGCGACCGAGACCAGGAGCAGCAAGAATGTATCCAGAAACAGACATTCCGCAGACGCAGATAAAAGAAGACTACATAAAAAGGGTTAGCTCGCTCTTGCCAGAACTCCCAAAACAGAAGCTTGAACGTTTAATGAAAGATTATAGGCTAAATCAGAAATTGGCTAAGCAGATTCTGGATTCCGAATATAGCGAACTATTTGAGACAATCGTAAAAGAAAGCGAGGTTTCGCCAACAACTGTTGCAGCATTTTTAACTGAAACCCTAAGGGCATTGAAACGTGATGGTGTCCAAGTGGATAACATGTCAGAAAAACAGATGCGAGAAATTTTCAAACATGTTGGCAATGGTGAATTAACCAAAGAAGCAATACCAGAAGTGGTTGGCTGGCTTTCAAAACATGAAGGCAAAAACATACAAGAAGCAATCAGCAGCATGGGCTTGAAAATTCTTTCAAAGGAAGAATTGATGAAAATTGTTGATAACATAGTCGAGAACAACAGAAAAATAGTTGAAGAACGTGGAATGGAAGCTTTTGGTCCGCTTATGAGCATGGTTATGAAGGAAGTACGGGGTAAGGCAAACCCTGCATTGGTTAGTGAATTGCTGAGAGAGAAGTTGAAACAGTTAAGTTGAATTTGTTTCTAGACCTTGTAGCAGGCAACCCAGTGATTCTTTTTGATTTCTTGCAGTTCGGGTTCTTTGCTTTTGCATTCTTCTGAAGCTTCAGTACATCGTGGATGAAATCTACATCCTTTAGGAAGATCTACCGGGGTAGGAGTTTCTCCGCTTAGTAGTATCCTCTTTCTTTTTGTTGTTGGATCTGGAACTGGTATGTTGCTGATTAAGGCTTTCGTGTATGGGTGTAGCGGTTCTTGGATTACGTCTTCTACTGGACCCTGTTCCACAATTTTGCCAAGATACATTACTATGATTCGGTTTCCAATGTATCGCGCTTGAGCTATGTCGTGGGTAATGTATAAATATGTTAATCCATGGAGACGTTGAAGCTCGGTCATAAGGTTAATGATTTCTGTTCGAATGCTAGCGTCCAGCATGGACACTGGTTCATCAGCCACCATAAAGTCGGGTCGAAGAATAAGGCTTCTGGCGATAGCAACTCTTTGAAGTTGTCCACCGCTCAACTCATGGATAAATCTTCTGGCAAAATCCTCTGGGGGAGTTAATCTGACCTCCTTTAAGGCTTCAAGAACGCGTTCTTCGAGTTCTCTTTCATTGGAAGTCAGGTTATTTACTTCGAGTGGTTCTCCTACCAATGATTTTACAGACAGCCTTGGGTCTAAGACTTCGAATGGGTTTTGGTAGATGATCTGCATTTTTGTTCGGATCTTTCGCAGCTCCTCTTTATCCAAAGTAGTTATTTCTTTTTCATGATATTGGATGCTGCCTTCTGTTGGTTCAATTAATCTCAGAATCGTTCGTGCTGTCGTTGTTTTCCCGCACCCAGATTCGCCCACTAGGCAGAGGATTTCGCCAACATTTACGTCGAAGTCAACGCCATCCACGGCTTTAACATATTCTTGTTCCTTCCCAAGGATTAAAGCAAGAAATCCTTTTCTCACCGGGAACCACTTTTTTAAGCCTTGAACGCGGAGGACTTTCTCTTCAGACAAAAACATACCTCTTATCTATGCAGATCCAATTCTCCAGCGAAATGACACACGGCAAGATGGCCTTTGCCAAACTCTTCTCGCTTTGGACTCTCTACTTTACAAATAGGTTTTGCAAAGGGACATCGCTCATGAAACTTGCATCCTTTAGGCGGAGATATTAAGTCTGGAGGGGTTCCCGGAATAAACTCTAATTTTACTTTCTCACCTGCGACGCTTGGAAAAGCACCGATTAATTTTGCTGTGTATGGGTGTAGCGGTTCTTTGAATACAGAAATAACATCTCCTACCTCCACTAGGCTTCCTGCATACATTATTCCTACATGATCTGATTCCTCTGCAATAACAGAAAGGTCATGAGTAATGAGCAGCACTGCCAGACTAAGTTTTTGTTTAAGTTCTTTCAACAAGTCCAAAATTTTCCCTTGTATAACTACGTCTAGTGCCGTAACAGGTTCATCGGCGATTATTAGTTTTGGGTTGCAAGCCAAAGCCTGAGCAATTATCGCTCTCTGCTGCATCCCGCCACTGAACTCGTGAGGATAGTCTCTAATTCGAGATTGTTCTAATCCCACGACTTCAAAGAGTTTTTTTACTCTTTCATAAGCTTCATCCTTGGTGCAACCCTCTTTTTGCTGTAATACCTCTGCTATTTGGTCTCCAACTCGAAGAACTGGGTTAAAAGCGCTCATGGCATATTGAAAAACCATACTTGCTTTGCGCCACCGGAATTTTTTGGCTTCATTCTCGCTTAAGCCTACAATTTCTTGACCGTCTAACCAGATTTTTCCGCCAACGATTAAACCGTTGTCAGGCAGTATCCGCATTATGCTTTTTGCCACCGTTGTTTTGCCGCAACCAGACTCTCCGGCGAGACCGAACGTTTCCCCCGCGTTTATGCAGAAAGAAACATCATCAACAGCGTAAACAGTCTCTTTGCCCAATAAGTAGTGCGTGCTGAGGTTTTCGATTTCTAGAACTTTCATGCTCGTCTTCTCCTCAGTCTTGGATTCATAATTTGATCTAGAGCGTGACTCATGAAAGCGAAACCTAGAACCAGAAGCATAAGCAGTAGACCAGGGGGTATAATCCACCACCAATAGTTATTTATCACCGCCAGTTTCAGGTCTGCCCAGTATAGTATAATTCCCCAGCTTGGAGGGTCTGTAGGAGATACGCCGAATCCGAGGAAGCTCACCCAGGCTTCTCCTAGTATTGCATTAACAATGCTGAGAACCATGTTCGCTAAAATCAGTGGCAAGACGTTAGGAAGAATGTGATACCCTAAAATATGCGTGTCTGTTGCTCCTATGGCCTTTGCTGCCTCGGTTAACGGTTGTTCCTTCAATGATAATGTTTGACTTCTTACCATTCTTGCTGTACCGGTCCAACCGAGTATTGACAAGACAAGAATTATGTTGAATAATCCTTTTCCAAATAAAGCAGCGAAAATAAGCATCAGAGGAAGTGTTGGCACTGAGAGGAAGAGGTCTGTGACACGCATGAGTATTGAATCTGGGGCTCCGCCATAGTAGCCGCTTATCATACCAATAAGAGTGCCAATTATCATGGACAAAGTCGCAGCAGTGAAGCCAACAAGAAGGGAAATCCTACTACCCCATATAACCCTACTTAATAGGTCCTCTCCATAGTGGTCAGTGCCTAAAGGGTGCTTCCAGCTGGGGGGTTGAGTCATTTCCTTTAAGTTCAGCTCATAATAGGGGTATGGAGCTAAGTATGGGGCAAGAACTCCCATTAGCGCTATAGCTAATACTATACATAATCCTACCTTTCCCATCATTGACTCGCTGAAGAGCTTCCATCCGCCTGCTATGCGCCTTTTGCTGTTTAAGAACATCCTCCAAATTCTGGGCAAAAACCAGTAAAGTGCGGGAAGAAAAAGCATTGCATAAACATATGAAGGTATACTCGCAATTAACTCCTTCAAACTTGCCAATAGAATTGGAAAGCCAGCCCAGACATAAACGCCAACCATTTCAATAAAGGTTAAAACCCAAATCGCTAAAATTAGTGCTTCTCCAATTTGTTTTCGTCTCTGAAAAAATGTTCCAAAAACTAAGATGGTTAACCCTAAAGCAAGGAAAACTTCTCCTAAAGTCGCTGAAAGTGAAAGCGCAGAAACGTATAATCCCATTCCAATAGAAAAGAGAATCCACAAAAAGCTCTGCACTTTTCTGTGTTGAGCACTCAGTTTGCGAAGAACTAGTAATGTGGAAATAGCCGTTAATGCGCCAAGAATGACTCTAAGTCCTAATATTGTGAAGAACTCGAGTTTTGAAAGCCCCATCATTATAGTGGTAAAATAGTCTAGCCCAATAGCCACGCCTATGACCATTAACATTGTTACAAGAATACTTACAGCCATGGCGGTTTTGCCGCGCCAAGCAATAATTAGCCAAGGAATAAACATCGCATTCGCAAGAAGATATAATGCGGTTTGGGGTGCCGAAGCCATTCCATTAATAACGAAATAAGCGATTAGAGCGTCTATTAGCATCAGAAGAACGATCGTGAAGACTTCTGTGATTCGAAAACGGTGGTTTCGCCTCGTCATTTCCCTTTTCCACCATATCTGATCCGCGGGTCTACGAGAGCATAAATTACATCTGCAACGAAATTCGAAATAACCACAAGGGTAGCTAACAATAAGAAAATTCCCTGTAGAACAGGATAATCAGCGTTCACTACTGCCTCAACTGTCAAATCACCAAGGCCAATCCAAGAAAAAACCCTCTCAGTAACAGTTGCTCCAGAAATCAAATAAGTCAAATCCACTGCAATTACGCTTATCATAGGCAACATAGCATTTCGCATGGCATGCCTATACAGCACGCTTTTTTCGCTCAGTCCTTTAGCTCTTGCTGCTTCCATAAAATCTTTTGTAAAAACATCAAGCACCGAGTCTCTCATCAAAAGGAAAAAACCCCCTATGAACGACAGGGTTAACACAATCAAAGGTCCAGTCATATGCCAAAGATAGTCTCCTGCATATTCTAGGAAGTTAGCGTATTGACGACCACGAGTGATAGTACCCGCTAGTGGAATAAGATTCAGATAAAACCCAAGATATAATAGTATGAGAAGCCCCGACCAAAAGACTGGTATGCTATAGGTAACCATGAAAAACACAATTGAAGACTTGTCTAACAAAGAATTTCTTCGAGAAGCCGCTAAGACACCTATAATCATCCCTATGAGTATACTCAAAATCAACGAGGATCCCATCAAGATAAGCGTGTTTATCAATCTGCTCCCAAAAACAATTTCCACCACAGGCTTATTTGCACTTATAGTGAAGCTTCTTCCCCATTCTCCTCTAAATAGATTAAGAAGGTAAAGCCCGTATTGATCCCAGATTGGTAGGTTCAAACCAAACTTCTCCACCACTTGTTGTCTAACATTTGGGTCCAGGTTTTGGTGTAGTAGTGCCATTCGCGGGTCGCCTGGCATGACCCGGAAAAGAAGGAAATTAAATGTGATAATGAGAAACCACACAACAATGCACTGAACTGCTCGGCCTAGCAAAAACCGACGTATACCCGCGGACAATTTGTTTCACTCAAATGTTCTTTTTAATGTTTAACTTTGATAACCTTTTCGTATAAGTAGAAAAGCAGATTAAGTTTATGTAAAAAAGATTCAGATTGCTAATAAAAATTGAAAATTAGCTTGGAAGTGAAAGTACTCTTAAACTGAAGATTATTTAAAATGACAACAAAAGATTGTTCATAAAACAACAATATCTTCCCAGTTCGTTCACGGTTAAAAAAGAAAAAGGGGTATTGTTTGTGGTTACTTTCTGCGCATTATAAAGTATACAGCCACCGCGCCGATTACTATGAAAATGACTGCTACAGCTATAATCAAGGTCCAGTTAATTTCAGGCGCTGGTGCTTCTGCAATCGTGAAGTATATGGTGCTTGATGATCCAATGAGGCCTGTGGTGTCATTTGCGTATGCTCTTACACGGTGTGATCCGAGAGCTAAACCGGTTAGCGTGGCGCTGGTTCCTGTGATGGTTACGTTTGCTGCTCCATCTAAACTGTAACCAATCCAAGAAGTTGCCTCACTGATGCTTAATCGCAGATCTACCGACGTTGACGTGTATGTTGTATTTGCTGGGGAGAGAATAATTACCACGGGTGGCACTGGAATCGCGACGATAACAAAGTAAACAGTGTTTGAGATGCCCATGTTTCCATGTGTGTCATTTGCGTAGACGACTATTTTGTGGGATCCATACGATAGACTAGTTAATGTAGTGTTCTCTGTGATGGTTACGTTTGCTGCTCCATCTAAACTGTAACCAATCCAAGAAGTTGCCTTGTCAACAGTAAAGATCAATGAAATATTTGTTGCGTCATATGTTGCGTTTGCAGGTGACAGGACGACTATTGTAGGTGGCAATATTTCAGGTGGTGCTTCATAGATGTTGAGCATGGTTAACCTGTTCATGCTGGTAAAGATTCCGCCAGGCACGAAAGTGTAGTTGACCCATTCCTTGCGGATGGCATGAGTATCATCACTCAAGAACAGCGGTATGTAAGGAGCTAATTCTGCTGACAGCTCTTGTACTTCAGTCGCCGCCGCTTTTCTCGCCGTGTCGTTAATAGCGTGCATTAAATCGTCAAGCGCTGCATCCATGGTGTCGTTGTGCAATCCAAAACTGTTGTCACCCCAGTCTCTGTCATTTATAGAGTGCATACGATACCAAACATGATCGGGATAACCTGCGAAGCCATGACTCATCTCGTACATTCGATAATTTCGAGGAATATCGTAGAGGTTAGGATACATAACGGCGTCATCCGTGATTGCCACTGTGACGCTGATGCCAACTTCAGCAAGCTCGTCATGGATAGCTATTCCTGCATCCACAGAAATAGTATCCCAGCTAAGCACCTGCAGATCAAAGACCATGTTTCCTCCAGACGGAAAGTTGCGAATACCATCATCATCAGTATCATTATATCCAGCATCATCTAGCAGCTGGTTTGCGTAGGTTATGTTTTGCGCAGGAAACTTGCCAGATTCGTTATAATAAGCTGGGAAGAACGCCTCAGGGATAGTTGTCCAAGTTGCCGTGCCATAACCACCCCGTGCAACATCAATTATCTCCTGCCGATCAATAGCATAGCATATTGCTTCGCGTACAATCGGGTCGTCTAGGCCTGGGATTGTAAGGTTGAAGCCTAAGACATAGTCCCATTGGCTAGCAATGCCCGTAATTACCTTAAGCTCAGGTGCGGATTGAACAGCTTGGATGTCAGCGGCTCCCGTTAGTTCGTAACGTTCAGTGTCCGCCGTACCCTGTCTCATTGCAAGTATTCTGGCACTCTCGCCGCGGATAACGTCGATTCGTATGCCGTCCACGTTTGGCTCCTTGCCCCACCAGTCCGCGTTCTTCTCTAACAGAATGTATTCATTTTCAACGCGCTCTACAAACTTGAATGGTCCGCTACCAGTGTGGGCTGTTACATTGCCTGGATCGTCCCAACATTCAGCGTGCTGAGAATTGCCATTTTGCCAGTCACCCCAGTCTCTTATGTGCATAGGCACTATGTTGATCTCACCAATCTGCATGATGCCGAACCCAAGCGACTCGTTAAAAACTGCACTCACCGTGTATGCATCATGCACCGTGCAATTCACCATTTTCTGCAGCAAAGTCCAACGCAATGCGTCTTCTGGAGCCGCCTTTATGTACTCTAACGTAAACTTTACATCGCTGGCATTCAATGGTACGCCGTCATGCCATTCTACTCCTTGCCGAATGTGGAACGTGAAGTTTTTCGCATCCGATGATACATTCCAGCTCGTAGCAAGCCAAGGAATCGTATTCATCTGCGTATCGTAAGCTATGAGCGAATCATAAATCTGGATGAGAAACCACCCAGTCCGTTCGCTACGAGAGAATAGAGGATTCATCTCCCCGATATCAGAAGGATAAGCCATCACGAAGATATTTTCGGCTCCAGCTGCAATAGGCAATGTACTAAGAGGACTGATAATTGCTATCATTAGAAGTAAAAGCAAAATTGCATTGCAAAATACTTTTTTCTTTTCCATGTTACACACTAGCTCGAAACTCAGTTTTGTTATGTTTACATTTATAAGTGTTATTCCATTTTAGTCTCCATACAATAGCCTCGGAGAAACTTGAATAACATAAAGCAGATATTCTATTTGTACTCTTTCAATGAAATAACCTGTTCAGGAAGAAGTTTCACGTTTTCGCCGCAGTAGGGGCAGATTTTGAATTCTGGCAACAATGGTTTTCCACAAGTTGGGCACAGATTTGGGAAATTCACTTGTTCTTCAAGTTTTTTAACTTCTTTCCTTAAATTGTTCAGCTCAGTTTTCATTTTCTCTACGCTTTCATTTAATGGGTGAATTTCTTTGACTTCTGTTCGTATGTTATAAATTAGGTCATTGATATGTGCCAAAATTTCACTGTTTGATTCTATTGTTTCGCTCATTGCGTCAAGTATTTCGCTTTTCTCTTCTAGTAATTGGGCTTCAACCGTGCCTTGTTTCTTAGCGTCTGAAAGTATCTTATTTAGGAAAGCTTCCACGGGGTTTGCGAAGGCTATTGCACATGTAATGCCCCATAAAATGAAGGTTGCAGCGGCGCTTACCCAAAAATATGTTATGGGCGTTATGGCTTGCAACTTTTCGTTTATGAAAGGATAAAGTTGAAGAAGTCTGATTTCATAATTAAAAAACAAAACGGAAATTGCTTCAGTCAGATGTAAAAGAGCTATAAAGGTTAAGGAACTGAAGAGCCATACGGATATTCCCTTTTTAGTCAAGCATATTCCTCGAGCCTTATGATGTGGCTACACAATTAAAGTAGCATATCTTAATATTTAATACAGATATTCCGATTTCCAATATATATCGCAATGCGCAAATTCTAAAAGGAGTTAGCACTCTTTTATATCGGGGATAGCTTTGCAAGGTAAGGGTGTTAGAGAAGCGCAGAAGAATTTCGTTTTTCGTGTGAAAATGGGTGAGTATGAGGTGGAGATTAACGGAACCCGTGAAGAAGTTTTAAAAACAATTGATGAGTTGCCAAGTTTGACGGTTAATGTTCACAAAGCTTTTGAAAGTTTAAAACCGAAAACAGTAGCAACGCTCACGTTAAAAAAGGAAGGTGCAAAAGAGGAGGCTCTTATGCAAAAATATCCGAAGATTTTGCGAACAGAGAAATGTGATGAGGCTATTTTGAGGATTCTTGAAACTGATTGGGGAAAATGGCGACCTCGCACAGTTACTGAATTAAAGGATGCATTAAAGGAGAATAAGTTGAACTTTTCAGGACGTATCTTGGCAGGAGTTCTTATGGGACTTGTTAGGAAGCGAAAGGTTAGGCGTTGGAAGACTGACGCTGGCTACGTTTATATCCTCGCCGAAAAAGAAGCATTACCTTGAGGGAAGATGTGGAATGAAGAAGGTGAAAGCCCGAATAAAGACGCCTTTTGGCGAGATTGTGGTTGAAGGTGAAAGTCCGGAGGAAGTGCTTAACGTGCTTGAGACTTTTCCAGAGAGTTTCATGGAAAAAGTTGCAAATCTTGTTTCAAGTCGGTTGGTTCCGTCGACAGCTCAGCTAAAGGGTATTGTTGAATTTACTACGGAGGGTCCTGTCATAATAACTCGTGAAAAACTTACCCATTATGAAGCGATAGGTTTAATATTGTATACTTCAGAGGAAAAGAAAAACACGGCGGCGCAAATAACGAAGCTTTTGGAGTCAAGTGGGATTAAGTGTATGGTTCCTGCTAGGCTTAATGAGATGACTAAGAGGGGTCAAGTGTTTAAGCCTGATCCTAATAGGCCTGAGTTTAAGTTGACTGTGCAGGGTGAGCGTTGGGTTGAGGATGTTGTTTTAGCTAGGCTTAGAGGTAAGATGGCGTGAATAGGCGTTTGTGTGTGCGTGCAACGGTGATAGGCCCCTCTATTTGGATGCTAATATGGTGTGAGTGTGTGAGTAGTTGAGTGAAGCAAGGCAGGTTACGGTTCATGTTAAGCTTGGTGATGTTGAGCAGACTTTTACGGGCAACGTTGAGGATGTTTGGTTGAGCCTTAACAGGTTTTTTGGGGAGTTTTTGCCTTCTTTTGAGGCTGCGAAGAGGCTTGTTTTGAGTGTGGATTTGGAGAGACTTGTTAAAGATTGTGAGGGTTTGATTGGTTTTTCGCGAGAAGGTGCAAATTTGCTTGTGAGTAAGGATAAGCTTACGGATAATGAGACTTTGCTGTTGTGGCTTTTGGCTGGTTATGTGGGTTGTAGTTTGGGTTTGGTTGCGAGTGATGCGGTTTCGAAGGAGGAGTTGCAAGCCAAGTTGGGGAAAAGTGGGAAGATTGTGAGTACAAGGCTTGGGGAGCTTGTTAAGGGCGATGTTGTTGCGAAGGCTGCTGATGATAAATATAGGATTACGACTTTTGGCGTAGTGCAGATGGAGAAAGACATAATTCCAAAAATAAGAGCAAAAGCTGGTAGTTGAGACTGTGCTGTCATTCTGGTGCATCGTTGTTTGTCGTTTCGAATATTGTTTCTAGGTTTTGCTCATTGAACGTTATTTTGAAGTGTTTAAATATGTCTGTTCTTCCAAGGAGTCTTGGGACTTCATCTGAGTCTGCGAAAGATGCGTTAACGTTTATGATTGTTTTTTCTATTTTCATTTTGATTTTATGCGTGTACGCTGGAATCAGAATTTTTCCTATTCCAACTATTGGTCGGTATTCGCCTTGGTAAAGGTTTAATTCGAGGATTTTTGCGTCGCTTTTGGTGAATAGTGATATGTCTGCGCCTGAGTCTATGTACACTCTGAAGGCAAAACATTCGCCTTTGTTTGATTGTAGATAAATTCTTGCTGTGGGTCTGTAAATTGCTCCTTTTCTTGTTTGTTCTGGTGTGTATTTGAATATGTATCGTTTCAAAGGATTAACTCGTCCGCTATTTGAATGTAGTAGATTTCTATTTGTTCAGGTTTGAGTTTTGGGTGTTTTTGTAAGGCTTGTTTTAATGCTTCGTCTGAGTTGTTTCCGTGGGCTATTATTTTGTTTTTGTATATGGCTACGTGTTTTCCTCTGTATTTCTGGTATTCTTTTGGGCTTATTTGCGGAGCTTTGATGATGGTTTCAACCATTGTTTGTCCTCAAGATATTTAGTGGTTGAATGGTTATTTAGTCTTATGGCGATTTGTATGAATCAGCTCTTTTAGGTGAAGATGACCTGTTTAAGGTTAGCCTAGATTTGTTGAACGCCGAAAAATTTGTTTTGTTAAACAACAATGGCCTCTGTCTCTCTGTGGTGACTACCCCCTCCCTTATATATACATAACTGACTGAAAAAGTCACTTATCCAAAAATGTTTCTATGCACGCTCAATCGTTATGCCGTTTGCAGTTTTCGTTATTTTCACTGCGATGTCTTCGCATTTTGGCCAGCCTAAAGTTTCCATGAGGTCTTTGCTGAAGTGAAGGAAGCCGTATTTGTTGATTTTGCCTTCGAATACGTCCTTTGCTTTTTGCTCGATTATCTCTGCAGCTTTTTCGTCAGGTGTTTTGCCTTCAGCCTTGGCTTTTTCCTCTAGCGCTTTATGAACTTTCTCAGGTATGCGAATCTTTTTATCCTCTGCTCGATGTACTTTTCCTTCTGCCTGTATTACGCTTTCGGGGACGACTTCCTCTGCTGGCTTCGGTTCGACTGGCTTACGCTCTTTCTTTTCAGTTGCCATAAAATCAACTCCTATTTTTAGACGTTTTGCGCTTCCGTTTTACGTGCGGATTACCTTCAAAAGTAATCCGTATGTAAACCTGAAGCCCTGTGGTTTCTCACAGCCGTTAGGGCGCTAATGGGTTAGAAAAAAGATTAAATTGGAAACTTGGCCGATTTTCCGAATTTTTCGGGTTCGGATTAATCGGTTTATCCTTTGAGTTGCTATGCAACCTTAACGGGTGTCACTATGCGTTAAGTTCGAACTTAACGGGTTTAACCGTCCTATACGCCGCCTGATCGTCCCAGCCTTAACGTCACACCCCCGACGCGTTCGGTCAAGGGCGGTCTGCGTTTTGGGGTCTGGTTTTAATCGGCTGCTGCCTAAAGTGCCTTTACGCTTGCCCATTGCCCGAACCCGTTCCAGATTCGGGTTGGTGAGCGCGGCTTATGTCGGCTTTGGTTTAACGCCTCTTCGTTTATTTCGCTTAAACCCGCGCTGGCTCAGGCTTAAGTTACGTTTGTGTTTGTGGCGCTGCTTTCGTTTGGCTTGTGCGTGTCACTTTGCGACGTAAAAGACGTAGGCTCAGGTCTATTTAAAAAATTGGTCTGAATTATTGAGATATGTCTATTAAGGGCATAAAAATTGACTCTTTTCTGAAAATACGCCTACCCTATACATTTTCGG
>Ga0224501_10002005_pt1 | contig 15899 bp, 17 predicted proteins | sample SF_Oct11_sed_USG_4_FD_169105 | JGI IMG/M metagenome (GOLD analysis project Ga0224501, IMG submission 169105) | Sediment microbial communities from San Francisco Bay, California, United States - SF_Oct11_sed_USGS_8_1 | ecosystem: Environmental > Aquatic > Marine > Sediment | place: USA... | reverse complement strand
CGGGCCAGCTGATTGAAAACCGTCCGATTTTAAGCCCGGCCCTGTTCTCTGGAAAACAAAAGCTGGCCTATCAATATGCCTCGGAAATTCCCAAGGTCATCGACAGCCTGTTTTGTTACTGTTACTGCAAAAAAAACCATAACCATAAAACCCTGCTGACCTGCTTCACCAGCACGCATGGATCCAAATGCGACGTCTGCATGGATGAGGTCATTTACGCCTACGGTTTATATCAGGATGGTCAAAGTCTGGACGATATCGTGGTTGCCGTGGATAAAAAATTCTACCGCCCTGAAAAGAGACACCTCTAATTGCATATGGAAGAAGCCATACAAAAGAAACCGGTTCATATATTCATCCCGTTCGCCGTCCTGGTGACCGTCCTGTTCTCATTTTTGATCACGGCGATCAACAAGGTCGAATTGAAACCGTTTGAGGTCGAATATCCGGCGGAAGCGTTTATCGCTCCTAGCTTCAAACTGCCTTCACTTTCCGGCGGCACGGTCGATCTGAAAAGTTATCGTGGAAAAGTGGTGTTCATCAACTTCTGGGCCACCTGGTGCGCCACCTGCAAAGTGGAAATGCCTTCCATGCAAAAGGTGTATGATCAATTCAAGGATAAAGGTCTGGAAATGCTGACCATCAGCGTCGACAAGGACCAGAGCCTGATTCAACCGTTCATGGAAGAATACAAACTCACTTTCCCGGTCCTGCTCGATCCGGAAAGTGAAGTCGCCAAAAAGAATTACAAAACAACCGGCGTTCCGGAGACTTTCATCGTCAACAAGCACGGCATTATCGTGCACAAGGCCATTGGTCCCCGGGACTGGGCGACGGATGAAGCCATCGCCGCTTTCGCTCAGTTGGTGGATCAATCCTGAAATGAGAAATTTCAGCTTCCTGATTCTCATCGCATTAATGCTAACCGTTGGCCCCGCTTCTCTCTGGGCACATGGCGGAAGTCATGACGCCCCCGCAACAATAAAAGAAGAAACCACACTCCCAGAGCTTCCCGAAGAAACCGTTGAAAGAGATACCACCCGCCCGGGAGTGGTGGATTACGGAATGGACGATTCCATCGAATCCCTGGGAATGGAAGAGGTCGTAGGCGATGGTCCTCTTTGGGGCGAAAACCAGGAAGTTCTTCCATTAAATGAACCACCGCTCGATGCTGACAAAATGGCAGGACATGAAGGCCACGATATGTCAAACATGAAGCATGTCGAACCCGCCGAACACCAGTGGGTTGCCACTTCTCAAAAGGGATATGGCTGGGCGGCAGCCCTGACTGTACTTTCCGGCCTGGTGTTCGGATTTTTGACTTTCAAACGGCCGTGTGAATAATCTCCGGCCCCTGGCCGGACCAACCGAGGCGGATATGCCCAACGGACTCCTCCAGACTGTCAAAGACCGGCTCGGATTCGGCGCCCTCGAGTACGAGGTTCCCGAACATTCCAACTCATTTAAATATTCCCTGGGAGGGATGACGCTCTGCGCGTTCTCGCTTCTCGTGGTCAGCGGAATCCTGCTGGCCCAATTTTATGTGCCCGATCCCGACCGCGCCAACTCCAGCGTTCATTACCTGGTGGATCAGGTATGGCTCGGCTGGTTTCTGCGCGGCATTCATTTCTGGTCGGGCGATGTCTTGAGTATCACCCTGCTCCTGCATATGATCCGCGTGGCATTCACCGGATCGTACAAGGCCCCGCGCGAAATCAACTGGTATGTCGGCGTGGGTTTGCTGGTGATGATGATCGGCCTGCTGTTCACCGGCACCGTGCTGAAGTGGGATCAGGAGGCTTATGAGGCGCTGGCCCACTTCACCTGGGTGGCGGATGGAATGGGTATTCTCGGCCTCCCGCTCACCGAACGGTTTGCCCAGGGCGTTCCCCTGTTGAACCGCATCTATATGTGGCACATTTCCCTGCTCCCCCTGCTCACAGTGCCGCTGATCGGCTTGCACCTGTTTTTCATCAAGCACCACAAACTTTCCCCCCTTCCGGATCAATCCACGGACGCCAAGCCCATTCGCTTCACCAATCACCTGGCCTATCTGACCCGGGCGGGAGCCGGCATCTTTCTATTGATCTGCTTGCTGGCGTTGACCATCGCCCCGCCCCTTGGGGAACCACCGGTGGCGGGAATGGAAGTCACCAAACCGCCGTGGCAATTTGTCTGGCTGTATGCACTGGAAAACCTGTGGGTGCCGTTTCTGGTTGTGGCTCCATTGCTTGGCATCCTGTTCCTGCTGGCGGTGCCGATTATCGACCGAGGACCGGAGACGCACTGGAAAAAACGGCCGGTCGCCACCTGGGTGCTGATCGCCTGCATCGTTTTGTCCGTCGCCCTTATCCTGTGGGGCAAATTCACCACCATGACGCACAGTATGTGACCCGGACCACACCACCTTCAGCGGTGTGGTGCTGGACAGCGCCCAAACGGCGATTCCCGGTGCTACAATAAGCATAGTCGGTACGGCCGTCACCGGCACAACCGACGCTGAGGGCCAGTTTCTATTAACAGGAGTACCTGTGGGACCCATCACCCTCCACATCGACCCGACCACCAGCCCCCGGCCGGAGACCTTCCCCTCGCTGGAGTTCGAGATCGTCACTATTTCCGGCGTCGACAACACGCTGGGAATGCCGATTATTCTCCCTCAAATTGATAATGATATGGCCAAACTTGTCGGCGGCAATGGGGAAACATTCTTGGAAAATGCCCTTTATGGAAGAGCAGGCTCTATTTTAAGGGCTTATGAAAAAGCAATTTTAAAGATTTATGCTCAAGCATTTTTTTCTGAAGTGCGCTTTGAAGTATCAGAGGATAATATTGAGTTTAAACCGGTTGTGAGTCATTCTGACGACTTTGTATGGCCTGGACATATAGTTTATGATTTTGAGAAGGACGGGGACAATAAAAGATTTGTTAGAAATAAATCGAAAAGCGTATCACAAAACTCGAGCGGACCATTCCCGGGATTTTTGCTGCCAACAGGAGGCGACCCCCCATTCACATTTGGTCCTTCCACAACCCATAAATGCGTTGCGGATGTTAACTGCGCCACTATTGCAAGTCAACAGTAATAATCTTGAGGAAATGAAATATGAATAGAAAGCAGGCTATCGCTATTAAAGTTTTCCTTGCCATTTTATTTCTGTGGATTCATTCAATTATTCCTCCGGGGATATTAGGCCAACCCATTGAGCAACCTATTCCAAACTCAAAAGGACCCATTGTGGAGGGCATTAATAACAGCACCGATAACCAAAAGAAGGAGCTGATCAGAAAAAACGCTAAATATGGGCAGGGTTTTTTAAAATTCAATGGACGGTGGGAATTGATAGATGAGATTGGAGAACCAGACATCGCGTTGGCCTGGGCTATGTGGGAGAAGGAACCTTTACATTCAAAAATTATTGATGTCTTAGAAAAAGTATTTCCTAAAGCTGCTGACGATAAGGTCCGTTTTCAAATTGCCTTGCTCCTCTATCGCTATAAGCGAGAACCCGGGAGAGATTTTTTGATAAAGCTTTTAAGGGAAGAAGGAATTCATCTGGTTGCTGTAATTCTAGCGGAAAACAACGAAAGAGAGGCCCTGGAAGATCTTTTGAAACACTTTGAGAATGTAGAATTCAAGGATTTTAAAAAGAAAATATCAAAGCGGTTTATTTGGAATCTTGGGCGGTTTGGATTTAAGGCAGATAAAGTTTTGGAGAAAGGTTTTCTTAGAAGAAGTCAAAGGTCGGATTACCTGGTGGCATACTGTCTGGGTGAGCATTCAATCAAAGAATTCGCTAAAAAATCTTTAAATGCTCTATCAATTGACATGACAGCTTCACGGTCAACACGTCAATTAGCTGCGGCGGCATTGTTGAGTTTTAATCCTAATAATACCACTGCTAAAAAGCATATCTTAGAGTCTATCATATCAAGCCAAGACTATTTAGGTTTTAAATGGTTTCCGGTCTTGCAAGTGATCGCACGCCATAAAATTGAATTAAATCGCGTCTCGAGAGATTTTGAAGAGATCATAAGGTCAAAGTTAGAAATTGCAGGAAGCTATTCAGATGAATTCATAACCGATCTAATTCGATTTTTGTTGAAAATTGGGCACAAAAACTCAAGTTCTCTAGCCTTGGAGTTTCTTGAAAAATTCTGGAAGGATAATAGGTTTAATCCTAACTATAAAATTGCTATTGCTCTAGCCCTTGTTGCATCAAACGATAATCAAGAGATAGATCGCCGCTTAAACGCTTTATTCGGCAAAGGGACGGCTCAGGCCTATAGGAATATAAGCATGTTAAATTCGATTCCTTCGGAGCTTTTACCAAAAATATCAGTATTTGCTTTTTCAGGAGATCGTTATATCCAGCCGAATCAATTTTTGGAACAACCGAATACCGTCGAGCTTGGAAAATATGATTACTGGAAAACCCAACAACAAAAATTTAAGAGCAAACTTTAATTATGTTTTTTGTATTGGTGGAAGTTTCATATAACCCTAATATAAGGTCTTTGAAAAATGCGGCATAGACCAATACATTCGGCTATTTTTTGTTTTTTGCTTTTATGGTTGTATCCTGCGGGGATTTACGGTCAAACCTTATTCCCTCCTCCATATGTTTTGGATGAGAACTGTGTAGCCACGGCAAATAATATTGCCGTGACGGTGAATCCCAATGGGACATTCTCACTGAGCGGTCCGCTGCCGCTGGGGCAGTACCGGGTGCGGATCGTGTGCGAGCGGACGGAGTTGTGACCCGGACCACACCACCTTCAGCGGTGTGGTGCTGGACAGCGCCCAAACGGCGATTCCCGGTGCTACAATAAATATAGTCGGTACGGCCGTCACCGGCACAACCGACGCTGAGGGCCAGTTTCTATTAACAGGAGTACCTGTGGGACCCATCACCCTCCACATCGACCCGACCACCAGCCCCCGGCCGGAGACCTTCCCGCCGCTGGAGTTCGAAACCGTGACCATCGCCGGAAATGAAAACATTCTGGGGCAGGCCATCATCCTGCCGGAGATCGATATGCCCAACGCCAAAATAGTCGGAGGCCCCGGGGATGTGGTGCTGTCGATGAAAGGCGTGCCGGGTGTGGCCTTGAAAGTATTCGCCAACTCAGCAACGTTCCCCGACGGTTCCAAAACGGGGATGTTATCCATGAGCCAGGTCCAGCTGGACAAAGCACCCATGCCTGCGCCTCTGGGAACCGTTGCCGTACCGGTGGTGTGGACCCTGCAACCGGCGGGTGTGGTGTTCGATCCCCCGGCACAGGTCACACTTCCCAACAGCGACGCCCTGCCGCCGGGAACCCTCATCGACCTGTTCCAGTTCGATCATGCCCTGTTTCTTTTCACGAACGTCGGCAAGGGAACCGTATCCGAGGATGGACTCACCGCCGTTTCCGATCCCGGATTCGGCATCACCCGAACAGGTTGGGGTTGCGGGGCGAGAACGGTTTCAACAGGAGGAGGTAAACGTTGCGTTGAAAGAGACACCTGTAAAAATTGCACAACAGGAGAAACTAAAAAAACTGGTGAAAGCTGTGAACCCAAAGAGGACAAAGAGGTTATAGCGTCTATTAATACTGCTAGCGTAGCATTCCAAAATGTATTAGCTATAGCAAACATAGATGAAAAAGCCCTTTTAAGGAGTACTAACGGCACTTTTAAGTTTTCAATCTCTAAAGACTGCCCCGACATGGGTAACAAGCAATGCTTACAAGGCGAATGCACAGAGGTTGATAAATCCAAAAAATTCAGTTTTGCTGATATTGAAAATAATTTAAACGTAGCCATGGGTAAGTTTAATGGTCTATGCATGACCACCGAATTGAGAAAGAAAATGCTTGTTGCCTTGGCTCAATTAAATGCAAGCGGAAAAGCGTTTTCCATAAAATGCAAGCCTCCTGAAACAAGAGTAAATGACGAGGGTAACACAATTCCTATTTGCGGAAGCGCACCTCTAGGTACTCTTTCCTTGAATTCGAAAATAAATATTAACAAATGGAAGGCTCCGGGTGATTTTGTATGCTCAAAAGAAAACCAAGCCGCATATATCCGCCATGAGTTACACCATGCTCTTAGAAATATATCTCATATCGGTCCCGACGGAAAAGAACTTCCGAAAAATATAGATAAAGTTTATTCATGCGATGCAAATTGTTTTCCTGGCGCTATTATTGGCGGGGATCCAACAAAGTGCGCTGATTAATTAAACCTGGACAACTTATGAACAAAATTTTTAAATTCACTTTGATTATTGGGTTGATTTTAGTTGTTCCCAGTTTGGGGTGCGGAAAAGGATTAGATTGTAGCGAAATCAAGGGAATCACCATGCAAAGCTATTGGTTTAATGATGCAGAGCTAAACATATTGAATTCTTATCGCGATCAGGAAAAGCATTCACTTGTTGCTAAATTAAAAACGGACCCAAAAGTATGCGTCGCCGCCTCTTTGGAAGCGTTTAATGAAATACAATCCAGACTTGATGGATATAAATTTGCTATTGAGAAATGGGTGACCCTTTATTCGCTGGATTATCATCCTGAGAAATGGCCCCAAGAAACTGATATTCGAAAGAGAGTAGAAGAATTGACTGGAATATCTTTTCAAAGCAAAGAAAGAATAAAAACCTGGTGGAAAGAAAATAATAAATATTTGTTCTGGTCACCAGAATTCAAAAGACTTTCCGTAAACATAGAAGCAAAAAAAAACAAAAAACCTTTTCTCATTAGGGAAAAGGAAGTAATTGATCCGACAACCTACTGGATACTCAAAATAAAGGGTGATTTTTACGATGAATGGAGAACAGATAAATGGGTTTATGGACACGTGTTCTCTTCCGAAGGCGATTCCATGCGCTTGTTCGATGCCAAACTTCTCGTGTCTGCTGCACTCAATAGAAAGGCCAAAAGAAATGGATTTCATACTGTTTTACATGGTTACATTGCTAATAATTATTATGGCCGCTCATACGTTTTTAACTCGAAAACAGCTCCTAAAATTAAACAATTAACTGGGATTGAATTTAAATCGTATGAAAATTTCACAGATTGGTGGAACAAAAATAACGCAAAGTTGGCTCTTTCAGATGACGGAGAGCGGTTGGTCCCTCGGTAAAGCCGTTAATGTGTGGGATATAAAATATGAATAATACCTCAAAAAATAAATCCAGTAAGTGGATTTGGGGTTTGTGCTGTCTATTGAGTTTATTGATAGGATTGACGGTTCCACATATTCTGTGGGCTACTCCTCCAGATCCATTTCCCCCTGAACCACCAAATTCATTACTGTTGGATTCCAATTGTTTAGCAACTGCCTTGAGTCGAAGTTATCAAATCGATGAGGATGGTTCTTTTCTAATTTCGAATATTCCTATACCCGATGGTTCATTCCGCGTGAGGTTTGTCTGTGATCATTTTGGCCGATTGGATTATGCGGAAACGGGATTATTGACGGGTGTGCCGAATCAGGATATTGATGTGGGTCCCATTACCTTCGGAGTCCAAGCCCCCATCCCCATTTCTTTGAATCTGGCGACGACGGCGGGAACGTTGACTCCGACTGTTCTGACGGCGCAGATCACCACCACGGGTAATCTGACAGGCGGCGCTACAGTGGACCTGACGCCTTCCAGTACGGGTACGTTCTACGCCACCTCCAACCCGGCTTTTGCCACAGTGACCCAGGAGGGACTGGTCACGGCGGTGGCGAGCGGGACGGTATTCATCACCGCTCGCAATGAAGGAATCGTATCGACGATTCCGATTCAGGTAGCGCTGAGCGATGATAAGGACGGCGACGGCCTGCCGGACGATTATGAGGTGGCGAACGCCATCAACCCCGGAGGAAACAATCTGGCTTTGTCCATCGGTACCCTGCCCACGGCCCACGCGGAGTTGAGCGGATCGGAAGCATCCAAGGCGATCGACGGCGATCCCAATACGGTATGGCAAGCCGATACCGGGGGTTCCCCCACTTTTTTTGAGGTCGTCCTTCCGCAGGATTTCAATGTGGCACAGGTTCGATTTGTGGGTATCCCGGCATTATGATAACCATCGAGATTATGACCAAGAAAGACTGCTGTTTGTGCGATGATGCCAAAGAAATCATCGAACAGGTCATCGCCGAGATTCCGGCGGAACTGAAGATGACCGATATCGAATCCGACCCTGAACTGTTCGAGCGTTATAAGGAAAAAATCCCCGTCGTCCTGATCAATGGAAAAGAAAGCTTTGTCTACAAGGTGCACCCCATAACCCTGCGTAAAAAACTGGAACAGGCAATGAATTCGAACAATCTTTCTTCCCCTGATGAACCTGTTTGACACGTTTCATTGAAACTCATTTCGAATTTAAGCTACAATGCAAAACTAACAATCAATATTTTTCAAATTTAGAATAAGGGTTTCTTTATGCAGCAACCCGGCTCCAAAGGCGAACAGCAGTTGCAGGAAGAATTCGGCACAAACCAAAGGGCTAGGGCTTTCTATAAACAGCAAATGCTGGATTACCTGAACCCTTCCATGCAGGAATTTATCTCCGCTCAGCAAATGGTTTTTATTGCCACTTCTGATTCCAAAGGAGAGTGCGACTGCTCCTTCCGCGGCGGCCTTCCGGGTTTTGTTTATGTTCTGGATAATAAGACGCTCATGTACCCCGAATACAGGGGTAACGGAGTACTCGCCAGTCTTGGCAATATCAGGGAAAATCCGCACATCGGAATGATATTTATCGATTTTTTTGAAAACACAATAGGTCTGCACGTTAATGGAAACGCGGAGATCGTGAATCAGGAAGAACTTCCTGATGATGTGGGATTTATGGAATACCTCAAGCAAGACGCCCAGCTCGCCTCCGGAAGACAACCCGAATGCTGGGTCAAAGTCCGGGTTGAGGAAGCCTATATTCACTGTTCCAAGCACATTCCATTATTAAAAAATCTGGATAAGGAAATTCATTGGGGAACAGATAAAAAAATACATAAAGGTGGAGATTTTTTTAATATTCAAAATAGATAGCCGTGGTTCCAATGGAGACCGGGCTTTAGGAAAAAAATCATGGTGGAAAAAATAGCGTTGACCGATCAGGAACTTGATCAAAAATTAAAAGAACTGGCGCCCGAGTGGAAAAAAGACGCCAACGAAAAGGGCGTGCCGTTTATTTACCGCGTTCATCACGCCAAGGCGTATATGGAAGGCATCGACTTCGTCCATAAAGTCGCGGAGGCCGCCGAAGCCAATAACCATCACCCGGATATCCTGATCCACTACAAACGCATCACCGTCCGCTACTGGACCCACACCGCCTCCGGCGTCACCCTGGCAGACGTCCAGATGGCGCAAAAGATAGATCCCCTGTTCAACTGATCACACATCCTAAATCAAAACACAGATTCTTCGTCGCTATCGCTCCTCAGAATGACAGAGAGACCCTCATTTGTCATTCTGAGCGGAACAAAGAGAAGCGAAGAATCTATGTTTTTGGAATCCTGTTCATCCTGCCGAGCCTGTTATTCGTTCCTCCATGATGTTGATGGTTATCACCTGTTTAGGAGGACCTGTCTCTCTTATTCACCTTATTTCCCACTTCATCCTAATTGAAGGGATGCGCCCTGCCCTTTACAGGCCTATATTAGTTGTGGACGAGTGGAGGGAAAGGAGGATTATCATGCCAGCCACAAAACTTAAAGAATATCTGGACAGCCACAAGGTCAAATACGTTACTCTGAGCCATTTACCGGCCTATACCTCTGGAGAAATCGCCGCAGAAGCGCATATTTCCGGAAAAGAACTGGCCAAAACGGTGATGGTGAAAGTGGACGGAAAGCTGGCCATGGCCGTGTTGCCCGCTTCCAATAAAATTGATTTCCAACTTCTGAAGGAAGCCACGGGCGCACACCATGTGGAACTGGCCAAGGAATATGAGTTCAAGGACCGGTTCCCCGACTGCGAGGTCGGCGCCATGCCGCCTTTCGGGAATTTGTACGATATGGACGTTTATGTAGAGGAAGCTTTGAGCTGGGATGAGGTGATCGGCTTCAATGCAGGCACGCATTCCGAAATCGTCAAACTGGCTTATGAGGATTTCGAAAATCTCGTCCACCCGCAGGTCGTTCATTTTTAAGAGTCGGCTTTCCTAAACCTTAGAAAACTCTTTAAAAGGCGGGGGATATTTTTGCCCCGCCAAATTCAAAGGCTTTACCCCCGATCTTACCTGCCTGTTACACCGCCCGGTTTCCATGTAAACCTTAACCTATTGATTTTATTGGTAGAAATATAATTTTGCGCTTGAATTTCGTTCAAATTCGACGACTATAGTAGTGATCAGGCTTAGTTTTTATCAGCCTTTCAGGTTATTCTTGTTAAGAAGACACAGGCTTCAAACTATTCCCGGGAGGGGAATTAATATGAAAAACTTATATACCCTATTTGCGGTATTAATGATGGTCGGTTTGGGTACCATAGCCCAGGCAAGCAATGCGTCTTATCCTGAGACTCAGGAAGCTGTCGACCAGGAAATCATCACATTGCCCTGGGAATACGAAATGAAGGAGTATTCTCTGGAAAAATCCAACAGCATCTTCAAACTTTCCGAAGGTTTTGCCCTGTTAAGAGGGGATGCCGCCCGGCGTTTTGATTATCTCACTCAGGGGATGGAAGACCCGGATACAGAAGCCCTGATATACAATCAGGACACGGAAATCCAGTTGATTTTCAACTATTACCCTTCAGGATATGTTTCAGTGGAAGATTGGGGGGATTTGGATGCGGATGAACTGTTAAAACAAATTACGGAAAATACGGAAAAAGGCAATGAACAAAGAGCGCAACATAATTTTCCCAGCCTGAAGATCGGCGGCTGGATTCAAAAACCCCACCTTAATCCGGACAACAACTCCGTATCATGGGTGTTCGACGTGATTGATGGTGAGGAGAAATACGTCAACGCGATTTCCATCAAGCTGGGACGCAAGGGATACGAAAAAATAACCTGGGTCAGCTCTTACGAAAATTATATGAAATCCATGGACCTGATGGCCTCCCTGGTAGACCGGCAGAATTTCCACAACGGACACCGCTACGCAGATTATTCCATGGGTGACAAAATTGCGGCCTTCGGAATCGCCAGCCTGGTGGCGGTCACCGCCGGGGGAAACCAGAACGCCAAAGCGGGACTGTTAGCCGGCTTGCTGGTTTTGGGAAAAAAGTTAATGGTCCCTATTTTCATCGCTTTGGGAGCCTTAGGCGCTTTCTTCAGGAAACTGTTCGGCGACAAAAACCCGAGTCCAAAAACAGAATCTACCCAGATTTAACCCATAACATAAAAAAAACCCCCTGCCCCGTTACCGGGCAGGGGGTTTTTATTTGGATTGGGCGGAGCCGTTACCCTATTTCTTCCCGAATAACATCATCCAGGGTTTGCCGTCTGCGAATTTGGGTCATTTGGTCGCCATCCACCAGAACTTCCGGTATCAGCGGCTGAGAGTTGTAGTTAGAGGACATGACATGCCCATAAGCGCCCGCTCCTCCAATCACGACCAGATCTCCACGTTTGGGACGAGGCAGGCGGCGGGGGACCGGTTCATCGTTTTTCTGAGTCAACACGTCTCCAGATTCGCATACAGGCCCTGCAACGATAATATCAGTCTCCTCCCCCAGTTCATCCCCGACAAACCAAATAGGATGATAGGAGCCATAGGCCATGGGCCGGAGTAAATGGCAAAAGCCGATATTGGTCAATACATAATCCAACCGTTTTTTATTTTCGTTGAATGTATGGTTGAGCGAACGCACCTCACCGATCAGGAAACCGCACCCGGCGACAAACCTCCGTCCCGGCTCTATTTCGCAGGTGATCGGCCTGCCAAAATGCGCTTCCAATTCCTGCGTGCGCTCCTCCAGGATAGGGTGGTACGTACTGATATCAATTTGGGGCTTTTCAGGATCATATTCATAAGGCAGACCACCGCCAAAATTGATGACCCGCAGGTCCGGAAATCCCTTCGCAAAGTCGACCAATTTACCGGTAATTCGGCTGAGGTGTTCCATATCTCCCCCCGACCCGATATGGGTATGCACACCTGTAATTCGCAACCCATATTTTTCAGCGATAGCCTTGGCTTCGTCCAGATTTTCATACCAGATGCCGTGCTTGCTGTAAGGTCCGCCGGTATTGGTTTTCTTTGAATGCCCCGCACCTTCACCGGGATTGATACGGATGGACACACTGTCGGACCCGAATCCCAGCCGTTGCCGGGTTTCACCATATTCCTCCAGCATCCCCAGAGAACCGCAGGAGCAGAAAATTTGAGTCTTCAAGCAAAATTCTGCATCTTCCGCGGTAAAAAATACGTCGCTGGTCAGGCATATATCTTCGGCAGAATACCCCGCCTTGAGGGCGCGCTGAATTTCGGGAACACTTACTGCATCGATTTTGATCCCTAAACTCAGCATCTCCTTAAGTATGGTGGTGTTTGAACAGGACTTCATGGAAAAACGCACCACAGGCGACAGGGGCATGATCTCGGCAATGGATTCCCTAAGAATTCTCAGACTATAAACATATACCGGAGTGCCGAATTGTTTGGCAATTTCGCGGACATTCACTTTTTCTATATTCATTGATAACCCTGATAAAACAACATTTAATTAAAACCCGGATTTTTATACCATAAAATATAATTTTCCTGAAATATAATTGAATTCCTCCAAAACCTGAATTTTCCCCCTAGGGCTCGAAATTCGTTTGACTTTCCCGCCCAATCTCCTTTAAATAACCCTAAGGGGCTCCCTATTTCACCATCATATTTACTCAACCTTGTTTTCCGGAAAACACATGCAAAAATGGACCGTCGAAAAATCCCTGGAACTCTACAATATCGAAGGCTGGGGTGCAGGATATTTTGGAATCAACCAGGAAGGCCATATAGTGGTCCGCCCGGGAAAATCCAGCCAGCACAGCATTGACCTGAAAAAACTGGTCGACGACATTCAATCCAAGGGATATTCCCTCCCGGTTCTGATCCGCTTTTCAGATATCCTCAAGTCCAGTATCGCAGAATTGGCCGAGGCATTTCAAATCGCATCTCGGGAACACAATTACACGGGAGCCTATCACGGTGTTTATCCGATCAAGGTCAACCAGCAGAGACAGGTAGTTGAGGAAATTGTCAAATTCGGCCGACCGTACAATATCGGGCTCGAGGCGGGGTCCAAACCGGAACTGCACGCAATCCTCGCAATCATGGACAATCCAGAAGCACTGCTGATCTGTAACGGCTACAAGGATGAGGCGTTCATTCGCCTGGCCCTGATGGGGCAAAAGCTGGGTAAAAAAGTCTTCGTCGTGGTCGAACGCCTGTCGGAGCTGAAAACCATCGTCCGTGTCGCCAAAGAACTGGACATCCGTCCCAATATTGGTCTGCGCATCAAGCTGGTCAGCTCCGGATCAGGCCGCTGGGCCTCATCGGGTGGAGAATACTCCAAATTCGGTCTCAGCGCCATCGAGCTGGTAGAGGCTCTTGAAATTGCCGAGCAGGAAAATATAAAGGATTGCATACGCCTGATCCATTTTCACCTGGGAAGCCAGATCACCAATATCCGCCGGATCAAGACCAGCCTCAAAGAGGTCTGCCGTTATTATTCCGAATTGACGCAACAAGGCTGCAAAATCGATTTCATTGACGTCGGCGGGGGTTTGGGTGTCGATTACGACGGCTCCCGGTCGACATTCGCTTCCAGCGCCAACTATACGGTTCAGGAATACGCCAACGATGTGGTTTACCACCTGCTTGAAATCTGCGAAGAGGAAAACCTGCCGCATCCCAATATCATTTCCGAATCGGGACGTGCGCTCACCGCATACCACTCCATGCTCGTGTTCAATGTCCTGGACATCGCCTCTTTTCCCGATCTCGATCACGACCTGACCATTCACCCCGAAGCGCCCAACGTGGTGGAGGATTTGCACTACATCTGGAAGCAGGCCTCCAATAAAAACATCATCGAATCCTGGCACGATGCAGTGGACCTGAAAGACCAGGCACAGAGCCAATTTTTCATGGGGTTAATCAACCTTAAGGACCGGGCGCTGGCGGATCAGCTGTTCTGGTGTATCTGCCGCAAGATCCAGGATCTGGCCTCGCGTCTCAAATACATGCCGGACGAATTGAAGAGTCTGCCCCAGAAAATGGCCGACAAATATTTTTGCAACTTCTCGGTCTTTCAATCGGTGCCGGACTCCTGGGCCATCGACCAGGTCTTTCCCATCGTTCCCATCCAGCGCCTCAATGAGGAACCGACCCGCAAGGGGACTCTGATGGACCTGACCTGCGACTCCGACGGGATTATCGACGGATTCATCGGCAATCACAACATCGAGCGCACCCTGCCGCTGCATCTCGTTCAGCCGGGCGAACCGTATCGCATCGGCATCTTCCTGACCGGCGCTTACCAGGAAATCCTGGGAGACCTGCACAACCTGTTCGGTGACACCAACACCGTCCACATCTCCATGAACGAGGACGGATCGCTGAACTACGAGCAGATCATCAGGGGCGAAAACGTGACCGACGTATTGGATTACGTCCAGTTCCGCGCCGACGAGTTGGCGGGGCGCATGGCGGGATTCCTCATCCACAGCGTGCGCGACGGCAATATCAGCCAGGACGAAGCCGACCGCTTCCTCGCCCTCTACAAGGAGGGACTGGCCGGCTACACCTACCTCCTCAAACCCACGTTGGAGTAAACAAGACTTTAGCGTTTCATCAGCACGTCCACCATCGCCTGGTGAATATGGCCGTTGGAGGAGAGGATGGAGCGGTCACCCATCTGGAAGGGGGAACCATCGAAGCGCGTTATTTGTCCGCCAGCTTCTTCGATCATCAGCCAGCCCGCGGCGTAATCCCACGGATGCAGTTTCAGCTCCCAGAATCCTTCGAAACGGCCCATGGCGGTGTAGCACAAATCCATTGCCGCCGATCCCGGACGCCTTATCGCCTGACACGCCTTGATGAAATTCTGAAAATGATCCAGGTTGTTGTCGGACGATTCGTTGATGTCGTAGGCGAAACCCGTCGCCAGCAGGCTCTGCTTCAAATCGGTGGTGATTGAAACCGAGATCGGTTTTCCGTTGAGGGTGGCCCCCTGCCCTCTTTCGGCAACGAACAGCTCGTCGAGACAGGGATTGTAGACGACGCCCGCCACCACTTCGCCCTTGCACTGGTAGCCGATCGACACACAATAACAGGGGTAACCGTGCGCGTAATTCACCGTGCCGTCGAGCGGATCAATGATCCACAGATGATCGGCATCGCCTTCGGTTGCGCCGGATTCCTCAGCAAGAAACGCGTGACCGGGAAACGCTTTCTGGATGCGCCCGATGATTTCCTGTTCGCACAGCAGGTCGATTTCGGTGACGAGATTGATTTCGCCCTTGTACTGGATTTCTCCGATGGAGTCGGCGCGTTCTTTCTGGATGCGCCCTGCGGCGAGAGCCGCCTCCACCGCCACTGTGAGCGGGGTGTCGCTCATTCGATCCAGCCCCCGCCGATGATACAATCATCCCTGTAAAACACTGCCGATTGGCCGGGGGCGACAGAGGGCTGGGGCATGCTCATTTGAATGCGGGCGCGTCCGCCGGGAAGCGGTGTCACCACCGATTCAACCGCTTGATGACGGTAACGAATCTGCACCTCCGCTTCGAACGGCTCACAATGGTCGAGGTACCAGCTGACATCCCCAACGGTAAACTCTTCCCGGAACAGATCGTTTTTGGGACCGACGGTGATTTCATTTTTTGCCGAGCTGATGGCCGTCACATAATAGGGCTCCGGCAGGCCGCCAAGGTTGAGCCCCTTGCGCTGGCCGATGGTGAAGGCCGGATAA
>Ga0224501_10002004_pt1 | contig 15902 bp, 16 predicted proteins | sample SF_Oct11_sed_USG_4_FD_169105 | JGI IMG/M metagenome (GOLD analysis project Ga0224501, IMG submission 169105) | Sediment microbial communities from San Francisco Bay, California, United States - SF_Oct11_sed_USGS_8_1 | ecosystem: Environmental > Aquatic > Marine > Sediment | place: USA... | reverse complement strand
ATTGCTGTGTAATCGACATCATGCAATTCAGGGTTGTAGGAATAATCGTTTTGGCAGAGAATTGCATGTTTTGGTTCTCCAGCGTAGCCTATGTATATGCCTACGCTTTTAACGGGAACCGGGATTCCTGCGGTGGTGAAGCTGGATCCGATGCTTGCGTCGTTCCAGAATATGCACACAAGGTCTCCTGGTTCAAGCTTTTCTGTTTTCTTTTTCAAATTCTCATTCTTCATAAGTTTTCATCCCTAACTAACCAGAAATCCCACTTTACCCGTTTTCAAGTCGCGCTCATCTTTCTTATCACTCAACATCATATTCTTGTTTAAATATCCACACAAGTTGTCCATCTAAGGTCATTCCAATAAGAAATGGGAGTTTAAGTTTGTGAATGTGTTTTGCCAGAAATGTGTCGCTGCCCAGTCCCGCATCGGTGAATGCCTTTGAAACTATTTCTAAAAGCGTCTTTGCAAAAGAGTCTACGCCGCCTCCTACGTCTGAAAATGCTAATTCTCTTAAAAGAGCAAAAACGTCAACTCCATTAGCCACATCACTGAAACTCATTGTTTTAAATGGAATAACAAAAACATCTACTCCATGTCCCGTATCAGAAAACATTATTGCTTTGAAAGGAATGTTAAAACTGTCCACTCCTTGACCGGCATCAACAAAAAGTAAGGCTTTAAATGGAATGTTAAAAGCGTCTGTTCCCATTCCTGAATCAGCAAAGGCTTTTTCGATAAAACCTATAACTTCTTTTGTGAATACATCTGAGCCAAGTCCTGCATCGGCAAATGCTTTCGACAAGAGAACAGCAAATGAATCCGAACCTAAGCCAACATCTGAAAAGTTCATAGCTCTGAAAGGCGTGTTAAACGCTTCTATACCGTGCCCAACATCAGCAAAATCTTTTAGGGTTGGTCCGCCTACGGCTTCTGCCATAGCGTCAAACTCGTACATGCGTTCAGTAACTTCATTTCTTAAGCATACTAATTTGATATATCGCCCGTTTTTGTCGAAAGTTCCACTCAAATACCAAGAACCCGATGCTGTTAAAGCTCCACTAAAAACAGGGTCGCCCCAATTTTCAGGGTCATCGCTAACATAAACGGTGCATCCAAAACCAGCACCCCAATTAAAGTATATTCTAATCTGAGTTATCTTCAATGTGCTACCCATGTCAAAAATAATCCAATGATAGTCAGTTGCATTGTGTTTCCAATACGTTGCCGTGTTATCATCAATAGCTAAAATTGCAAGGTATGGGTCTGTTTCTCCGCATTTGCTATGAACCGCTGAGGGCGTAGTCCAATCAGCCATTTAAGTCGCCTTTAAGTCCACGTTATAGTTCCCGTTAATCTCCAAGTTTGCCCAGCTGGTTTCGTGCCTAAACTTGTGTTTTGCCTGCAAGCGTCAATCGCTTCACCTGCACCGTTATCAATCGCTTCTTCAAGCCAAGCCCATTCCGCTTCTCCTGAAACAAAGTCCGATTGAAACACTAAATCGTGGTCGCCGCTTTTTTGAGGATAACCTGCGTTCATTCCCTTGTAAAGTTTACTCGCACCAATTAATCCTGTCTGTGTATCTGCAGGAGCAGTTCCATCATTACCGACACCTGTTCGTGCATTGGTATTATCCCATTTAGTTGCTGCGCTTCCTACTCCAGCTATATGATACATTAATGCAGTTATGCCTTCATGCAAGAGACAATTATGCGGCTTGCCTTTGATTACTTCATATGGCTTAACATTTTTCTCTTCGATTTCTTTGCTGTCTTTAGCCAGAAACTTTTCTACTTTCCACGTGACTCTAACAGCTGTTAAATCAGAGAACCTTTTCGTCGTTTCAACGCCTACGTTAAACGAATCTGTTCCTTTCGTTTTCTCAGAGAACTTACGCAATTTTGACACCTCTTCCCTCAATAAGAGCTATTAAACTTTTCATTTCCTGAATTTCATTGGCCAGCTCCCGTAGTGGTTTTGTTTCTCTTGTTTTCATGCACGTTACGTAAACATCGCCTTTATCATCCGTCAACAGTTGCCATTCAGCGTTGCTTCCTATTTCTTTCATACTCATTTCTTTTTATTCCTCCATTATTTTCGGTTTCTCGCATAGTCAGGCAAGCTGGCTATGTTCGAGCCACCTCTTTTAATGTGCCATTAGCATTCCATGAAAAAGTGAGAGTGAAAAGCAGCGTTCCATCAGGATCGTACACCTTAATCGTAGAAACCCTTCCATCCGCATTCCATGTAAAGGCGAATTTAGCGATTTTCTTCCCTATGGGCGCGCTCGTCAACTGGCTTAGAATGGCGTTATGAATTGATTCGCCAGCCCAAGTCAAGCCTTAATCACCTTTTTGAATCTAAGCTTCCGCCAGAACCTTTTCAGTCGACAGGATCTCTGTTTTAACTCTCCAAAAATCTCAAGGTCTCCATTTTCACTAAGAAGCATAATTGCCTTGCCTTTCGGATTCAAGAAAACTAATCCCTTTCCCATGTTGATGTTCTCGGCTTCTGTGATGCGAAACTCATTGTTAAAGAGAATGTCTGCGTGCACCCAGTTTGCACAGTTGACGCTCACTGCAACAGACAAAGTGTTTACAGCTATGGAGTTGGGGCTTAACGCTTCACCTGCATGATTATGATCTCTCGCGTGATGATCATCAGGTCCTATTCCCGTATGTTGTGAATGGGCGTGGCTACACTGTTTAGTGCTTGGATGAAAGTATTGTCTATTACAACTGCTCGCTATGCTCATCGTGTTACAGTTTATAGCACTCGGTGAGATAGTTTCTCCAGAGTGACTATGGGCTGGGAGATCAACGGCTACTATAGAGGCGTACATAGGGTCAAACTCCGTCCCATACCCTCTGATGTATTTGCCAGCATCACCACGAGGCATTCTGGCCAATAGAAACTGCCCGCTTGTGATTATGGCTGCATCCGCAAGAACATTCTGCAGAACCCTCGCCGGCGTAATAACTATAATGTCGCCGATGTTGAGCTGACCTACTTTCGCAGAAGCACCAACGTTAAGGTATTTAGTCCAAATTTCAAGCCAGCGACAAGCGTCTCTGCCTAAAAGGCCATGCTCATTATCACTCGGATCAAAATGATGATCCACAATAGAAGTGCCAGCCTTGTTTTTAGTGCGGAAATTAATTATTGCTACTGCATCATTGAATGGACCTACATAATTTGGAGAAACCCAGCCTGTAATCTTGTCCCATCCGCCATCTTCTTGACTGGGCCATTGAACACCATTATCGTTGCCCGTTTCATGTGACACGTGGTGATTAACAAGACCACCCCCTCCGCCTATGCCTCCGCCTGATGGTGCTCCCCTACCAAGTTTTGTGCGTGCAAGCTTTTCAACCGTGACAGTTGTTGCTCTTAAGCCATAAAGATAGTCAGCCAGCATGGGCGGTACTTTTCCAAGTTCAAGCGTTATTTCAAGCGTCTGTGTTTTAGCGTCCACGTGGTATTCAACGCTTTCAATGCGATAGTCAGAGTCAACATTCTCGTTAGGTAATGTTACATGAATTTTGTCTCCAGCGAAAAGCGGCGTATTTCCATAATCAATCACGGTGCTTCTGATAGTGAGATATTCTGCAGGGTCTTTGAAGTAAGCAAGCAAAGCCTTAGCACGCAAATTACATTCATTGTCGCTTGTAAGTTCCTCATCTGTTTCCGTTAATTCTCTAAGTCCATAAGCGTTTTGGCTTGCTGAATCTTCGGCTGTCCCAGTGAAAGGTCCGTTCAAAAATCCGAAGTCGCCATCATATAAAATGTATGTTGAAATGTCAAGGGCGCTTATTATGAGTTGTAGACCACTTATTTGGCTCCATTGGGGATTTCCCGCTCCTATTGTCCAAACTCCATTGGGATTATTGTTAGCGTTATACATGTTGCTGGATCCTAAACCTAATGAGATAAGACCCCATTGTAGAATACACTTGCTTTCAAGAAGTGATGATATATTCGCTTGGAAATAATTTGCACTATCAGGTGCGAACAATCTGACATAGCCATAGCCTCCCCCCAAATTTCCTGGCATCCAAGCCCACATAACAAAAGTTTGATATTTGCTTATGGCGCCGAATGTACGGTAAATGTTTCCCACTACATCGGCAGGAGCGTTAAGTCGAAGAGCGTAAGTTCCTTCCCTTGATCTCGTATCTAACTCGATGCTTCCTGAAACCGTTGTCCAGCCATCCAATGATTCACTCCAAAGGTCCAAGTTTGCTGGAAAATTTTTTCCTTGACAACCATAAACTCTAATTTTATTTCTTATTCGCAGAATGTCTTTGCGGTATTCGCTGTCCTCGATTTTTTCTGAAAGGCTTACAGATGATGTTTTACTGTTTTTGGGGAAAAACTCAAACTTACCGTCTGGAGCCACACGAAAATCGTAGCCTATAACGCCAGCAAGATCAGATGATTCAGCAATATATTTCAGAATATCCCATACCGGCGAATTTTCGTACTCCAAATGCGTAAACGTAGTATCCGTATTTTCCACGAGTTCCGTGGAATCTCTAACGTGGCTTAAGCCAACATAGTAATCAAGCAGGTCCTTAACGATTTCTTCGCCCTTTTTGTTGTCATAAGTTTTGGTTACGACTCTGCGGAAAAGCCATTCTCCCCAACATCGCCCACTAACACGGATATAATATTCCGTTGATGTAGGAGATAGGCATTGAACCTTTTCAACACGGCAAGTTATGATCTGTGGAACATTTGCTCCTCTTCCGATGCTTATGCTTCCATCCATGCCAACGTTAATAGGTGAAGTCCCGCCCGGGCTATACTTTTTATCCCAATTTTGCAGCAAAACCTCAAAGCTGCTTACTTCTTTCGTGCAACCAAGATGAACCCTTAAATCGATTACATCTCCTTGAGGTGGAGCCACAGAACCAAAGGCAATTGCACATTTAGGAATTTCAACGCTCATTCTTACTCAACACCTCTACGATACATGGCTTGCTCTCCAGCTCTGCTTATACCTCGTGTAACTGTGGGTGTTTCAGCAGCAGTCGCATTATATTCCTTGACGCTTGCTGTTGCAGCGTTCATTTGGCTTGCGAAATAAGTCATGGCTGCTGCTGCAGCAATAATCACACCAATTCCAACACCGGTTAAAGCAAGAAACGTTGCGTGGCTAATGTTTAAGGCGTTTTGAGCTGCAGTTGCTGCCCATGTAATGGCCGTTTTGATGCTGTGGGCTATGCCTGAAGCGGTTACGGCTCCTGCTGTGGCTGTTTCGGTTGTTCCTTCAATCGCAACTGCAGCCGTGTGTCCAGTCGTCATAAGCGTTAAGAAGCTGTACATTCTGGCGCATGTGGATACAAGCATTATGACCATCATGATCGTGCGAAGGTACTTGCTTGTCTCCTTGTCTACAAGTCCAAAATCCGAGGCGAGTGTTATGAGTTCTGTACCCATCATGGCGGTAGTTCTGATGCCGCCGGCGATAGTGCGCAAGCTCACGGTACAAGATTCAACGTGTGTTTGCATGTCAGTGAAGCTGGACCCTGCAGCCTTAACGTTCCCGCCCATGTCCGTTACAGCACTGCGAACAGACTCAAAGGTAGGCGTCGCCTCATCAACTGCTCTGATCGTAACGAATATCTCGCCTAAAGCGCTCATCCCTGTAAACTCCTCTCAGCTTGAATGGCTGCATCCCAAGCCCACGCAAGAACTTGACCGAGTTTTGGCCAGTTCAGTTGAAACGCTTCCGTCAAGAAATAGCGTGGCGGAGTGCGACTGGTTCCAAACTCTACCATATAGGCGTAGGGAGCCCATGCACCCACCTTCAAAATCCAATCCTCAACACGGTGGTAAATTGTACTTCGCAAGAAGCCAGTCCTGACAGGGCACATCCTAAAAGCTGCAATGTGAATATCTTCGCCCACACGCTCCAGACTACGTTGAACAGCCGTGTGCATTAAAGGGGGCAGCCTATCAAATGCCCTTTGTAGCTCTTCAATTCCTTCAACGTTCATTCCAAACTCGATGCTCAATGCAGTTTTGCCTCACGCTTCGCTTTATCCATCTCTTCCTGCGTCTGACGATCGACTTCGCCCAAAATAACAAGAAATTCCTGAATCTTCTTGGCTGGCTCTCTTGCGAGCTGGCTTGGTAGGCACTTGAACTCTGCACAAAGTCTGTACTCTGTGACGGCTTGATGGGGTTTTCCCCGTCTCATTGCCCTCAAGAGTTTTTTGATTCTTCAACCGTAACCGTGTTAAGTTTGTTTGCGATTCTGCTGAAGAGTTCGCCTAAACCTATTGGAACGCCTTCTTCTTCGCTTAACAATTTTTCAATGGTTACTGGTTTGTTTTGTGGCTGTTCTTTAAGCGAAGCATATATTGTTTCAGCCTGAATCGCTACGTAATCTGTTGTTATGACCATGCCTGTTTGAGGGTTATAGCGCGTGTATTTCTGCAGTATGCGGTTTCTCTTAGCCCAGCTGATCTCTTGGAAAACGTAGTGGCCAGCATACTCCTTTCCAAATCGTTCGTCAACTTCAACGCTTTCGGTTCGCATTAATGATCATCTCCATAATTGCTAAACGATTTTTGATTGCAGTATTCACGTCTTCAAACACTATATTTTGCATCCACTTGGGCAGCGTCAGAATGCGTTCTCCAAGCCTTTCCCACATTTGCATCCACTTTTTCCGCAGCTCTGCTTCACGACCGAAATCTTCCAAAAGCTTGACTCCAGCAGTCACTTTAACAACCTCAGCTTATCGCTACCTGTCTGGCTACAAATGAAGCTTTAAGAGATACCAAGTCTTCAACTTTAGTCGGTGTTTTTACATCTTCCCATTTGCAGTTGCTGAAAACAGCTTTGTTGCTTCCGCCTAAGCCAAACTCTAAGCTGAACTCCGTATCGTTTATGACATCATCAAACTCGTCTTTGCTTTCAAACTCGAATGTTACTTCACCTGTTAGGTTTCTGTGTCTATAAGGTAGATACTTCAGAACGAATCCTCCGGTGGTTCTTATCACTGGCACAGGCTTTAGGTTGTTTTCTATGTTGAATTTCCAGTCTGTTACACGCTCAAGTGCGGTTCCGCCCTTTTTAACGTAGCTTTCATAAAATGGAACGGCGCCTACCTGGTCTCCATAAGTTGCTCCTTCGATTTTACCTGATTCAGCCTCTAAGTCTTTAGCGAGAAGCTCAGCAGTTGCCTTAACAATGTCTTCTATGCTACATTCAACAGTTAGCTTATGGAATTTGCAGCCCATGTAAAGAAGCGATATGATGTCTGTTGCGGATGCGAACATTCCCTTATAATAGAGCACTTGAATGCTTAATGACTTATTTAGCTCTGCTTTGGCGTTTTGAAGAAAGTTTATTGGTGCGTCGCTTGGCAGTGGATAAGCGATTTTTAGACTTGCGCTTCTTAATCCCTTTTTGATGGCTTGTAAGTCTATGTTGCCCACTCCACGAACCTTTATGTTTGATGGGTTTATGGCTGGTTCAATGTTTTCCGCTGGAATACCGAACATGGCGGGGTTTGACGGTGTCTGTCCATATGTGGATTCTTCCACAAAATATATGCGTGTTTCATGCGCTCCATATGTGTCAACCATTTCCTCTTTTCACACTCCTTTTTTAGAATACTCCTCCAATGTCCTCGAAGGACCATGATTTCAGAAGAAACTCGGTTCTGAAGATGAAAGGCTTAACATCCACACGGTCAACATCCCGAAAACTAACAATGTCCAGGTATGTGATTCCGTTAACCGTGACCGTGCAACTTACACAATCAGAATAGAGAACTGCTACTGTTACGCCATCGCTCGGGTTTGTTGTTCTGGCAAGAAGCCAAACATACCCGTTATCATCAATGTAGTCAGTGATGGATGATGTAAGTGTAATAGTTATTGTTTCGTCTGCTCCGCCTGTTCCGCTCTGGGCCTGCTGCCAGGCACTCGCCACGTGATTCCAAACCTTTATTGTAACACCATTGCCTCCGGGAGCTGTGCCGTAGCCCTCAAACGCTAAAACAGTTTTTTTAACGGTTTTCTCACGACTCTCAACTTTAAAACGTAAAAGCATCATTGCATATTCAAGGTTAACAGATGTGCTTTTGGAATATCGTGTGTCGTCACTATACCATATTCCTTGATATTCCGTGTTTGTCAATTCCGTCCAAGCTGCGTTTCCAAGAACAAGCTCTGTTGAGGCTCCAGCTTGGAAAGCTTTATGCGGTTCGCCAGTTGGATAGCCTATGCCAGCGAAATTGTATTCCAACACATTAGGCCTGTTACGGTTCTGGTGTATGACACGGTTGATTTCTTCAACCATTTTTTGGCGCATGAGCCTTCCCGAGTCAGATGTTGCTGGGCGATCGGTTGCCCACGTGTTAACTCGGATTCTTCCTAAACGGCGACGTATCCTGCCGGACATCTCAACTTTTTCATCTTCACTTTGAGCTAAACCCACGGTTATTTGTCCGTCATAATTTTTGAAAAGTTCACGGTCATACCATTCCTTGCTCACGTAAATGTTAGCAATTGAATTATCGTCTTTAATCACTTTCATGTTCTTTTTTAGAAGCCTTATTGTGGTTGTTATGGAATCCTCATATTCACTCATTGACTAATTAGCCTCCGACAAACGTTTTTGTAATATTCTGGGTCTCCGTTCAAATCGAAGGCTTGAACGGTTAAAACCTCATAGTCAACGCCAGCGCGCCTGATTTTGTCGTGGAGACGTACCGGCACGAACGTGTAGACTGTAATGTGGTCTTCAAAGAGATAGCCGGGTTCGATCATGATTTCTCCTGCCGTGCCCATTGTCACGGTGCCTTTGATGCTTAAGGCTTCACTGTAAGTGATGCTTTCAGCTGCTTCTCGAATTGGATAGAGAATAAGGCTTTCTCCTTGCAAATCCAATATGCGTGTGAAGTTTGTAATTGGGTCTTGATAGTTGACGAATAGTTGTGCAAGCCAGCTCGTATTAGCCATGGCTTTCTGGGCCGTGATGGGGCTGTAATCCGTGAATAAAGGTCCCCAAGAAGCCAAGAACTCCTTTTGATACTTGTTAATGATTTGCATGCTTAAGGCAAGGCTTGGCTTATCATGTACTGCTCTAATCTTCCAGAGAATACCACTCGTTAGGGCATCATAGTAGGCGCATGCTGGAAAACGAGTTACAACGTCAATGTATCCTGGCCAGCAAATTGCGGGATTGTAAGCTGGATATTGCGCTGAAGCTCTGATTGTCTGTATGAAATTGTAAACTCTTTGACATGTTACGCTCCAGCCCTCATAAGTGTAAAGCCCAAGCAGCGCGAAGCTCATTGGGTCATCATAAACCTGCGTTTCACCGATGCCTACACGATGCCATTTTCCGTCTCCGCTCGGCTTAGGATCAAACCAAAGATACAAATCCTCGAAGCCAGAACGCAAAAAGCTGACCGCATCACTCATCATAGTTTCATATTTGCTTTTGTTGTCTGTGTCGTATTCGGAGAGCATTTTCAAGCCAATCAAATCGTACAGTTCCTCGCAGTTCATGGGCTGAGACCAATCATTATTTATCGTTACATAGCGAGCGAATCCGCCATAGTATTTATCGTGAAGGCCTAAGTTAGCGGGTTCATGCTGCATGTTGTAGAGAAATGTGGCTCCAGCAAGTTTAGCAGCATTAAGATATCCGACCGTGTTGGTTAAAGTGTAAGCTTTCAAAAGAGGAGGAATGCACCGACCAGCATCAATGCTCCAATACTCCGTTCCAGCTTCAGCGTTTTTGAATCCGCCATAGGCTTTTTCCATGTTGTCCGTGCACTGCTGCGTTAAGATAAAGTCCGCAAGCTCTGTTATTTTAGCAAGGATTTCGGTTTTGAGAGATTGGAACTCTCCAGCACTATAAGCTTCATACAAGAAATCGATTGCGAATGCTGCTGGAAAAGCGCCCTTACCAAAAGCTGGATCTGGTCCTTCAACCTTGCCATTCTTGTTAACGTAATAAGTGTATTGAAGATTATTCTCCATGGTTAAGACGTTGCCGTTTATGCTCGTAACCGTGTTCCATTCCGCGTGAGCATCATCCTTAATCTCAACTGGATAGTTAGCCTGAAATTTTGTACCGTCTGAAACTGTAACGTTTTTCTGGCCTGAAGGCGCATCAACTGTTATGGCTGTGGGAAGGACATAGAAGTACGGTGCATAATGCATCACGAAGTCATAGTAGCTCTGAGGAACAGTCGCCATAGTGGTCACTTCAAGGTTCCGGCTGATTCAAACAGTACTCGGCGGCCTTGATGATACCGCAGCAAGAGCCCTTGCCAGGCAAGGCGGTTAAGATAACCAGATTCTACGGCCCTGGCCTTTCGTGTTCTCTCACAAACTTCTGATGCTGAACAAGGCTTTCCAATCTCGATAACCGTCAGCAATGTTTTTTGAAGATAATCAGGCAAAGCGAGAAGAGTCGTGTTATCAATAGTAATCTTGGGGTACTTGTGCGCCTCAAGTAGCATATCTATCTTAACTTCCAAAGTATGAACTTCTTTTGCTAAAATTCTCAGAGCTCTCTGTATATCAGGCAATCCTTTCATATTTTCACTTCAAGATTGTCCAGGCACGGGGCGTAATGCATTATGAAATCGTAATAGCTTTGTGGAACGTTCACTTTTCCATCAGCTCATTTATCAACTTTTTAATCTCGCAATGACTGCAAACAGAATAGTCAGTAACAGAACACTTCTCACAGACAAGCTTGCTAAGCCGCTTCAATTTGCAAGAGTATTGCAAAAACTTCCCCGCCCTCAAAAAGCCAGGTTCATGGGTTCAAATCCCTCGAGACGATTCTTTAGGTTGGCGTGACTACTTCAACATCGTAGCCATTGTTGATAAGCTGCTGCATCTCAGCGCTTGTTAAAACTTGCTTGACACCATTCACTTTTGCAACGATATAGTTGCCTTTGCCTAAGACTTTGCTCATGGATTAATCAACCCGCCCCGATATGTCGGGACTTCGTCTTTGGCTGAAGCTTCAACAGCCTTCACGGGCAAAGCAAAATTCACCAGCACTCTGAGCAAGTCGTTGCGGAAGCCTTGAACCGCTCCTTCAAACGCAAGTCTTCCAATAGAAGCTTTTGTAATATAAAGGTCTCCGAGGCGGTAATCGAAAGCCCCGAGGAGCATGCCTCCGCTTGCAGCCACAAGAATACGAAGTGAAGCCAGATTGAAAGCAGTCATCTTAGCCCAATTATAACGCGGGTCCGTTGTGAAGAGATCCTGGCCCACAATCGAGTTAACATACAAATTTGCATAATCCACATGGGCTTGGAAAGCGGCTTGAGAAACGGGTAAGCCGAAAACCGTGTAGGTTAAGGCTGCAGAGTCAAACGTAGCGTTTAGCTGAGCCTGAATATCACTTACCGTAGCGTATTGAACCGTCAACTTTTGTACCTACTTTTCTTCCATGAGAAAAATTTATGCGACTAAAAAGGGGGAGTTTTTTATGGTTTATACGCAGGCTTCTGACTATGGCGTTGGAGGCGGGCCAGTTGCTGAAGTCTGCACTTTTTGACGATCCAGCCAGTCGGCATACTCGTTTGTTATGAACATCAGTATGGAAGCTCCGAAAACTATGCCTGCCACTTCCACTGGAGTCAAAGTGAGCCAGCCAAGCCCATAGGCAATACCCGCGATGACAAATATTCCCAGTCCGAAATATATGCCGAAAGTTATGCCAACCAAGAAGCCGTTTGTTATACAAAACATCAAGCCGTAATTGTGTGACTCTTTTATCCATTTGCCATATTCCCAGCTGATGCCTGTCAAGATACCATTCCCGAACACGAGACCAGCGATCACCGTTGGCGTCAGTGCAGCAGGAATGAAACCCAGACCATAAGCATTTGAAGCCAGAACGAATATGGCAACGCCGAAGAGTAAGCCAAGAGTTATGCCATAGAGTAGGCCTTTCGTCAAGTTGAATTGCAATGGCATTTTTCTTAATTCACCTCCATGAGGCTTTTATTTTTGCCACGACTCTGTTTCCCTCAACCAGCTGTGTGATTGAGGATTGAAACAAGACATGGAAACTAAGAAAATGGGGAAAAGAGTCGAAAAGTTCAAACTAATTCTAAGTTGTCGCCAAACCCGTTATCTTGCTGATTGCCTCTCCGCATGTAATAACCGGCGAAAACCTTGTTGTAAGCACTATATCGACTGCATCAAACTCTTTTTTGATGTCAATATCAGTCAACAGAGGTCGCTTTATGACGAAAAAGCCTAAAGGAGCGTAAGATGCGCTTAGATTTTGTCCCGTGCTAAGCACGTAAGCAGTGCCTACTGGCACAACATTGCTCACAAAAAACTGAAGCCCATATACTGTACCTATGGCGCCGCTTTGAATTACTGGCTCCCCATATTGCGCGTATAGCGAAAATTGTGGTAAATACTTTAGATCTCGAGCATTGATAGGGTTCACGAGTAGAGAATCCGCGATGAAGTTGTAGCTGGCAATTTTCGCGTCAGCCCAAAGCAGATCTTTTGTGCCGATGGCTCCAGTTATAGTAAACTCTGTGCCTGTGGCTCCGAGGCTCTTGCCCGTGCCAGCACTGCTACTACCAGCTGCAATATCAATGACGGTCATGCAGTCCTTGTCGATTTGATAAGCCATACGTCTCGCAAGACGTCGGAGCTGCTGTTCAATCACTGGAATGTAGAAATCTTCGATGGCTTCACGCGAAATCCTTTCTCGCAGCCCCTTCTTATAAGGGGTGACAGTTACGGTTGTTAAAGGTGTAAAGTCCATCGGAATTTCCGCTCCTTCACTGATCTCGCTGATGCCAATGCTTCTTGAACCTTGTTCTTTTGGAAATGTGGCTGTTCGTCCTGCAACAAGCGGAAACTCTGGTAATAACCGTTTTACGATCAGAGCCGGCATCGTCAATTCTATAATATGCTTGTGCAACGCGGGATACGCTATCGCGCCTGTGTCAACCCATGTAAAAGCATCACGAACCATAGCCATTTCAAATCACCTTTTACCAGAGGTCAATGTAGGCGGTGCCGCCGCTTGCGGCGCCTGCGGTTGCTTGACCTACGATCGTAGTGTTCAGAGCCGTGTTGTCTGTTACAAATCGTGTGCCATTCTGTGGTTTGACTTGATCTCCTGCAACTATAGTGCCATAAGCGATTACTCTGCAAATTCCTCTTTTCACAACACTAACGCTTTTGCCGAGTAGAGCCTTCGTAAGAGCTATACCTGCAAATTTCTTAGTGCCCGCAACGACAGTTGACCTTTTAACCGTCCAATCTGCGCTGTATTCGAGAACATCGCCTATGTTAATGTCTTCACCCGCGATAAGGGTTACAATGTAACGATCTGAGACAAGCGGACCTATTCCTTCTAATTGTGGAGTAGCCATTCAAAACACTAACCTTTGAAGGTTTGCGTCTGCAACATTCGATGAGCTTTGAGGATATCCTTGAACCAATCATAATTGCCCAGTACATCCTTCTGTATCTCGTCAACAGCCACGATGCCTTTCCCAGATGCTTTGCCAGCGTTTTTCTGAGTTTCAGCCTCAGCTCCCTCAGCTTTTGGCGGGAATCCTCCTGCCTCAGCTTCACCAGATTCTTCCTGTTCTGTTGGAGTTTGAAGCTGCTTAGTTAAGTCGCTGAGTTTCTTGCTTAACTCAGCTTTCTTAGCCCTCTTCGCCAATTCGCCCTCGACCTCAGCGATCTTCTTGCCTAAGGCATCAATTTCAGAGTCAGTGGCACCGGCGCCACCGTCTCCAATCTGCTTCTGCAGTTTAGTCACTTGATCTATCAGTTCTTGATAAGTTACTTGTTTGGGCGCCGATTCGCCTGGCGTCACGTTCACTACGCCTTGTGCCTGATGCGGAGAAGCCTTCGCCTGAGCATTCTGTTCAGACAAAGGTTTCACCTCCTCTTTTGCTTCACTCTTTTTGTTTTCAGGTTCTTGCAGCCCTTCAGGCTTAGAACCCACATCTTTGTTATCTTCCGATAACTGTGAATTTTGAATATTCTTTAAAATAGCATCATACTGAGAATCATTCATAGCTGCTGCAAAGCCAACGGGCTTAAACTCAGTATTCTTGTACGCTGGACTTGCTACGATGCTCAGCTCTCGCACTTTCGGCTTATGCACGATCTCCCAAGCTCCAGGGCATAAATGCACAAGCATACTCTCTTTCCGTGTAGGTTTCTTGCATTTGCTACATTCGACATCATCACTGTCAACTTGAACGCTAACGTGAGTGAGGTAGCCACGCAAGACTTTCTCAATGATCGCCAAGTCTCCAATCTCAGCCCGAAACCAAGCAGTATTGCCGATTCGCTTGCCCTCAGGAACTTTGCCGATCACAGCCATTGCGCTTTCAGCATGGTCAATGCGCATCTGTGCGTTAATCAGCGTTGACACGAAAAAGTCAAGGTCTTCGTCTGGAACTTGCCACTTGTTAGCGTTCACCGTAGAGTCGATAGCGACACCCTCTATGTTCATCAGCTTTTCTTTCAGAGCGTACTCTGCAGAAACGCCTTCTTGAGCCTTGAACGGAACAAAATATTGAAGCTGCATTTTCTACGTCACCAAAACTGCACGTTTACCCTGAGACTTGAACCAAGTTTCCTGGTACGCCCTAAACGCTTCAACATCTTCGAGCATGCTCTTTTTATTGTAACCTTCCATCTGTTTCTTCAGATTTTCAGGCAGCTTCTGATAATCAGGGTCTTTCGGATCATATGTTATGCGAATGCCAAACTTTATGGCTGCCCTAACAATACGCTCTGTTATGAAAGCCCGCGCTTTTGAATCCGAATAGGCTTTTCGATGATCCATATGCTGCCAATAAGTTATAGCCCCTCTGATATGCTCCTTGTCAATCGGGTAGTTGTAGCCCACGGGATCTGCAAACTGGCTTTCGGGTATATTTGCATAATCCTTTGGCTTAGTCAGACTTGCGTTTGATCCTCTCTTATATCCGTATTTTTTCTCGCGATTCTTAATAGCTTCCTCAAGCTTTTCCTGGTCTGCTGCTTCAAAACTCATTTTTGATCACTCTGAAACGTTTGAAATCTCAACATAAGCGTTAACGAATCTACGGCGCCACTCATCCCATGCCCTAAAATCAAGTAAAGTTCGAATCTGACCCTTCAAGTGAGTATCAAGCCACTGACGGACCTGCTCACGAGTCTTAAAAGTTTCTTTTTCAAACATGTAATTCTGAATCTCCCAACGGTCCGAACCCTTCACTTTGCCAAGTGTGATTTTGACGCCTTTCCCAAGCTCCTTAACTCTGAATTTTGAGAACTTGTCTGGGTTCTGAACGCGATATCTGAAGACTGTGGGGCCCTCGTCAATTCCCGGTATTTTGGTTCACCTTGTTTTGATATACTAAACATTTCAGGCATACAGCAGAATTGAAGCATGCACACGAAATGTTATGAGCGTGCGGACATGGAACAAAAACTATTATGTCTAAACGCATCAATTTGAAAGCCACTCGCAGATTGTTAACAGTCGCTTGAGAATCGCGCCTTTCACGTTTGCGTGGGGACGTTTATTATCGATGAAAAGTACGTATGTTTCACAATCCTGCGGCATCACTATACGCATCTTGCTGTTGTAATGATACTTGCTCCTGTCCATTTTTCCATAGAAAAAACGTCTGACCCGACAGAATAGACACGTAATATGAGGCCTATGCATACGGTTTGAATAGCCACATAAACTGTGACAGGGCATGCGGATCCGAATCTTCAATTTTCTACTCCTCGCTCTGTAACGCCTCAACAACACCGTTCACAGTCTTATCGACAGCCTTGCTGGTTTCGCTCTTGGGCTTGGCAGGAGGAAGCATGTTTTCAGCTGCTAACACTTCATCAGTAGGCTGCTCTGGATAGCCTA
>Ga0224501_10002003_pt1 | contig 15907 bp, 13 predicted proteins | sample SF_Oct11_sed_USG_4_FD_169105 | JGI IMG/M metagenome (GOLD analysis project Ga0224501, IMG submission 169105) | Sediment microbial communities from San Francisco Bay, California, United States - SF_Oct11_sed_USGS_8_1 | ecosystem: Environmental > Aquatic > Marine > Sediment | place: USA... | reverse complement strand
ATTCAAATCGTATTTCAGTCATGTTTTTGAGCGGGTGAGCAAAAAATGCGACAAAAAACGCCATACAAAAACCGATGACGCTAACGCATCTAATAAAGACTCATAATTTTACCAAGAATCTTTAGCTACACTGAACGGCTTACAATCTTAAACAATCTCTTCTTGTTTAATAGAGTTTTCCAAAGATAGTCAGTCATCCGCAGGTGTTCCAAGCGTATCGATTTTAATTTTATTGTATCAGCATGCACTCGACTTCGTCTGTTATGTATTTGTGTACCCATGCTCTTATATAAACTGTTTCCTGGACAGCGTTAACAGTTAAGAGTCGTTTTTATAATACAAATGCTACAGGAAAAGTCAAGATAACTGCAGCTATAATTTTTAGGAAGCTGGAATGTCTCTACTCCACTTTAATAGAACCAACAGAAAGATTTGAAAAGAGAGACGTGGTAAAGTCTAACCAGAGAAGAGCAGGTGAATATCTGGATAGAGAGGTTTGATGTCATCATCATCGTCCTCGAGGAAATCCTCTGGGTCTGCAGAGTTCAACGTTAGATCAAACTTTGGGTTGGAGCAGAAAACCTGCAGCTTAGGGTCCTCCTGGAGGGACTCGAAAGAGCCTGTAAATATGGGGTGTGTTAATTCAGCAGCAATAGATACAACGCTGGGTCATGCCAGGGACAGAACCATGCAGCTGAGAATTACTCCAACAGCATGCAAGCTTTCTATGCAAATCCGAAAGGAAAAATACACCTAGCAGTCATGAAATTACAACATTGTGATTGTGTTTGATTACCTAACAAGCTACAAGGTAAATATGGATAAGTATACATATGTGAAACAGTTCTCGGTTCTGTTATGTTCTCATAGTTTTTCTTCCAGTCTCACTTCTATATACTCCAGAAAATTATTCTCTGTGAGGCGTCATGGAATTTCCTCTCCGGTTAACAGGGAGACTTTGTTGGAGCTCAGCAGCGAATTAAGGTCGGATGCCCTTCCTGTCACCATCCTTGACTTCTCTAAGATTCAAACCCATGACAAACAGTGCAAAAATCATGTATTATAACCACAAAGCCCATTTTTTCCAATCTCAGGCAAAAAACTTTGCATTACCAGAAAACCAATGCGACACGTAATACCTACACTTTGGTAGCCAGAGTTGAAGCTTTATGTATTACTTACTGATCGCCGCTGAGAAGCCGTTGATTATCCTTATTAGAGCTGACCTAAAGCTGTCAGCATCAGGTGACATGAGAGCTTTAGTGTTAATCAAACCCGTCTTTGCATTCAGTCTGGTTGGAGTGGATCTCCGTGACTCTGAGTAGGCATAATTACTCTGATCTGTCACCTGCTTCTAGGCAAAAACAGAGGTGTATCTGTTACCGAGATAGGTACAAACTCTACAGATCTACAGGGCACAATGACAGTACACAGACTACTGACACAGTGACCGCAACAGTGTGTAGATCAATGACGTGGTGACTGTAACAGTGGTCTGGCCACTGACACAGTGACAATGCACAGACCACTGATGTGGTGACTGTGACAGTGCTCTGGCCACTGACACAGTCACAGCGCACAGACCACTGATGCGCTGACTGTAACAGTGCTCTGGCCACTGACACAGTGACAGCACACAGACCACTGATGCGTTGACTGTGACAATGCTCAGACCACTGAAGCGTTGACTGCGACAGCGCTCAGGCCATTGATGTGTTGACTGTGACAGTGCTCAGACCACTGAAGCGTTGACTGCGACAGCGCTCAGGCCATTGATGTGTTGACTGTGACAGTGCTCTGGCCACTGACACAGTCACAGCGCACAGACCACTGATGCGCTGACTGTAACAGTGCTCTGGCCACTGACACAGTGACAGCACACAGACCACTGAAGCGTTGACTGTGACAATGCTCAGACCACTGAAGCGTTGACTGCGACAGCGCTCAGGCCATTGATGTGTTGACTGTGACAGTGCTCAGGCCGCTGATGAGGTGATGGTGACAGCGTTCAGGCCGCTGACGGGGTGACTGTGACAGCGCTCAGGCAGCTGACACATTAGGTGGATTTGCGTGCTCGCGACCGAAATTTTGAGAAAATTTTGGTTGCGAGCACGCAAACTCACGATCGCGGTGAAGAAACGCTGTTGAGTTCAGGATGGACTTTGATCGGATCAGAATTGTCCTATCCCAACTTAAACTCATCGGTTAGAGCCGAACGATCGTTCGCGATTCGTTATCTCAACGTAGTAATCAAGCCTCTTTGCGGTAACTGACATTTGCCTAAACTACTTTCGGTCGCGGAATTCTGTTCGCGATTTCGGTCGCGAAAAACTCGAGCATGCGAATGCACCTATTGACTGTGACAGCGTCCAGGTCGCTGACACGGTGACTGTGACGGTGCTCTGTAGTATAACATTTAGGTTACTACCTGTGTCTCCAGGGACTCCTTTTCCTCATCAGATGAGCTCTCCTCGGAGCCAGCAGATGAATCTATATCAGACATGTCCTCATCTGCAAGTTTAACCAGACTGAACCAAAGACAGAAAAACATGCATCTTTAGGCAAACAAAATGGCTCAGAAATGACCTAGTGAGTCCCTAACCACAAAGGCATCCCACTATCCTAAGCCATTAAAGGGGTTATAACATGGTCAAAAGTGTCTTCACTTGTTTTCAGATTCTGAAGCCTACCATGAACAAATGGACCCAATACCCAGTTCAAATGGAAGCTTAGATATAGCCCTATCCAATGCGCATACTTAGAGCCCTCAATGAAGTACTTTTCAGATCGTCAACGCACCAGAATTGGCCTCGAGATAGGAAATCAACACAGAGCTGTTGGTGTTTGCATTGATTTCTCGGCTTACGCACCGATGTTTGACAAATGCGTTTGCATGTGTATAATAGACTTGTAGTGACACAAGTCTGAATAGACAAACCGTGCAACAAAAATACAGAAATAGGGTTTCAGAATGCATTTTTTCACCTCTGTCAACGAGTGTTAGTGCCATTATTGCACAATTGTAGAGGCCCGAATGCAACGGCCTTTACTTAGGGCTAGGGAAAACCGGCAAAGCACTTCTTATAACTTAGGTTTTCTCCAATCTTACGTTCAAATTTAAGTTCTACTCGATGTTATAAGGGGGTGAAGATCACTAGGTTACTAAGTTTTAGTAATTAGATCCAATTTCATTTCTATTTGGGCCATTTGGGCCGTAGTTATTCGAGTGACCGATATTCGGTTTGTAGAAAACGACCACTCGCTATCGCTGTGATGAATGCGGAATTGCCTCCCTTTAGGAATGGGGAACACAACTCCGAAAGTATGTCAATAATCGATCGCGTTATAACCCCTTTAATATGGATAAACGAATCGCGGATCGCTGATTTTCAGGTCAACCAAATTCGGTTCCTCACTACGTCATCAATAAAAGTCATGAAATTCTACGTAGTAATTGCTACGATTATATCACGAGATGACTTTCCTTCCTGTCAGAGAGCAAACAATTCCAAATATATGCCCATTACTTTTACAGACTTGTCTCCCCTAGTCATAAAATTTCCAGAGAATCCAACAAAATCGTTCTGTTTTGATAACTTAGTAAAGAGCTTGGACTACCCATGGGGTCAGTCTTGTACTGCGTACTGATTGCCAATCCATATACTCATATCAATGTACTGACTAAGCTTACAGACTTTTCGGGCTTTACGTGGAAGGCGTGAGGTGCAAATAACTAAAACTTTCTTATGAGTTCCACATAAGACAATCGGCAAAAACAGTTGCACCCTAAGTTATGTAAGTGTCTACATACCATCTGTTCCCTCTTTCTCTGTGGCCTCCTTTTCAGATGGGAATGACACCCCTTTTCTTCCTCCATCACGTAAGTGGGAAGTGGAAACCTACATGATAAGCCAAGAAGTCAGTCAGTGAGAATTCAAACAAAGCTTTGCATCATATAAGAGAGGATAAGATGCAAACGGTCACTGCCAACGGTTGCATTTCCGCGCGATATATAATCGAATTATGTGTGTCGTGTGACCAAAAGGACTTCTCAGATGAGTCCTAACTGTTAGCAAAACCGGGAGGATTCCCTAAATGGTTACAGCTCCCTTTACTGTTATCTTGTTCTACTCGCCGTGGACTTTGGAGAAACCTACCCGGACGTCTTGTTCGGAGCCTTAAGCAACATATCTGACTTTATTCATTATGATAGCGGTGTCCGATTTGGCCCAAAACCCATTATAAAAATAAGTCTGTAAATTGAGTTTCCCAACGGGCGCTTTGAGTACTAGCAATGTGGTAGTCTTCTTCGAAGGGCTCTAGCATGGAATTTCCTGGGCTCTAAGCTGTAGTAACTATAGTGACTGTGCGAAAACGAGGCGGCGACCTTGTTTTGACCGTTATAGCCACTGGATCCTCATCATTTCCCGAAGGGTTTCTTTGACCGTTATGCTGGAACTTGGTATCTTAACCTCTCTACGCATTATTATTGTTATATACTTTTATTACACGTAATGGTTTCATTGGGCTAACAGTTAGAACAAACCGTTTTGGCATCATACCGTTTGCATATTAACCTCTCTATAGTCAATGAAATAAACTCGTCCCAACACCAGCTGCCAGGGATAGGGATAGGGATCTACTGTACGCTACCAATCACCAACATAGGATAACTTTAAATACTACCAGCTACTAGGCTCCAATGTGCTCAGTGAAAAGCATGCAAACAAAGGCACAAATACAAGCAAAGAAAATCCTTACCACAATCGTTTCATCCTGCACCAATAACAATATGCAAGGTACTAGGCAGCTATAATATGAGGTCACTGCTCTGTCACTAAGCTGACTCATGACTGCTTCAAAAGGCCAAATCTGTAGGTGAACCTTTCAGGATGCCATGCTGAGATCATGTATAGCGCAGCATTGATGCTGCGCTATACACCCTAGCTTGCACTAGAAATGATATTTTAATGGCATCGGCTAATAATCTGCAAAAAGGGAATCCAACTCCACGGAAAAATATGGGATTTTGAGTTTTTATGCAGAGCTATTCCCTTGCTGGTTGATCTAACAGTCCCACTATAACTTCATGGGAGCATGAGCTTCAAATGCTGGTCACCTTCAGATTCGGCCATTTGAAGTGGGCATTAGTGCTGGGTTTGAGTCACTCAGGACCGACTAAAGCCAGTGTGAAAAGTGGCATATTCCGGATGTAGCCTGTGTCTACCAATTCCGTACGAGTGAGGCCCAATTTGATGTTTGGTGGTTGCATCCAGTTCATCTTCGTGTCTCCATGACAGAATAATTGACAAGAGTTGTGCAGAAATTGGCCTACTGAGTTCATTTGACTCACCAATTCCAGGGAACATTATATAAAGATTTTCTGCTTGCACCTGCGTACCACACAGAGAAGGTAACTCTAGGAGAGGGCCGCCTTTATTTACCATAGGGGTCCGAAACAGATGTTGAAAAAGACAAAATTTTCACCTGTACTGGGAATCGGGACCCCGGGTCCAAGGCTAAGTACCCTATCCACTAAGTTATCGCTCGCTCCATCCAGTTGCATCCGGTGCCTACCTGTCTTAGAGCTGAATGCAGATGTTGGGCATGACTCTGTCTAACTGAGCTGTAAGCTCGGTTGGCGGTAGTCAAGATCATTGACACGTGGAACATTGGTTCAGGAATCTCCTCAATGACCTCTTGCTCCTTTACTTCCTTCAATACCTGGGAACAGTATCATCATCATCATGTTCGTCCTTCAGACCCAAAGAGGGCCAGATACTTCAAGAGGAAGCCTGACTGGTGTGTGAATTCGTTTAGAATGGGGGATGGAGTTATACAAGCATCAGCTTCACTAGTTCACCAGGGATGACCTTGAGTCCTTGATCTAAGATAAGACATAGGCCAAGACGATTGGAAGTCGACGTCCTAGTCGGTAGGTGGGTCAGTCAACCTAAGCCTTACTGTACACATCACCCAGAGTTGGACCTTTGACAACCGTATAGTTAAACCCTTTTTTTCTTGTCTCCATGATAGAGCAACTGTCAGGAGTGTTGCAAAAATTGGCCTACTCAGTCTTTGACTTAGCGCTTCCCAGGGCGTGTTATGGGGAGAGCTTCTGCTTGCACCCGCGTGTGATCAGCCAGGGAGAAATCCATTGAAATGCCCCATGGCCGGAAATTGAACCCGGGCTATGGAGAGGACAGACAGTGAAATATATTCATTCTCCCACTGAGCTATCATAGCTACTAGTTAAACCCTATCGACTAGTTGGAATCTCCGGAGCGATGCTAGCAATTTTTAGATCGGAACTCCGGGCTTTTATTAACTGATCTATCTTGGGTGAGCAACACATACACCAGCCAGTTAACCCCCTGAAGTTTCTAACACTCTCTTCTACATTGATTTCTTACTGGATACGTGTTATACAATAAGCGCTGTTTTCACCTGTACAAAAGGAGTGTACCCAAGTGCATCGTAGCGGGCAATCGGACAGAGGATGCTAAGGCTTTCGCAAGAAACCTAATGTGCTCCATCCAATGATAAACATATATGGAGCATTTGGATTTTTGAGCATAACCTTTGAATGGGTGGTCTGATAAATTATTTCAATGGTGTCATGTAGACACGGAAACACGGAACTTCGGTATCCCTTTAACCTGCTTTTATAGGAAGAAATCTTTAGGCGACATGACTGAAAACCCGGCTGCTGAAAACAAGGGCTCTAAAGAAATAGCCCTCTCTCAAAGCCGTCCGGGGGCTTTTCAAAAAACTCCTTTCGAATGAGTCTGCCGCCTGAAACTATAGCCCCTAGCAGGACTCTATTCAGTTAAAGGGGTTATGTCATGGCCAAAAGTGTCTTCACTTGTTTTCAGATTCTGAAGCCCACCATGATGAACAAATAGGCCAGATACCCAGCTCAAATAGAAATTTAGGTATAGCCCTATCCGATGCGCATACTTAGAGCCCTTGGTAACACACTTTTCCGACCGTCAACGCAACAGAATTGGCCTCGAGATAGGAAATTAACACAGACCTATTGGTGTTTGCATTGATTTCTAGGCTTACGCGCTGATGTTTGAAAAATGCTCTTGCAGGTGTATAGCAGACCTGTAGTTACACAAGCCTGAATAGAGAAAATGTTCAACAGAAATATGGAAATAGGGTTTCGGAGTGCAGTTTGTCACCTCCATCAGCGAGCATTAGTGCCATTATTGCGAAATGCAGTTTGAACCTCATGGCTAAATCGCAGTAGCTGCACTAGCCACGGTAAATGGTATTGAGTCAACAACAAGATTTATAGTAAAATGACTCTCGGTTGTTATTGACTACATTAAATAATAAAGACCTTTGACTACTTCTATTTTAGGTAGGTCAGCCAATAGCCATCTTCTTTTGGCAGGGCTCTGCCATCTCCAATAAACGCAAATATCGCTCTATGTAGTTCGCCGGAAACTTCGCCCGAAAACTCTTATCTCCTATAAAAGCGACATTACCTTTCACAGCAATAGGAAAAATGAGTACTTACATCCTCTGCGTCTGGTATGAGAATTTCTGACTCCGCTTTATCAAAATCGAACTGTGGCACGGAGTAAGCTTCGCCTTTCTTTCTCAGGGGGTCCGGTCGTGCCACTGATGTGGAGATCACTTCCTGTTCTTCACCATCCGCATTGCGGGAGCTCATGCCACTCCTGAGACACAGTGAAATATTAGAAACAACAGACAGAATGATTAGGACTGTCGTATCAGGTTTAAACATTCGGATTCCTGTTCAAACAGACCATACTACGCCATTTCTTTGGTACTCGTACTCGTAAACACTCGGTCGCGGTGAGAAATCGCTGTTGAAGTCAGGACGGACTTTGATTGGGTCAGAGTTGTCCTCTCCCAATTTTAACTCATTGGTTAGAGCCAGACGATCGTTCGCGATTCGTTATCTCAACGTAGTAATCAAGTCTCTTTGTGGTAACCTTGACATTTTCCTAACTACTAGGCTAATGCCTACTTTCAGTCGCGGAAATCTGTTCGCGTGCTTCAGTCGCGGACCGCAACCGAAAGTGAAAGATCCTTTTTTGGATCGCGCTTTTCGGTCGCGCTCTAGCGCAATTTAGCAGATTTCGCGACCGAAATCCATTTTGGTCGCGAAAAACCCGAGCACGCGATTGTCTGATTTTGAGATAAGATCTGCAAAATTGTTAGTGTTTGGCTGCAGCGATGACCATCACCGAGGTTTCAAGAATAGGCTTAAAGAGACTGTTGTGCCAGTGTTGTACATCCCTATAATAGGGTGAAGATCAACAGCAGCAACTGGATAGACTTATGGGTAACGCGATTAGACCAACTCGATCATGCAATGCGGATAGCTGAGAAGAAGATAGACAGGCAAAAGACATCTCGAATGTTATATCCCCGAAAGGAAGACGTACTCACCGGGTGGCGTTAGTCAGTTTACTAAACCGATTCCCATCATCAAATGAAGACGCAAGACTGTCGGAGTCGTCATCCACCGAGTCATCATCGGGATCCTAGGAGGAGAGATCGCACTATTAAAGGGATTAAGAGATCACGGGATAGCTCAGTGGTAAAGCACTGGGCTTGCAACCGTGAGAACATTAGTTCGAGTCCAAGTCACTACGGGCCACCGTTGTGAGTATGAGTTCCTCACAATTGTTCTAGCTCCTACTCCGACCGCTCAGGCTGAGGAAGTCCATTAAACAGAATGGCCAGGTGCCAGTTTTAAAGAAAAGTCAGACCAAGATGTGCCTTCACTTGTTTTCATATTCCGGAGCCTAGTATAACGAATTGGCCCCAAGACCCACCTCAAGTAGCAGCTCTGATAGTCAACAGCCATTCATGCACAAACATGGTTTCAGAGAACGTTGTTTGATATCTGTTGGCAAGAGTTTGGGCCGTTATTTCCCACAGCTACCCCTCAAGTTGCAGCGCAATGGCCTCTATTTAGGTCAAAGCTGAGCCCAGAGAAGAGACTTTAATAATATCAATGTTCTTAATCAGGTTCAATTTTTATTTCTACATTCTCTTAGAAGATTACATCAGGTTACAAACCTTCCGCAACCCATTGTTATTCAATTAACTACACAATGTTCGAGTTGCTGACTTTGATTTCAGTAAAAGAAGCTGCCATCACTGCCGTTGTAATAAAATCAGAGTTGTATCCCTTGAAAAGGAGAAATCTAACTCCATACAAGCGTCAGCCGATGACCACGGAACCCCCTTTAAGTCAAAAGAACCCTTGTGATGAATTGCAAATGCTGCCGAGTAGACACATGAGCTCTGTAGGAATGCTTACCACCTCTTCACCAACTACATTTGCTGATGCCATCATGAATTCCATCAGTACCCTCATGGATGTCTTTACTAGTCTGCGCAGTAACTCAAGCACCTAGATATAGACCATTGTCAGTGAGTTCTCAACCATGCAGTTTACAGACAGTTTTATTGGAGTCATGACAAACCCTCCCTAATGTCACAAAGCCACAGCCTAGATGGCACAGTAGGCTCAGTTTGAGGAGTTCCATTTCAGTACCTAAACTGAAACGGCCCCGAATTGATGTCATTGGCTCACAAATGTAGACGAGTTACCGCATGTTTATACGAAATCTCTCCCAAATGCCTTATGATGATACCTAATACGTTTTCCTTTTGCTAGTTCAATCACATAAGTCTACCGCAGTTGGTGGGCAATCACTGATGTTATGAACTAATATACCAGACATATATTCATATAATTTGCACCCAGACTGTGCGCCGAATCACTAGTAATACTGATCCTAAGTTAGCAATGCTTTCACCGAGCCAACGAACGGCTCACCGAGTTTATATTAGTAAGTGGAATCGCTAAAATTCTGGTTTCGTAGCGGGGTACGCGACTCCGCAACCTTTATATTAGAGAAACTTTTACAGGGAATGTCTAGCACATGTTACAGAGGACCACTTGTTGAAGTGATACTGGCACATTTTAAAGTAAGTGGGCAGTATCAGCATTATGATTGCTCACCTGCATGTCAACCAGACGCAGAAACTGCACAAGCCTAGCAAGAACTTTTCTCCATTCAGCAATCTGTGTGAATGTGGGCTTCTCTGTAAAGGCAAAGGTGGTGCATAACATGTAAAACATGTTATAGAATTTGCCTAATGATACTGATTCAAACATATCATACTGAAAAAGCAATCTACTATGCGTCAAAGTTTGATTGCTGTGAAAAGGAAGAGTCAGACCAATAGTTTTAGCAACCTATGATTTTTCTGTTTGCCTTAGACTAGTTGATGCATAGGCATTGCATGATAACCATGAGGCTGAAAGCATTTTTCTGAAAGGGCGCCACCCCACTCTTAACTACTGTTTCAGCTGTGGTCCTGGCCTTTGGACCTCTCAGATCAGTGTACAAGGAGGCTCATGCAATCACCCAGGGAAAATCTCTTGGGATACTCCACCATGAGCCGGAATTGAACCACGGCCATGGAGAGGCCAGACAGTGGAGTACATTCATTCTCCCACTGAACTATCATGGCAACCTGTACAATCTAGATATCTACTCACTGGTTGTCCCTGGTGTTTCAGGTCTGATTCCCTGCAGAACACCCTCTTGCTCAGCCACAGCCTGTAAATAGCAACAAAAGTCACAACACCGCATACTGCCTGTATGTACCCAGGTTTTAGCATGCGCATGCAATGTATGGACATAGAATTGTTGTCATTCATGTGAATATGTGGAACTGCAATCAGTACCCAGTACAAACTGACCATGTGGCAGTCTAAGTTCATTACCACCTCATCAAAACGAAACATTTTCGTTGCAAATTCCAGGCAAAGAGCAGACAACTCCGTAAAATGAATGGCTGTATATTGAGTTGTCTGCTCTTAGATATAAGGACAAGGTGTGATATAATTGTACGGATTCCTACGTAGGTTACTTTCATCATAAAATTTTGTGACTTAAATCGATGATGTAAAAAGGGACCTAATCTGTTTGACCTCGAAATTGGCGATCGCCGTTCCATTTTACTCAATTCAAAACATATCAAGGATGGTGATAAATGATTAAGGCCCACTATCAGTCATTTGAACTACAACTTAACCATGCAATGAAGTTGCAGGCTGGGCAGAGTTGACGGGTTTTCTGAAAAAGTGAAGCTGGCTCTCGGCATGGTCAGTTTAATTTTTTTCAGAAAACCCGCCAATTCGGTGCGAGGCACCAGTCACAAGACTGTATGGGTGGTGCTGGGAGGTTGGATGTTAGTCAATTAAAACAATTTTTTGCTTCTGTTTGTACTACTCATTATCAACCTCTGCATGGGGTCGGTGAGTTTGCTCCCTTGTTATCAGAAATATTTTGTTGGAGCCAACGAGCACATTAAGGTCGTATGCCCTTCCGACCACCACCATTGATTTTTTTTCTGGGACTCGAACCCATGACTTGCTTCGCGCAAATCGAGTATTCTAACCATTAAGCCACGGTTGCTCCGAGTCAATAAAAGTCATTATTTATGGAAAAACATACCGCACATGATTCCCATACGACAAGTACTATCTGCTTTCTCAGCTCAATCAGCTTCTGAGCTCCGCTTTCAGCTGCTAAACGTTGAGTCTCCTCAAAAGAATGCAAACTGCAACAAAGTAACCAGATATTTAGAGAGGTTGCGAAGTTGCATACCCCTTAGCTGAGCCAGAACTATAGCGATTTCATTCACTAACTTCCAATGCCTTGCTCAGTGAGCCGACCGCTCACTCGGTGAAAACATTGCTCACTTCGAATTGAACAACCAGTGACTCAGTGCAGAAACTGAGTGCAAATGTATGAATGTGTCTTGCATTTATTAGTTCCCAACAACAGTGATTGCTCACAAACTGCACTGGGACTTATTTACATGCACTAGAAGAAGGGAACCATTTCAGACAAAATTGTACAGAATGTGGAAGATTTCGTACAAACATACGGTAACTTGTCTGCATTTGTCGCTTTTCTGTCAGTTTATTTTGGGCATTGAAACACAACTTAGCAACCTCTCTAATAAAAAGATGATAGTCCGAATTGAACAACGAAGTGTGGCATCAATGATCATCTACTGATTACTGTTCAGAATGCCGCCAAAGTTACTAAATGGGCTACGCCATGTTATACCATCTCTTCATTTGTTTTCTGCTCCCTTCCCCAACGTAAACAAACACCCCCAATACCAAATGATTAGGGTATTACCATTGATACGAATATATGGATTGGCAATCAGTCTAGAGTACAGGGCTGACGCTGCGACACTCTCCGTGCTGTACAATGCCATCAAAATGGAACAAATTTGTTGGACTCGCTGCACATCTCATAAAAAGGGTAGGCAACTCCGTAAAACAAATGGACATTTATTTGAAGTTGTCTGTTCTTTGTTATGAGGAAGCGTCAAATTATGATATGATCATAGCGCTCCTTCCTTAGTGGACTTCTTTCATAGAATTCCGCGACTTTTACTGATGATGTAGAAAAGGAACCGAGTTTGCTTGACCTTGAAATAGGTGATCGCCGATCCAGGTATTCATATCAATGGGTATTACCTTGTTTGCCTGTTTTCAGTTTTTAGAAGGCAGAAGGTACTTTATCATTACCTGTATGTAGCATTTTTGTTGAGATTGACAAAAAGAACTCCGGAAGCTTCAGTGCCGTATCCAGTGCGCGAGCTAGAGACAGCCTCGCATAGAGACTGTACGTGGAGTAGACAGCCCTGCAGGATCTCATTTGCCAAAAACAGACGCTTAGTGAGAAACTTGCTGAAATGGAGATATATCACCATCAAGCTCCTAACCCCAGATCCCAAGCTTAAATAAACTCTTTGGCTTGTCCTTTTTATGTGTGGTGCAAATGCTGTTGGTATCAATACTGCTGTCACTCACTCATAAACCCAGTCCATGTGAGACTCAAACCAGAAACTACCGATCATTTATCCGTTTCGGTAAGAGCCACACCGCCGGTCTGACGCCACTCCCTGGTTTTCTGGTTTTCTTAGTTAGCTTTCAGTTTTCTGCTGTTTAAACAGCCCGCAGCATCTAATAAACAACTCTCCCTGTAGCTCACCTCAAACGGATGTTTTTGCTCAAAAAGGGTCTGGCAATTTGTTTTGAGATTCAGCAAACAAGATTGGCCCGCCTGATCCCGGTATGAAATAGCGATATATTACCAAGCTCCCAGCCCAAGACCCCATGCAGACATAATGCAGTGACATCAGTGCAATGACAGGGGCCAGAATAGCTCAGTTGGTAAAAGCCAGGATTTGCAATCTGTAGAATTCAGATCTGAGTCTCACTGCTGGCAGGGTTGTTTTCTTGATACGGTGATTTAGCAAGCCCCTCGCTCTAAATTTTTAGTATGTGTTCGGATCACCACAATAAAAATGGAGGTCCCACCACAGCAAGCTTCGCCATACACAATTATTGTTATCATATGTGACAAACCTACAAAGAATGGGTGATATGGAAATTATCTCCTCTGAAAGCAGAAAACAACTTAACTCACCTGCTGCCACATGATCTGTTATTTCTAACAATGACATGCCACATACGGAACGCTTTCCATAGACGGAACTTTCTGAAGACAGGAATTTTTGTGACGAGATAATGAAGCTCTCTTTCCCAAATCCATTGCAGGACTGGTGTAGCCACTGAAGAAAGCATGGGATCACGTGGATTCATCTGTGGTAAAATAAAAAATCCTTTCAATCAGTTGTATGCTTTCTACAAGTATGCTACTAGTAGCCCATTGACATGTCCCTGAGTAACCTAACTACGAACTTCGCGGATTCTCAGTCACGCACTCACTGGTCAGCAAACCACCGAAATGACACGATTGCATAAGAAATCTTGGTAAATCTCCCTAAATTAATTGATGTTTGAAAGAAATGTCGCTGCAAAAACATAATTCCCGAAAAACATAATTCTAAAACATTCTCATGAAGAAAAGTGAGGAAAATACATTTGTAATAATATGAGAAATCCTTCAATGGGTAGGAGAGCCTCCACGATCACATTATAGTACGATTATACTCTAGTATCACACATAGTCACAGACCACACAGTCACCACATTATACAAATCACATAGCCAACTTCCATCTGCATCAGGTAGCTTACTTACACATAAAGATAGAGGGGTAGCTTAGTGAAGGAACGTTGGGCTTGTAATCGCTAAACCTTAGGTTAAAATATTTGTCTCAATGGCCTATTGTTGTGAGAACGATCATCTTACATATATTCCAGCTCCTATCACTCCAACAAGCCTCAGGCTTAGGAGATCAGCTAAATAGGATGGCCAAGTGCCGGTGTAGAAAAAAGACATATCCACATATCATATAACTGATTTTTCAGCCATTGTCAATGGTCGGACAAACGCCTTTATGTGTGGTGCCATTGATGGGAGTGATCAGTCGGAGAAAAATCCCTTGAAATACTCCACCATAGCCGGGAATTGCACCAGGCCCATGGAGAGGACAGACAGGGAACTACATCATTCTCCAAATGAGCTATCCTAACTTACGTGTGTGATATATGTGGAACTGACTGTCCAATACTGACTGTGAGCCTTAGCCTGGGCCTGAGTCACCACCACCAGACTGTATGGATCATAGGCTGCCTTGTGATCACTGTATGATGCAGGCAAACAGTAATAAAACTTTCCCGTATCTGGCAGCGGACATTCAGCAGTCTCCTACAAAAGACGGATCCGGTTATACCTCGCATCAGTTTATGAAGCTAAACCTACTGAACTGGCAGGGAGTGGGCCTAAAAGGAGCACTTTCAATTTCATTTGATTTGAAAATTCTATTAAAGGTCCGTGGAAATCGGACATTCTATCTATTCAAACAAAATTCATTGCCAGAAACAAAAGTATGTCACAGTCCAGATCATAAAATCCAGAAAAACCACAAAAATAAATTGTCAAAAGTATGTGTGGAGCAGAGTTTTAAAATTATATAAACTAGTGGCATTTTCAATATAAAACTTACAGAATGATATTTTACAGAGAACACTCACCGGTTTCATAGCCAGCTTTTTCATTTCCATGAGTATTTCCCGACAGCCACCGCAGGTGGTCGGGAACTCGGCCACCCAGCCTCTTTTCTTCAGCATGTTGATTATGAGTGATACAATGTTATTTTTTGATGTGTTGCCTGGAAAAAGGACCGGTTTGTTGCCATGGCCTATAATGGCCGTGTGGGGAAGTGGCTGTTAGACAGCATCAGAAATATCAAATACAATTCAGTACTGGTTACCGTTATTCACGTCATTCGGTAAGTGTGTTGTGTATCGAGTATCGGAAACACATTAGGTGCATTTGCATGCTCGGGTTTTTCGCAACCGAATGGATTTCGGCGCAAAATCTGCTTCGCGTGCTCACGACCGAAATTTTTCCAAAAAATTTTTTCTCTGAGAGTATCGGGTATTTGTAACTTTACTGTACTGGTTATAGCAGATAAAGGTGGTAGGATTCATTCCGAATTTAAACTTTTATGAATGATAATGGAGAAACACAATAAAGTGATCTTATCTCATATTCTGACCAGTGTCAGGGGTTTACAAAAATTAACCTATTGGGTCTTTGACACAGCGTTTCCCTGTGGAGATCATTCGACTTTCCGCTTGCACGCCCGTGCTCCATAAGAAGGTAACTCTTAGAAGGCCCTCTTTTGTTTAACGTTCGGATCGAAATCCAATGGGGTGTTGCGAAAGACAAGGATTTTCCTTGAGCTAGGGATTGAACCAGTGACCCTGGATCCAAGGCCCAGTAAGCTATCCAGTAAGCTATCCAGTAAGCTATCCAGTAAGCTATCCAGTAAGCTATCCAGTAAGCTATCCAGTAAGCTATCCAGTAAGCTATCCAGTAAGCTATCCAGTAAGCTATCCAGTA
>Ga0224501_10002002_pt1 | contig 15916 bp, 18 predicted proteins | sample SF_Oct11_sed_USG_4_FD_169105 | JGI IMG/M metagenome (GOLD analysis project Ga0224501, IMG submission 169105) | Sediment microbial communities from San Francisco Bay, California, United States - SF_Oct11_sed_USGS_8_1 | ecosystem: Environmental > Aquatic > Marine > Sediment | place: USA... | reverse complement strand
ACGCCGAGAAGGATATAGCCGATATTTGCGATCGTGCTGAAGGCGAGGAGCCGCTTGATATCGTCCTGCAGCAATGCCATAAAGTTTCCAACGAACATAGTTAACACTGCAAAGGCGGCCAACGTGATATGCCAAGACCCGTACATTGATGCGAAGATCAGCATGAGAACTCTGATGAAGCCGTAGATTCCTGTTTTCACCATAATGCCTGAGAGAATTGCGCTTACTGGGCTTGGTGCTGCCATATGGGCGTCGGGAAGCCACGTATGAAAGGGAACCATGCCTGCTTGTAGGCCGAACCCGACGATGAGCATGAGTAGGGCAATCGACATCCACGGGTTTTCTACACCCTCTGCTAGGCTCATTGACAAGTACGCGATGTTCAGCGTTCCAGCCAAACCGTACAGGAAGGACAGAGCAAACAGGAGGATCATGCTCCCAGTCGCACTCATGATCAGATATTTATAACTCGCCTCGATCGGCTCCCACCTCTCCTTCCTGAAAGCAACAAGCGTATAAGAACTGATACACATAATCTCCCAGAATATGAACAGGGTGAAGAGGTCCCCCGAGAAGACGATGCCGATCATAGCTGATGTCATAGCTAACATGACTGTGTAGTATCCGGTGACATTACCTCCCTCAATCTCTCCAACAGGGAACGCGATCGTCACAGCTCCTATAGTGAGCGATATCAATGCCATAAAGATGCTGAAGGTATCAACGGCTATTGAGACTCCGATCGGCGGAGAACTCCCGTGTACGACCAAGATGACATCTCCTGTCAAAACTCCGTAGTAGTACAGCGGAGTCAACATTAGCGCGAAGATCACAGCAAGCATCGCGTATGCCTTGACAACCTTCGCTTTCTTTGGCCTGCGGCTGATGAGACCCATAACTGGGGTCATGACTGTGAGCAGGATCATCGCATCCAAGATTGGAGTGAACACTAGTGTTTTAGTCTCCTGAGTTCCCTCACATCCAGCGTCCCGTAGTGTCTGTACGCGTAGATCGTGATTACGAATGCCAGCGCGATTATGCATCCCCCAATTCCTATAGACAAAATCGCGAATACGTGGGCCAGCGGGTGGACCATTCCACTGACATGATAACTTGACAGTGCAACGAAATTCAAGTTCACAGCATTCAGCATGACCTCTAGGGCCATGAGCATCCTTATCATGTTCCGTTTCATCACAAGGCAATATAGACCAATGAGGAAGAGAGCGGTCGAACATGCGATGTAGTAAGCCAAAGGAATCAAGAATACATCACTTCTCCTCGCCGAGGATCGATGCGCAGCAAGCAGCTGCAACGAATAGCAGGAATGCCAGTAGAGTAGTGTCCATATGCCTTTGTTCCCATAGAACGTGACTCACCTCTCTGCCGACCTCCCCATCGGTCGAGACAAGAGAGTCATGAACCGGATAGGCAGCATAGTCGAACGGCACGATCGCGGGCTGTGTGGCCACCGATATGAACAGACAGGCTATAAGAGCCAGAGTCACGGCGCTGACTATTCTCAGCCATATATCCCTCATTCCCGATCCCTCGACGTAAGCATGACAACAGAGAGGAAGAAAACCATAGCAGCTCCAGCGTAGATCAGCAGCTGGAAAATCATAACATAAGGGGCATTCAGCACTCCGTAGAGTACACCTAGGGCAATGCACATGCCGAAGAGACAGACAACTGCATGCAAGATATTCCTCAACTCGACCGTGAGAGCCGCTAGCACAACCGTTGCGATTATCAGTGAGATTTCAAGGATTTCGACCAACGAGTCCACCTCAATCTATGCTCAGAAAGCTTGAAAGTAACTCAGCTGCCGGCGTGATGAATGCTAGAGATAACCCAGGCCAAATCCCTAGTACGACGCACAACAACGTGAGCGCAACTATCGGAATCAAGAGGGAGGTTGATGACTCCTCAACACTTTCCATACCCTTACGTAGAGGCCCGAAGAAGACCCTCCACGCGAACCAAAGTAGGTAGCCCGCTGTGATCACTGTACTCGCCACACCGATGAAGGTGAATGCTGCTTTCCCAGAAGCCAGTCCACCGCCGAAGATCATCCACTCGCTCCAGAACGCGTTCAGTGGCGGTGTTCCCGTCAGGCTGAAAACCCCGATGAGGCAAGCTACCCCAGTTATTGGCATTTTACTGATGAGACCGCTCATTCTCCTTATGCTGCGGGTCCCTGTTTGGTGAATGATGGACCCAGCACACATGAAGAGGAGGCTTTTGCAGATTGCGTGATTGACTATGTGTGATAGGCTGCCCATTATCCCGAGCGTGGAGACTGTTCCAAACCCGAAGATTATGTATCCCATCTGACTTATGCTTGAGTAGGCTAGAAGCCGCTTGATATCATCCTGAGCCAGCGCCATCAATCCTCCGTAGACGATCGTGATTATCGCGAGAGTCAATAGGTAATCAGAGGCTTGGATCATCCTGTCGCCCAAGATCGAGAGTAGAATTCTCCCGATCCCGTATGCACCAGACTTTATCATTAGGCCCGAAAGCATGGCGCTGATAGGCGTCGGCGCCTCAGAGTGGGCATCAGGCAGCCATGTGTGCAGAGGAAAAGCTGCCATCTTCACGAAGAATCCAAGTAGCAGAAGGATGAAGATGGTTGCTCTCATAGCTGGCGGGATGGCAGCCGCCTTCGCGGGCAACTCAAGGAGGTTGAACGTCAGCGTATAGGAGAAGATGGAGAGTATTCCAAGAAGCATAAAGAGAGCTCCCATATGCGTGAATATGAAGTATTTGAATCCGATGCTCAGCCTCTTTCTGGAGGTTCCCCACTGGGCTATCAAGAGGTATGACGGGATGAGCATCAGCTCCCAGAACAGATAAAATTGTATGAGGTTTATCGAGAATACGACCCCAATCATGCCTGTCATGAAGAGAAGCAGATTGGCATAGTAACCAGCCTGATTCTGCTCCTTCTCCATATATTTGACAGAGTAAAGACATGAAAGCGTACTAACTAGAGCTATTATCAGACCTATTGGGAAGCTAACCATGTCAATGAGGAAGCCGAAGTCAATGTTGACCGGACTTATCCAAGGATACTCAAAGACAAGCGGACTTTGCTTGCTGTTGTATTTGTCAACCACCTGGCTTAACGTGCTGACCATCAACAGAAAAGACGACAAGGATACAGCTGTAGATATCCATCCAACCGTCTTCCTCAAGTGTCTCTGAAAAACGTATATTAAGATCCCTGAAGCAGCAGGTACAATTGTCGCCAGCAACGGAGCGTGCGGAATCATCGTCTATACCCCCAGATAACCTCCAAACATCAGAAACAGCACCAAGACGATGATCATGCCCAGGAACACAACTAACATGTTGTGTGACAAGACTCCAGTTTGTGTCTCCCTCAGTTTCTCTGAGAACCTAGTCGCGTCTTGTGCAATCTCTTTGTTGAACTCTTCGAAGCCTCCGAGTTCCACTGACTGGTATATACGCTGAGAGAGATTGGTGAGTTTTTCCGCTATTCCTTGATTGACCTTCTCGAGCCCGCCTAGCTCTACAGATGAGTACACCCACCGTGAGAGCGAGATCATCCACCTGACCGCCAAGTCGAAGAACTCGTTTATTCCGCGTATTCTAGGTCTCCTGATACCTTCCATCTCTACATTCCTATATAACATCTGGGAAAGGTTGATGGCGGTGCGAGCTACTTTATCATAGAACGCGTTAATGTAACAACGGTTCAGTAAGGCCGCGTGAATGCCTCTCAAGAACGGATATCTCTGCGTGATCTCATCAGGCTCTATCCTACGTTTTATGTACAACATGCGTGAGACATATCCACCAACTATCAAGGCAGATATTGTGAGCACCGTGCTCACAGACGGGATGATATACCATAGCACGTCGAAGACATTGTTGAAGACCACCTCCTGGACAATTGGTAGATAGAACTGGTTGAGCAAGGGCATCAGCAAGGGGACAGAGAGATCGAGGATCGCGGTCACAACAAGCAAGGCGACGAAGGAGACGCGCATCGACAGCGGGACGTTCCTAACTTTTCTCTTCGAATGGGGGCCTGAGAAGGTAAGCCCCATCACCCTGAGAGCATAGAAGGCGGAGACCCCGCCGGTTAGTATCAGGAGTGTGAAGATGCTGTAGCCTGAGTAGACAATTGCAGCGTCTGCCGTTCCTTGAGCTTTTCCCGGGAGTTCTAGGGCCAAGTTCTGAACCCAATTGCTGAGCCAGAACCCGCTGAACGGCGGGAGATTTATCACGGCGAAGACGGCGACTTCCATCCCACGATGTACGATTCTATTCTCGTATCCGCCTAGTTTGTGCAAGTCTTCAGATCCTACAGCATAAGAGACATACACCGTGGAGAGTATAAGCAGAGCTGAGATGAAGGCATCGACAGTCAGAATTGTAGTCCCAGCGAGGTATCCAGACGTCATGCTCTCGTTCAGACCGGCTAGACCCAGAGCCGCCAACATATAGCCGATTATACTTGAGATGGAGTAGGCCATAACCCGTTGGGGGTGCTTTTGAGCTGTGGCTGTCAGAGCTGTAACGAATCCTGTTATGCTCCCAACCCAAGCGACTGTCAGAAAGAAAAAGGACAACTCGTTATATCCTGAGACAAATGCGCCACGGAATATCGGTAGAACCCTGGCCATGAGATAAGGGCCTGCTAGGCACTCAGTAAGGGCGTTAGATGAGGACGGTGTGCCAACAAGCATGTCGGGTAGCCACTCGTGTAGCGGGAACTGAGCCGCCTTGCCAATGATGCCGATGAACAACATGAGCGAACTGAAAAGCAAAAGACCTGACTGAGATAACTCGGATATCCAATTGTTGGCGCTGCTCAGTTCAGTGTAATTGAACGTCCCCGAGTAAGCGTACACAACCAGTATGAAGAAGAGCAGAGCAACATCTCCGACGCGGAGGATGCTGTTCACCTTCAAACCTAGGCGCGCCTTTCTCCTCTTCCCGTAGACGAAAGACGTAAGGTATGTGACGGACAATCCCACAATCTCCCATCCGATGAACATTAGTAGAAAGTTGTCGGCCATCACAACCAGCATGTACCCTCCGATGAAGAGCTGCATGATGAACCAGAACCTGGTCTTGCTTGGGTCTTCACGCATGTATCCCACAGAGAAAGCTGCGACCGCCAAACCTATTATGCTCACCACACAAGCCATCAGGATGCTTAGCGGGTCCACCAGCACCCCGACCTCTATCGGAGGCGGAAAGATACACATGTCATTGACCTCGCCTTGAAAGGCATCAGGCATCATCGACAACGAAAGAACGGCACTCAAGCCGATTGAGGCTACTGCCAAGTGATCTCTGAATCTCCTCAACTCTCCGACCAAGCCGAATATCGGCGTAAGTAGACCCCCGACCACTGGAACGATCCAGCAAAGCCACGGCGCATACGGAAGCAGTCTGCTCACCTCTATTTCTCTGGCTCAGAGCTAGCGCTCTTAGTCCTGCGGAATTCCATAATCATCCTTTCGGGTTCTGTGAAGGCCAATTCGAACTCCTTTGTCGTCTCTATGGCCTTCGTCGGGCACACATCTACGCACTCTCCGCAGAAGAGGCACCGGCCGACGTGGTATTGTATTTCAGCGCTTCGACCTTGGCCCATTATTTCGATCGCTCCCGAGGGGCATACTCTCTCGCAGAGGGTGCATCCGATGCATTTATCGATCTCCCACGTGACCTTGCCCCTCATCCTCTCGAATGGTTTGGCTCTCTCATAGGGGAAACGCATCGTTACTGGTTTCCTCGCCAAGTTCTGGAGGAGTTCACTTTCCATAGCCATTTTGGGTCACCACGGCAACACCTCAACTACACCTATCTGTAATAGCGCAAGTGGTATTAGGTACTTCCAAGCACCCACGAGAAGCTGATCGATCCTGTACCTTGCAAATAAGGCCCTCAAGTTGGAAAGAATGAATACGCAAGCAAGCAGCTTAAGCAGATAGACTAATGCACTAAGGTTGTCAAGTCCCCCCGTTCCGCCGAGATACAGCGATGTCATCAACGATCCAGCAAGAACTAGCTCCAGGTCTTTTGCAAGTCTTATAAGAGCCAGTTTTCTTCCACCGAATTCGACAAGCCATCCGCCGACGATTTCGGTTTCAGCCTCTGGGATATCGAATGGGACCCTCTGAAGATGAGCTAGCAGACAAATCGCGAAGACTACGAAGCCAAGAGGCTGCGTAAACACGAACCAAATTCCACCAGTTTGCTGCTGGACGATGCGGCTTATGGAGAGGCTTCCGGTGGCGATGGCTGGGCCGACCATCACAAGGTTCAGCGGAATTTCGTAGCCAAAAAGCTGCAAGCCCGTTCTGATCCCGCCGATCGTGCTGAACCGATTCGTTGATACCCATGCTCCAATGAGCAGAAGAAGAGCTGTAAGTACCATTAAGAACATGACGACGATCAGGTCGCCCTCGAAGGAGACTAGGGCTGAATGATGTGCGATGGGTACAGAGAAGAGGGGGGTAACAGCTAGGGCGAACATCAAGAGGGGCATCAGAAGGAATGGCGTCTTATCTGCGGACTCAGGCGTTATATCCTCTTTTGAAAGTAGCTTAATGAAGTCGGCGAACGGTTGCAGAATGCCCTTAGGTCCTACATGTAAGGGACCATAGCGGTTTTGGAATTTGGCTACGAGCTTACGGTCGAACCACTCGATGAAGAATGCTAGCACGATTAGAAAGAGGAATCCCGGGAACAGGGATAACTGAAGTAGTGCTGCTACCTCTTCTGATACCACTCTATCGCGTACCTCCTAAGCTCTTCGCCACTCCACATCTTCCGTTTCTTGCTTTCCACATCGATCATTATAACCCTTTCAGCGCATGCTATGCACGGATCAATCCCTGCGATCACAACTGGTATATCAGCGATATTAACGTCAACAAGCATCTTGCACAAGGCCGGGAGATTCGCCAGCGTTGGAGCCCTCACCTTCAAGCGAGCGGGCTTCTCGCTTCCATCCGACCTTAGATAGTGGAGATCCTCTCCTCTCGGAGCTTCGACAAGACTTACCGCCTCGCCTTCGGGCACTACCCTGGGTACCCTGACCCGAATCGGACCGATCGGCAGATTCTCCAGCGCATATTCCACAATTCCTATGCTTACAGGGATCTCGTCGATCCTGACAAGGATCCTGCTAGAGACATCGCAACCCTTGTAAGTCACCACTCTTAGCGGAACTTCTCCGTACGCTGCGTAAGGATAGTCGGATCTGACATCACGGGCTACACCGCTAGCCCTGAGTGTCGGCCCTACGGCGCATAGCTTTAGAGCGTCGCGCGGTGCTAAGATGCCTACGTCCACCGTTCTCTTGAGGATGGTCTGATCTTTTGTACATACGCTTTTGTAGTATTTCGCCCGTTCCTCTAGCTGATGGAGTTTGTCCTTGATCTCTTCCAGCATCTCGCTTGAGATGTCGCAACGTACGCCTCCTATAGTGTTCACTCCGTAGTTCACTCGTTTTCCGGATATAAGCTCGAGAATCTCCAGCATTTTCTCTCGGTCCCTCCAAGCGTACATGAAGAGCGTCTCGAAGCCCATCTCCTTCGCCGTAAGTCCTAGCCAAAGGTAGTGATTCTGAACCCTCTCCATCTCACCTATTATTGTCCTTATGAACCGAGCTTTCTCAGGCACCTCAGTGCCGAGCAGTTCCTCTACTGCTTGGGAATAGCATGCAGCGTGTGCAAATGAGCATATCCCGCATATCCTCTCAGCAAGGTAGACGTTCTGGAGATACGTTCGGTTCTCAGCCAGCTTCTCTATACCTCTGTGGATATATCCGAGGCGTGGCGTAACATTGACGACTTTCTCTTCCTCAACCTCAAAGATGAAATTTATCGGTTCCTCTAGAGCCGGGTGCTGAGGACCAAATGGTATTCTTATGGTTGACACTTCACTTCTCTCTCATTCTTTCGTTGATCCTCTCTAGGGACCATTCTTGCCTTAGTGGATGAATGTCCTCGGGCCAGTCGTCAGGTAGGAGGAGGGGTGACAGATCTGTGTTGCCGTCGAACCTAACGCCGAATAGGTCGTGAACCTCTCTCTCGTATAAGCTTGCGCCGGGAATTAGATCAACTATAGTAGGCACAGCCGCCGCCTCCTTGGAGACAAATACCCTCAGAGATACCAAAGCGTCTCTGTGCGACAGGTGGTAAATCAGCTCGATCTCCGAACCGGTGTCAACCCCGGTTATCGTCGATAGGTGGCTGAATCCTTCAAGCTCGGCCAGCCTCTTGACGGACTCCCTGAGTTTTTCTCTCGAGATTCGGATGAACAATCTCCCTTCGCGTGGAGATAGGATTTCTTGGGCGTCTTTCCCCAATATCCTCTTTATCAGGCTACTTATCATCATCTTTGCCACTCCTGATCTTTCCGATCAGCCCCAGGACTCCATGTATTATCGCTTCAGGTCGGGGTGGACAGCCCCCGACATAGACATCGACCGGAAGGACCTTGTCTACGCCTTCGTAGACATTGTAAGAGCCGATGAAAGGAGCTCCACTCACAGCACAAGACCCAATTGCAATAACATACTTAGGCTCAGGCATCTGCCCATATATGCGGAGGAGTCTACTTCTGGTCTGTCTCGTCACAGGTCCTGTGACGGCGAGTATGTCTGCGTGTCTGGGGCTTCCCTTGACAAGGATGCCGAACCTCTCAAGGTCGAACTTCGGTGCTCGCGATGCCACAAGCTCTATATCACAGCCGTTGCATGATCCTGAGTTGAAGTGTAAGAGCCAAGATGAACTCGATCTTGCCCAGCTTATTAGCCCTATTTCTTTCCACTCCTAATCATGGGGATTGCAGAGAGCAGACTGAAAGCTATTATGGCGCTGAATAGTATTGGGTATAGCCCCCTCTGGACAAAGGACAGAGCTAACATAAAGGCTGAGATGTCTAGAACCATGAAGTAAGTGAGGTACAGGAAAAACCTCTCGAGGTTGACTTGAAACTTCATTCCAGGCATGTCCTCACCACAAGCATAGGGCGCAAGTTTATCAGCTGTCTTATCGCCTTTTGGGGCAATAACCGATCCAGTAGCATACATCAAAGCACCTATCAAGACAGCTGAGAAGAAAATGAAAGGCAGAGAAAGAATCACCTCAGAAAGCACGATCTTCCTCCTCCAATTCGCGGGAATGTTGATTCCTGAATGGGACCCCATTTCATGCTTGGTTTCTTCCTCCTGACACTTCACAACATGAGACGAGCGGGAGAAGCGATTCGCTACTCCTCCTTCCACATTTTCAGAACGGTTATCAGCTCGCTGCCTGCGACGTCGGACATCTTGCGAGTATCCAGCATTATTCTCCTCAATTCGTCCAAGTCTTTGACGTCAATCTTGATGAGAAGGTCGCTTGGACCATCGATCTCATAAACGGCGGAGATGTTTTCATCGCCAACCAAGTTCATTGCCACCTTCTCCATCTTCCCAGGCTTGACATTCAGCAGGGCGAAGCCACACATCCCCTTGCCTAGGATAGATTTGTTGACATCCGCCGTGTACCGTTTTATCACTCCCTTCCCGATGAGCTTCTTTATGCGTATGTGAACTGTCGCATCTGAGACACCCAATTCCTTACCAATATCCGTGAATGGTATCCGAGCGTCCTTCTTTAGCATCTCTATGATCTTCTTGTCAGTATCATCAAGCTCAATCGTCAAAACCCTCACCAGATTCTGTCTGAATACCTGACACACGTCACCCTATTAAGACTTTCCATAGGAAAAGGCGAATTCACTAAGAGATTCTTAGTCAATTTTGTCCAGCAGATAAGAGATACACGTTACTTACCCTAGAAGGTTGTGAATATATGACATAGTCAGCAGATCAACAGCATACATTGATATCCTCCCCAATGAATAATGAGGAATCTTGTCTATGTCTGAGGCGTAGGATGGCTGCAGATACTGAGACTTCCCTGAGAGAACCGCAGAGATGATCCGGATCGGCAAAGGGGTTCAATGAGGAGAGAGCAGAATCCTATCTCAATAAACAGAGGCAATGCTAAGAAAGGCCTTACGAAGTCTGTTCAGGATGATCCTATGCTTGTTCGATCTCGCTGATAAACTGGGAGTACACTCTTTCAACGCGTTCGGCGGCTGGACCCGAACCCTCGACGATACCGTTCTCCGTGACCTTGATCTTGTCCATTACCCAGATGAAGCCTTCCTTCTCGTAAAGTCTAACCATTCTGGGGAACACCTTCTCCAATCTCTCTGCCAATCCGCGTACGTCGAATGCTTTCTCGGTAGCTAAGACTTGGGCGACGACATTGCCGCTCAATACGACCTTATGGATTGGGTGGCCCTTCTCGTCTTTTGCATCTGCAAGGCACAGGCTAAGGTTCTCTGGGTTCATCCCTATGAGGGTTCCGGTGAATGTTTTGTTGTGCAAGGTTGTCACCGTCACCGTCTTGTCTATCAGCGTAGAGACCTCGCCTAGGAATCTCCTCTGAGCTGTAGACATCTTCCAAACCCAGCATTATCTTCAATCTCGAAACTTATTACCTTTCCTCTTAGAAGCCGCTGTGCCTGGAATCTTCGGTTGGATTGCATACTCTATTTTCATGCCGAGTCTCGTGCCGTCGCCGAAGTAATCCTTGATCATACCGTCCTGTGATGGACGATGAGAAAGGCCTCTCTCAGTCCTCCATCTCTAGGCGCTATTAGGAGGTGTTCTGGTATCGGCCTTCCTCCTACTGGGATGAGATGTTTTGGGCAAGTATCATTGAAGGGGGTAACCTAAGGCCCTCGCCAGGGGCTCATATGACTGCCTTCATCCCCACGTCTCTCCTTGATTGTTAGAGGTCAGGATTCTGTCTTGCCGGAGATCCTTGTGACTAGTTCTGCCACTCTCGTACCGAACCTTCTGCAGAGCTTCCCCTCTTCCCTGTCTGGGGCCCCCACAACGGCTAGGCCGTAGTGTTGTCCTTCATGGTCGCCCTTTATTATCATGCCATGGATCAGGAAGGCTTTCAATATAGAGAGGATCGTTGTCTCTGCTCCTGTTGCTGTTCCGCCTGACGAAATGAAGGCTGCTCCAACCTTGTCCTCAAGTTCGCCGTGGATCTTGACGCTTCTGTCCAATAGCGCTTTGATCTTGTCGCTCATGCATCCGTAGTATGTTGGGGAGCCTATGATTATGCCGTCTGCCTCGATCACGTCTTCAAGCTGGGCATCGTCCACTTTTCTGATAATACATTGGATGCCTTCGACTTCTCTTGCCCCATCTGCTACCTTCATTGCTGCTTTCTCTGTGTTTCCAGTTCTGGAGCCACGACATCGGCGGGTTCGAGCAGACGGCTTCAGCGGACGTCTACAAGCGGTGGTGCGCCTTTGGGCTTCTTTCTTCTCACAGTAGGCTGCATGGCAGCAGCTCATGCCGTGTACCTTGGCTGTATGATGAAGAAGCCGTGGATGTCCTGCACTTTTTCACTAAACTCAAGTGCCGATTAATGCCATACATGTTTGGTGCAGCTTGTGAGGCGCATGAACTTGGCGTTCCAGTGATGCGGGCGATGATGCTCGAGTTTCCAGACGACCCAGCCTGCGATTACTTGGACCATCAGTATATGTTGGGCGATTCGTTGTTGGTGGCACCTGTTTTTTCGCATAACCGAAAAGTAGACTACTATCTGCCAGAGGGACAGTGGACAAACTTCATCACGGGTCAAGTTACTGAGGGCGGACGATGGGTGCATGAGACGTATGATTACATGAGCCTTCCGTTGATGGTCAAACAGAACACTATATTCCCAGTTGGGGCGAACGAGAAACAGCCTAACTATGACTTCGGTGACGGTGTAACTTTCCACATCTTTGGGCCGCAGGATGACACAACAACCTCTGCGCGTGTTCCCACAATTAAGGGCGAGGAAGTCATGACGGTTAAGGCAAGCCGTAAAGGGCAGCAGGTCCGAGTTCAGGTTCAGGGCGAACCAAAATTCTGGTCGGTACTGCTGAGAGGCGTCGGTTCCGTCCAATCGGTGGAAGGAGGCATTGCCAAGGCGGATACATTGGGCACACTGTTAGTTCCAAAGAAAGGTGCAAGTTCTCTTAGCGTTCATCTACCTATACAATAATGTAGCGACCATTTTTCTAATCTGCTATTTTTGGCTTTTACTTTTCAGGGTTCCAAGTGCACGTTAAGGCTTTCTTTTCGCACGCTGACATGCATGGTGTTGTGTTGATTTCGGGTTTACATGGGGAACATGTGTATTTTATTTTTTTTCTGTGTTCTTCCGTCACCATGGCTACGAGTTTGTCTTCTAAGTTAATCATCATAGTAGCTAATTCCAAGGCAATTTGGGGACATTGTTCTACGCATTTGCCACATCCGTCGCATTTTTCAGAATCAACAATAATATAGTATTCCCCTGAGCTATCCCTGTACCCGTAATAAGTAATTATTTTAGTATGCCCCCATCCTTTCAGGCTACCTGCGACTTTTTATAAAAAGCCTTGGCGTAAAGGGCAGCTCCGATGGCTCCCGCAACCATGGGGTCAAGCCCGTTTTCTTCGTAGTGGGGCATTGGAAGACGCTTGAGACCAATTATGTTTTCTATCCTTGTTACTATACCGATGTTTTTGGATTGTCCGCCAGTTACGACAAAATCTTTCTCGCGGCCTACTTTTTCCAGCAACTTACTCATTCTCACAGCCATCGCCCGCGTATAAGCAGCGAGAACCTTTTCTTTAGGCCATCCCTTACGCAGCAGTCCAACAGCCTCCGTCTTGGCGAAAACCACGCAGGTGCAGCTAACAGGATCTGGCTCCACATCCACCTTCAGCGACTCTTCGCCAATTTCCTCGATGGGTATCTTCAGCAGGTCAGCAAACACTTCCATACCTCTTCCCGTACCAGCTGCGCACTTGTCGTTCATCAGGAACGACGTTACTCGCCCTTTACCGTCGCAGCGGATGGCTTTAATGTCTTGACCGCCCACGTCAAGTATGGTTCTCACAGTGGGACCCCAAATGTAGTTCGCGCCCTTTGCGTGGCAAGCGATCTCGGTGACCGCCTTGTTGGCCATCGGAACATTAATTCTCCCGTAACCCGTTCCCACGACGTATTTTATGTCGTTCAACGTTAATCCAGTTCCTTCCATCGCCCAATCCATCACCTTTACAGCGCTGTCAGGGCTATTCGACCCCGTTCGCATGATACTGTATGAAAGAATTTTATCGTCCGTCATTATTACTGCCTTGGAGCTTACTGAACCCACATCGACGCCAGCGGCAACAATGATCGCTTCTTTCCAGTTCTGGCTTGACACGGTTTTTCTATATTCGCGCCATCTCCAGTATTCCATTGTTTCTTTGCTTCTGTCTTCTTTCATCAGTTCGACTCTCCAACCCGTTTAGCAGCAAAGAGAGCAGCTCCCAATGCGCCAGCGAATTCTGGATTTTCGGGAATCAAAACATCTGTCCCAAGCTTTCTCTCTAAAGAAGCGACAAAACCAACGTCTTTGGCGACGCCCCCAACTAGCATCACGTCCGGGTTGACTCCTAACCTGTAAACCATGGACGAAATCCTCTCAGCCATAGCATCATAGATTGCTCTGGCAATTTCAGGTTTGGGCTCTTGACGGTGAATGAGGGTCACCACATCGGACTCTCCGAAAATGACGCATGTAGCATTAATTTGGCTAGCTTTTTCCGCTTTGAGAGACAGTGGACCCATCTCCCTCAAATTTACCTCCAGCGCCCTCGCCATTGCTTCAATAAAAGTGCCAGCGCCAGCAGCACACCTTTCGTTAACGACAAAGTTCAATAATGTTCCTTTCTCGTCGCATCTTACTGCCCGCGCTTCCTCTGCGCCTATGTCTATCACTGTCCTAGCAGATGGAAACGAGTATGCTCCTGCCCTAGCGACCGCTCCCACCATGCTAATTGTGCTATCGGAGTAGTGAGCCATTTCAGCTCCAGCGCCAGTGGCTGTAATGTGCTTAATTTCGTTGTGTGAAAACTTAGCTTTTCTCAATGCTTCCTCGAAAGCTTGCTCAGCAGCTCTAGTTGGTTCGAATCCGGAGAAAACGAGTTCTTGGGACATGGGTTCGTTGTCTTTTAGGATGGCTACCTTGATGCTTTGGGTGCCCATGTCTATTCCTGCGGTTATCATGCTATTCACGTCTCATGTCTCGGCTCTTGCTTTCAGCATTTCAAGGAAAGCTTCTACTCTTGTCTTCATTTGTCCGACATCTTCCCGCGTGTATTCCGTGTCCAAGTAGTACACTGGTATATTTTTTCGGTCTAAGATTCGTTTGATGCGGGTGTACTCCATCGCGTACAGCATGCAGCCGCGGACAACATAATAGATTACGCCGTCAATCTTGAACCCTTTCAGTTTACCCAGCAGCCAGTTAATTCTGTCTTCGTTGCCGTCTTTTGACGTGAAACATGGGCATGTGGAGGTTAGTAAGTACCTTTCAGCAACGGCGTTGAACATGTCGTCCATCGTCCACTCATCGACGCCGACAGGGTCGTACAGAAGCCGATCGCTTGAGCAGAGCTCATCAATGACGAGGACTCCCTGAGGGTTAGACTCCTCGATCAGGTTGGGAAGCTTCCAATTGTCAGGCCAAACCATCGGAGTACCCGTGACCATTACTCTTGGCGTGTCAGGCGGGCATGCCCACGTTTTTTGGTGGACTCTTTTTTCGAGCTCGTTACACAGTTCCTCAGTTTTTTGGGTCCACCTTTCGATGTCGTCCCACGCGCTGGTTTGGTTAACGAGCATGGCGTCTCGTCCCATTATGACTGGAGAGCCTTTCCTTATGTCCTGCAGCCTTCGGAAAGCCTTTGTCGCCTTTTGAAGAAGCTCTATGGCGGACCTCAATTTTTTCCCAGTTATTTTATTTCCTGTTAAGTCCTCAATTTTCTGCTTTGTTGTCTTGAGTTCTTCTCGCCAGAAAACCATCGACTGCGGGGAATCCTTTACGCGTGGAGCGCAAATCGTCCAAATCGGTTTATGGTCTGACAGGATTTCGCCAAGTTTCGTCATTCCGTCGCATGTGAGGGTGTTTATTACGGCGTCGCTTAGCTCAAGGTACGGAGACAAGCCTACCATTTTCGCGCCGATCATGGACCGTATAACGGGGCAAACTTCCACAGGCACGATTCTGTCCCCAAGTCTTGATGCGTCGTACCACCCTGAATTTACACGAACAGGAATGGCGTCGGCAGCCAGGATTAATTCTATGGGCGCAAACATGCAGTTGTAGCCGATAACTTTTCTTCCTTCTTCTTTTGCAGCCCGAATTTCGTGTTCACGTTGACCGAAAAATTCTGAAATCTCATCAAAATACGTCATAGTTTTGGGACGGTTTGGCACGGTCTTTTTCATCCTTTCGATGTTTTCAGATGTTACTTTCATGGAGGTGGCTTTGATTGAATTCCGTATTTCATCAATTTCCTTCTTGGGGATTTCGGGAAAATATTTCATTCCAGTCTCGTCTTTGCTTGTCATCAAGGTTTCACCATTATTTTGTTGTGTCCAGCCAGTTTTTGGACCCGAAAACCGTTTTTCCCGCCACGTCAATCTTCAAGCAATCTTCGTAGGGGCACATCTCGACGCATCGGAAACAAAGTATACATCCAGAAGCCGTAACGTCTCCGCCTTTTTCTTCGTACACTTCGGTGACTTGTGGTGGACAAACCCTTTTACAGATTCCGCATTTCGTGCATTTTTCTTCCTCTTTGTTTAGTCGAACGACGGACGCCCATTTGAAAGGAACAAACCTGTTGAAGACAGCGACTAATCCACCCAATGGACAAATGCGGCACCAGAAACGCCTCAGTGCGAATGCTCCTGTCGTGACAAAAACCAGAACAAGTACGTTAAGCGAGGTAACGTAATATCCGATTTCGTAGAATT
>Ga0224501_10002001_pt1 | contig 15921 bp, 9 predicted proteins | sample SF_Oct11_sed_USG_4_FD_169105 | JGI IMG/M metagenome (GOLD analysis project Ga0224501, IMG submission 169105) | Sediment microbial communities from San Francisco Bay, California, United States - SF_Oct11_sed_USGS_8_1 | ecosystem: Environmental > Aquatic > Marine > Sediment | place: USA... | reverse complement strand
CAGCATAACATCAGCTATACAGTTATTGTGTTTTTTATAATACTCCATGTATCAAGCCATGTGATTGATGGGCTTATGATTTCAAGGATGAAGTTTTTCACTTTTCTGTTATCCTTTATATTAGAGACATCGTTGTACCTATATAGTTCTCTTCGTTGAAGTGAGGCCCAATTAGACACCCATTACATTTCCCATTTATTACACACATGTACCTAGAGTATGACTCACATGTGACCGATTTCATGCGCGATTGTGAAAGCGGAACTAAGTCCATTGTCTTCGATTATGGCGCAGCTCCGCTTTGGACTGCATATTGTTCCCAGCTCAGCCAATCCTGTAACACAGAGTCATACAGCCACACTGAGAATATAATCTATGGCAGTATCACACTCTGCCAACCTGTCCTGAGCCAACGTGGCAGAAAATGGTTCGATTTTCCCTCAATGGCACCACACGACTTGTGGACATCAATGGCACCACACGACTTGTGGACATCAATGGTCGATCTTAATATGTGATGCTACTCAAACAACTTGAATATACTTGATTTTCTGTATTTATTATCAATACCATAGTCCTCAAAAATGTGAAACAGTGGGTTTATATTGAACATGTGAGTGTTTGCTCGGCCTATACATTGTGTACATGAACCCAATGTGTGTTTACGCTTTGGGTCTAGGGCCTCTTAGCTCTATACAGACATATGCATATTTTAAAACTCGTGTCATCAGCTACTGTATGTCATGACTGTGCAGTAGGCAGACACATGACCGTCCCCATAAGAAAAGCAGACCTTATCTATCATCCCAACTATCAGTGCTGGCCTAATCCCAAAAGCTCACACCTTTCTTATATAACCAGAGAGACCCGTGGCTGGTCAAAGCAATCCAGGTTAAAGATCGAGTATTGGGTTCTTGGCGAGCTATAGAGCCATGACATCATCATACCTGCAATGATCTCACTTTCTTGCCCAGGACGTAGTTATGACACAATTGACAGGATTCAAACACTTACCCAATGTGCCACACTTATTTTCTGATCTGCATATATCCTGCCTGCAACAGTGCAATGGCGGATAGATAATAAGAATTGGAATTATCTCCCCATATGGGATAAGTCTATTACCAGGTAGACAGAGGGCAGTTAGTAGACACCGCAGTACACGTGTTGCTGTTTTAGCATAAGACGAGTCCGCCCTCTATGGCTACCTTCACAAGACATGGTTAGTAGGGTTGTCACGAGCATAATTATCCTCATATTATTCACCTATCGTTTCAATACAAGAATCGAAAACATTTATAAAGCAAAATTTTTTGGTCGGTGATTATAAAAATTAGAACAGAAGAGTCTTGTTCTTACTCCGTAATGCCATAGCGAACAGACTCGTATGGAAACCAAATCTGGGAATAACTAGTCCGGATTGATTGATCACTATGTGAGACTGTCATCTTGGCTAAATAAATGACTCACACGCGGTCTGATCAGTGATTTTTAGCGGAAAACTGACGGATAAAAGAATTCTCTGTTACAATTGTATATAATAATCAGTGCTTTGTTCACCGGCTTGTTAGTTGGCATAACGATACTTATAAATTACCAGTTGCTTGAGTATTGTATCATAAAAATCAGTTACAGATTATAACTATTAGATGTAGTGGTGATAGCTAAGCGATATACTATTGAGACCCGCCAGCCACATAGGCAATGACAGCAAACCCAGTGTAAAGTTTCCCAAGATCCAGGGCTGTGGGTGGGACACTTGCCAGCATTTATGAGACTCAATTCCCAGTGTGGATACGGGCGGAGAAGAAAGTCTATGAATGAATACTACACGGGTAACAATTTTTAACAATAGTATTGGCACAGTGACAGTAGAAGCCCGGGACTCTTAATGTTCAGGATTCCAAGGTGTCTTTTTTACTTTTATGGCACCTTTGCTGCTATGGTGAAGATGTCGAGTTAGATTTTTGTCTCAGCACCAGTTATGGCTTAGCATGGAGCATCACAAGCGGAGCAATACCAATGCGTCACCGGATAGCGAGGCTTTTTTCGATTTTGACCTACGATCAATGGGAGAAGCTCGTATCCACAATGGAAACCCGTCATAACCGATTTGAACCCAGGTTCTCATGGTTGCGAGCCCAGTGTTCTACCAATGAGCTATCTCGCTATCCCTTAGGTGTGCTTTACTATACCTGATATTGGTATAGATAACTAACCTTGTCAATAACACTGCGGCATCATGATGGTAAGGGTGGCTGTCGTCCTCCTCGTTGACATCATATTGCCATTGACAGAAGGTGTTTAGTGCATCCTGTGCGTTCGTAGATATATTCGGAGAGTCCTACAAAATAAATGTTGGCGATGTAGCAGATGTGTATGTGTGTGTTTTAACACGTGTCTACTTCACAGTTATGTGAAGCGTATACTATGTGCCAGTTCCTGCATGTAGCATGCCCTATAGAAGAGACAATCAAATTATCAGCAACCTGTGATCAAAATATTAGGCCAGAAGATTGAATGGTGCGTGTGATGACTAGAAAAGGAGTTGAAATAGGCACCTATAGAGAAATAAACACAGCCAGCGACTGGAGATACGAATAAATGAGCTGAGGACATACATTCCAGGTGTGGTACCAAGAGGTCGGGGTACAACTATCAAATAAATGGACACTCTAATCCTTTCAACAAACTGCTACATTTCTGTATAAACAGCCTATAAATACCCTTCTACATTATCTAGGTCACCGGCCACTGCAACATATAAAATGCTGCGTATATTGTGTTGACCTCATTGATACAAATGTATATTGTTATCTGCCTTCGAGATATTTGGACAATCCTAATGATTTTTAAGTACCTGTAAGCTCAACGTTTACCTATCTATAAAACACTGAAGGCATGAGACCCTACTCTCAGGTGAAAGTCAATGATTACTTTATATGCCCTGCCAGTCAGTAAGAAAGTTAGCATAACAGATTATCTCCGTTTTCGGACATGAATGCCCACTAGCTAAGAGGTTAGCTAGACTCCTGAAACCCTGACTAACACCTTATGAGCGGATATATCACAATCAAGATGTCACGCTAACCTATAGCGCTCAAGGTCATTGCCCCAGACAAAGGTTGTGCCTTTGACAAGGCCTATAAGTTCTGTTCACGCATGCGTATATAACTTTATGTAATTCAGCATTAGGCCTATATGTTTTAATGAAACTCATTAATTACTGCGTGAGTGATAAGACAGATAAACCCTGATGTTCATTAGGAGCAGAAGTGCTTGATTATAGTCACGCCATGATACACACAAATACAAGCTAGTGATAGTGATTAGGTGCACAACGCCCTAGGCTCAGCTGACTGGATACTGGCGTGTTTGTCTGGATGCCAAGGTTATCAGAAGGACTCCATTCTCCGTATACATACTCAGGCCGTATGTGAAGTCCGGGCCAGGTTAAACTATTCGTATGCACTAATTGTAGGTGTAAGTCAGTCAGCCGGAATTTATTGGGGGTCTATTACTAGCCTCATTGACTATGTGAGCAGCTAATTCCATCCGAGGATACTAAAACCCGCTGTGATCTAGCTGTGTACGGGGTAAAATATCCTAAAATCAATCTAGGAATAATTACTGATGACAGCCCACCCGCGTCTACATGTATCTGATGGATGTTTTACGTTAGATATAGCTGTCCATCATGCCTGCCAGACTGAAGATGATAATGATTTCTGCAGGGGTATGGTAGATGGGTGATGTATATCTGCAGATATTTTTGTGCTGCAGGTGAGTGGTGGCTGCGGCGATGACAGACCTCCTAGTTTTATTTATGGACATTAAGATGTCCTGAGAAAAGCATTGCATATAGAGACACAGACTGGTCATACTGTCTAACGTAGTGTCGCTCCAATCGGAGATGGTTGGGTTCTGGGATCAGGCAGCGTACCCGTGTGATTTCTCATAATTTTACAGTTAGCTCTGGATGCCATCCTCTACTTGGTCTTAGTTAGAGGCCTCGAGTGGGATAAACAAAATCTTGACCGCCAGATGGGCCGGCTGACAAGCATTAGTTAATCCCATTTTCATTGCATAGAAAAGTACTCTCAACTGGGTCACTTTCAATCGACTAGTCGTATTCAGCCTCGGGTGTCAATCAAAGATACTTCCCTTATTGGTCTACCGGTCTGTGATATGAACCTGCTATTAAAACTGTCAAACTTATCCCATACAAAATTCAACCCGAAAGAGACAGCCGTGGTTTTATAGCGCCTCACTGGTCTCTTCCATATAAGAGAGAAGCAAAGAAGTTCAAACTGCTGCGTGCTGGGAAAACAGAGTAAGGTTGTGATGTTTTTAAATTTGATCTGGGGCGGGACTGTCGGCTACAATACCTGATGGATGTTCTATTGGATTATGGATTCCGAGGGGCGCTCTGCTTACATTGTTTTGTTTTTTAATAGGATGAAACGAGTTTTATCCGAGTTTTAAAGCTTTGTATAAAAGACGCCTGTCTATCTACCAATTAGGAGGGAACCAAAAAGAGAGAATCCTTAGTGAGCAGACATGAAGCTAACTTAGCAGAGCAGACCGTCAAATACGGCCCAATAGGCCAACATAAAGTTCACAATCATCCAATAACTAGTTTTGGGTATAACCATAGACACATTAAAATATGTTTATAGGTCTATGGTAGTAACAGTGCATAGGCAGTTGTTTCCCCCTACTGACTGTCGGTATTTACTTAGTGATGGAAGAAGCTGAAATAGTGGGAGGGTGCTTATCTATGACCTTGCACTAAATATACGGACAGATAATTGCCAACATAGATAAAACCTGGGAAAAGCTCTGAAAGTGCAGTGATTTAATGCAATGAATTATAAGACCACGCCTCAACAACTGCAACAATGTTGTTGGGATGGTGAAGTAATGTAGATGTGTGATGCCTGTGCGTGAGTCTGTGAGACTGAGTTCTATAATGTGCATGAGGCAGGTTCGTATTCCTGCTGGATGACATATGGTTTATAAGATATAAACTGTGAAGTGATACTGTCCTAACTCACCGCAGATTCCTCCATAATATGAAGCTTTACAAGCACAATATTCACTGAGTTGCCTAATGAGCTGTCCTTGTATATCCTAGATGCCTACAAACATGGGAATTATCAATTTGTTTTGGGTTGTAATTCTTTTGAGACCAGTGGATGAAAGGCAAAATTGGTCGCATTTCTTTTGTCGGTCCGATTAACCAATTACCGGGCTAATAAGGCCGCACATTGGAGAGTTGCGTGTTGGAGAACCCTTAAAGCTGTCGACACGACGCAGGGGAGCATGGGGTGACGCGACAGGTGCTATCTGACGCCAATACATGACGCCTCCAGAGAAGGGTCAAATACTATCTATCTTCACATGACACACATTCAGCGAGGTCAGCATTTCCAGATTGCTGTAGCGTGCATTGCAGTAATGATGATGATACCAACCCAGTGAACTATCAGAGGAGAGAAGGATAATTGCTGTAAAACCCAGTTTACCCACGAATCTATAACAGATAAACCTACCACTGCAATAAGTGATAATATGTATGGCTCGAGTGCTTCTCCGTGATATTTGACCATTTTGTTGTCAGCGACTATCATTAGCTCCACTGTGTGATCTCTTGATATGGACCTCTTGGCTCGGCTGGGTTTTTCTTCATCATTATCTAGGTATCCTTGATTGTTCTTCCACTCATTGTACATGTTTTCCACCATTTGTCCTGTTAATAAAGTTAAAGACAGCGTTGGACTTTTTACAAGATGACATCATAAAAATTATGTGCATAAAACATTTTTGGTGACATCATCCAATGTTGCAGATTATGCCATTCAGAATGCGGTCATGCGTATGAGAGGTGCTAGGTTCAGTAGAGTCATTCAGTAAAGAGAGGCCACACATTAGCGTCTAGGGCCGCAGAATCAAGTGCTTGTCTATAAACCTGTGCATTTATATACAGAACTAGAGTGCTGCCTAAACAATGCAGTTGTAGATATCCGCGCCCAATACCACTTTGAGAATGGGCTTATTTTTCGCTGCACACTGCCATGATGAGCCTATGGCATGGGTATTAGTGCAGGACTGAGCGGATTATATTACTACAACGTTGTAAAGATCGGCAACCGTTCAAAGGCGGGTATACACAAATTTGTTCCGCTAATCCAATGATGAATTGAGAGCCGGTCAAGCTCGGGGCAAGCGTGACAGGCAGCTTGAATGAAAGTTTTCACCGCTGACATCTGCTGTCTGGATGTTTGCGGGTAGATTGTCCCAAATGCAGCAATGCTGGAGGAGTTTTAGTGGAGGGGTGAGTTTGGTTTGCGGAGGCAGCGTTCTAACCATTACAGGAACACACTGTTGCAGGGTGGTATTTGGAAAACCTAACTGGTGATGATTGGCATTTACAGAATTCTGAGGCTCATAACAGAACAATGGCACCTGGGGTGCTGGTAGACAAAAGCTTATAAGCCGACCCAACGCGTAAGCGCTGTGAAAATACTTCATAATGTCAGAGGAAAGATAAGACAGAATTGTTGGAGGGTGGGCAATGAAATTGGTTGCCATTGGTCGAATCCATAGTTTACCCAATACCCAGGCACCAGTGTTAGTTTTGGGCAAATACCCACACTCTTCTAACTTGTCATAAATTATTCGGATCACCAATTCTGTCTAATGGAGTAATTCAGAATTTACAGAGATGTATTGCTCGATGAAAATCACAGTCAAACCTGTTGTTTTAGTAGCACAGGCTACATCCATCTCCACTGTATATCGTCTTTGTCTTCTGTGCATGATGTGTGGAGTCGGGTGAGCGGCAATTCCATCTGACTTGGTAGGTTCAATGTAATACTCAGTGCCATCATACAGGAGTTGTCCCCTCTTCAAAAAAGTTTATGAATGAACATAGTACCAGGACTTGCTGGCTGAGATTACCTCTCATCTGAAGTTTGAACTAAATGGCCTGAATTGAATATCCAAAGTGCTTTACTTGGTGGTTTGGTCACAAGAAAGGTTAATGGAGCTTGAACAAGTCCTGGAAAGTGCAAGAAACCTGATGTTGCCAATCAGAGCAAGGCGTTTGGTCTAAACACCTGTATTGATGATCGATTGGCCTATCCATTGAGTTCATTGTTTTTTCATCACAATGTATCAAAGGCTATGGTTTAGTGACTAAATGAAAAATGAGCCTCAGTAGTTGGTAGAGGGTTGAGGTGGGCATACACAGCCCGAGGGCTTAGTTTCGTGAATCCCAGAATGCAAACAGACTGCCTTTTGCTTAGCAAATTTGCACTTGTTGCAGAAACCTCACAGCTGGTGGACCTATCAGCCCAGTCACAGTTTTGTGAATGAAGGCTGTGAGAATATGATGCAGTGGGTGAACAATGAAGTGCGTCCAGGGTGGAGCAATTTTACAGTCAAAAGATGCCAAAAGAAAAATGGATCAGCCACTGAGCATACATGGTGAATGCAATCAACCGTGTACTGGTTTACGCACACGCGATTCCTATCTCTTTAAGACCCAATATCAACCATAATCTATTGTACTCAATGCAAACTCTATTGGAGAGCCTATAAGGGGCGGAATTACATCACTAGCAAGGCGATCATCTCACACTGATAATACAAGCACAGCTGGTGTATATGAATAGGAAACTTTCAGCACCCTACTATTATTCATTATTTAGTCGCAGAGTGTGAGGAGTTGTAACTCTTCAGCGAGTTAAAATGGAGTCAGCTAGTGCTAGAATCTGGTGTACAGGCTGCCCGGCACCTACTGTACATATTTTTAAGCATTCAACAGACCCACGGGGTATTTAGTGTACAATATAAAATAAACTTAGAGCGACTTGTATGTATTCATACAATGATAGGCCGATGCAGCCAGACAAGGGCACTCAGGTCAACCATACACACCACAATCTCGAACAATAGCACCATTGAGTAGATGGCTGAATAACTATCAAACACAAGAAGGTCTGTGTGTAGCAACACATTTATAATTAGACTCTTTCACGTACTATACCTAGGCCATGCGCCGCCGTTTAACTGACCAACTGACTGAAGAAGAATTAATCTGCATGAACAAGTCATTATTACCCACATATCCTTCTGTACCAATTGACTTCTATACCCAAAGAAACCAAACTTCCGGTTGGTTTGCACATTATAGGTTGCGACAGCACCTACCAGCTGTTTTCAGTATGTCACAGCGTATACATAATAAACATACCTTTACCACACCATACTGAAATTAGGCCAGGTTACCGATTCCCGATGAGTACTTACCAACCCATTGCAGATATTTCCAGCGGCTAAAGTGCCTAAATCCTCATTGACAGTACCGGTAAAATAGCATGATCGTACATCCTTAGACTGATCAGCTTGTCTTGGTGGGTCTAACCAATTACGATCGCCACGCTGTACTATGAAATAGGGAGAGATAAAATCCGATTGCAGCGTCAAGTTTAACTTGAACGTTTTGTTAAATGCTTTGAGCTCATAATAAATAGAATTCTCGTTATGGTCTTTGAGATTAGGATATTGGGATAAACTCCGCTTTGTTCGACGGTATAATTCACTTGGATATACGACTTCGCTGTCTAGATCTGCAATAGAAGAGGGAAGTGAATGATGGATTGTGGAGCTTTGCCCATTTTAAGATACCCCAAAGTGAAATCAAGTGCATATGCACACTATAAGAAAACAGCATATCAGTAAGTTGGAAGCGCTGAGTTAACTGGAAAGATTTTCCACCGCACACGATGAAGGACACGATAAGCAGGCGCCCTCTTTTATTCGACATCACAATGCAATGAAGTGGTGTAAGCGGTTTGTAAGCTCACCTCTTATGTCGCCTGCAGTAAAATCTGTAGAAGGTTTGTCCTGTATAGATAGATCCTGATTGTGTGTGTTTGTGGACAGATGAGCGAATCCTCCATGGAATGTGGCTGCCTGAGTCTGTGTCAAATGGATATTCAGATCACAGAGGAGAAAGAAGACAGTAAACACACCAACCATGCCTATAGCGTACACTCCACATTTGCTAGCCCTGTCCAACAAACTGTGTGTGTACTGTGGAACGTGTGACAATTACGCCGGCATTCAGGAGAAATCTCAGAGTTGCAAAACTAGAAACCGGGGTCATGCTTACGAGGCTCCGCCTCTTGCAAAATCAACCAATCGTTTGTTTTGGGAAATCCCCGTGGAAACCACGTGAGTAGCCGCTCAGCTCCAAACGAGTCACTCAATATGAAAACATGCTACCGGCTTCGTTAGGGTCACTGCGCCTGCGCGATAATTAACGTTTCCGCTAAATTTTGAGTTTCGTTACTAGATCACCAATTGACAATCACAAGACAAAGTCGCAGACCGAACGAATAAAAATCACCACAGTCACCGGGTAATGCGTAAGTATGAGGTGATATAGATGTTGACTACATTCTTCTCAAGAAATGTGTAGCCGAGTGTGAGATACAGAGGAAGGTACGGCCATGATCATCTTAACTTAAGTTAGTAACTGAGTAACTCACTAACGACTAAGTCACTAACGTAACTCTAACTGTAACTTGTAAGTGTAAGTGTGAGTAAGTCAGTAACGTAAGTGAGTGACTACTCTACTGACTAGTGACTAACTCACTAATTTAAGTGAGCAAGTTAGTTAGTTACAACCAACCAAGATGGCCATGACCGTCAGTCACTCTCACTGTCACAGACTGGTTGTCTCAGTCAGTATCACTCATAAAATCAAGGAGTGAAACTGAGCCACCTGGCCAGTTCTGTCAGTTCGTAACAGTGAGCGAGCGACTCGAGAGTGACAGTCACTCAGCCAGTCTCTGACTGATTTGTTGATCAGTCAGTCAATGACCAATTTCAGTCAGCCACTCAGCACAAAGACTGACTGGGTCTTACTGATTGTCGTACTCGCTACCCAGTTAAATCCACAAGTACACCATTAGATCTTTCTTTGGTTTGGTTGATTGCAGGTCACAATGAAGTATAACTTCGATGTGAAGGAGTTTTGCAATAATCTAAGAGAAACTAAGCCACCATATGACTGCCCCATACCAGGATGCGGCAAAACATACAAAAGCTGGTCTGGAATTCAGTTTCATATGTATAAATATGACCATGATAACCCGGACAGTGGCGGAACAACTCCAGCCAGTAAAGGCAAGGTAGGTGCTCCGCGGGATAGATAGACTACTCTGGCCTCAGTTTTAGTTAGAGGTGCGGATAGATGGCTTTGCATAATTCGACACAGCTCATGCCAACCTACTTGGGTTGCATAATTTTGTTTGTACTTTCAGTCTGTTGGAAGAAAAAAAGGCAAGGCTCATCATCGATCGCGTCGGTCCCCCACGCCTCCAGAGCCAGTGAAAAACATGCACAGAGAGACCCTCACTTACGCCGAGGCACAAAGACTCGTAGAGGTGGACATCAATGGTCAGTTGAGAAGAATTAACATATACGAGCCGCTGAGAATAATCACGAAGGTAAGTTGGTTGCTGTCTCGGGTATTCACCATAGCTTAGTGATTTTATATGAGTTGCAGATCACAGACAATTTCGATGCCTTTGTTTTTATTTTGTTGTTTTAACTGGCCGGTCCCTGGTCCCTGGATGCCTCTAGCTGTGTAGACCTGTAATTGTCCTGCCTTTTTTTCGTTCCGTAATATGCGCGCATTGGATTTGTTTGTGCTATAGGCGCCATCCGAAACAATCAAAGAGGAGAAGAAAGAGGAAGTAGTGGTGGCAAAGACACCATCTAGTAGCAAAAAAAAGCAAACCAGCGTCTCTCTCAATAAAAAGATGGTGTCACCAGCCAAGCTGCCCGAAGCCCAGTTCAAGGTAGTAACTCATTTCATGATCTCAAATGAAATCCTTACCTTCATTGGACACCCTTAAATCCAAAAGGGTAATAGCTGCCGATCGCCTCTTAGAATATTTTGTTTTGGTTTGCGCTACGCAGTAAGCCTCAAAAAGTCTTGAAAGCCTAGTAACCATCATCAGATTTGTATGTTATTAAGCATAGGCCTCATGTCTTTCACTAAACTCAATTACGCCGATTAATCATAGCAAATCCCTCTTTTTGACAACGATATGGGGCCAACGAATGCTGGCAACTGTGGCGATGCATTAGTACACGCGTGTACTCTTCAATTGAACCATCATATGCAATAAGATGGGAACCACAGTGTTATGCAAAGGTACACATAATATTTCTTCTCAGGTGTTGGAGGACTATGTTCAACCTAAAAAGAAGCACATAAAGCAGACAGGCTTCTATAGGTACATTGAACAATCGGTAGAAGAGCTAGACAACAGTGTGGAGTATGACATGGATGACCAGGTGCGTGTGCACTCCCCCTCGCTTGATGCTACATTCATATTGGATTGCCAACTTCTGCAGGTTATCACAACTTGGCGTTTTCTGGCTCTGTGGTCATCCCACTATACACCCTTCTGCTGTATCAATTTACATAAATTAGGCCAAACCGTAAAACCATAATTTCATTGCAAGTTTATTAAACCCGGAAGAGATTCTGGAGTCCTGATTGTTACCTGCTGAATTCTGACAGCGAGTTTTGAGTTAGTCTTCAGTACAACTACCAGTAACAATTTAGTTGTGCATCCGGTTGTGTGATGGGAAAGTGGCCCAATGACCCAAATAGGGTATCAACCTGGTCCGAGCTTTCTTCACAACGCATAAACATATTCCCTTTTGTTTATTCAAACCCTTCACTATGGTCCTGCTCACTGCTCAGACAGTATATACGCTTCAAATCTTTAGGGTCATAGAACTAAAAAACAAGGTATGGCCTTTTGGGCCCCCAAAACTTGTGTTGTTACTAGCTTGGTGTCTTTTCAGCAGTCACACTGCATCATCATAGGCCAGTTGGTACTCCGTTGATTCTCGCTACCATAGACTGACATAAATAATATTTGCATACATTTCATCATATAGGATTACGCGTGGCTGAAAATAATTAACGCCATGAGAAAGAGAGAAAACGCCGGAGCCGTCAGCCAGGAGATGTTTGAGTTGGCCATGGATCGGTTTGAAAAGGAGGCTCACTTCCAGGCCCAGAATAGCGGTCAGATCGGACCAACTATTGATGATGATGCTGTGTGCTCCATATGCATGGATGGGGAGTGCCAAAACACTAATGTTATACTGTTTTGTGATATGTGCAACCTAGCAGTGCACCAGGTTGGTCTGTGGGTTTTGTATTCCTGTTTGGGGTACCTGGCATATTGAAAATCTCGTGTCAGTTGGACCGTCATCCGATTGTGGCCAGCGTCGGGCGATATCCTGATGATATCAATGTGATTGATTAGCTTGGGTACTTCTCTCTAAGTGACAGTGCACATAATCTGTCTATCTCCAACAACGAGATATGCCAGTTTTACTAAACATGACGGGGGCCCGCCAGGATATGAACGCGTAGACCCTTGACTACCCGTTTATTGCTTTTTTCTGCAAACTGTCGCGACGTTGAGTTATCCATGTTACAACCTGAGATGCCATTGGGGTTAATTACGATCATTGAGTAATTGTAACTTTTCCGGTGAGTTGCCAAGGACAGTAAATGACCCAACCCGAAGAAATTCATATAGCTTTAATTACGGATGCGTAACTATTCTTCTATCAATGATGTACAGCTGTGTCTTGACACATGATATACGCTCTGTGCTGCTTTAGTCACGTATGAGGCTCACCTCAAACGCTGACATCTCCCTAAACATAGGCAGTGTTTGTGTCGATATTATGGAGATTTTGTTGGCATGAGACCTGAGCCTTTCTCAGGTCATAACAATAGGTGTATCACCTTACATTTAGTTGACATTACCTCAAATTTAAGACAATGCTCTATAAAACATTCTGCTACCTCATTTGAACTGATGCTTTTTAGGACAAAGAGTTGCTTTCAGCATATTGTCATAAGTTACACATTGGGTGTCGTTACCAATTGTCTGTTCTAGGTTTTAATCAAAACAGGGAATCGCTCTTTGTTTAAATTGTGTACATGAAAGTTAAACAGCATATTTTTCTAATGCATCTTGTAAATGGACGCTGTTGTAATAGAGATTCATATTGACGCATGACTCAATGGGGCCACCTATACCAATCACTGTCATGGACAATTCCCACGAATTTTCTCTCAATAACTGTCACATGTACAGAATTAGTGTTAAAATCACTGGTTTCTGCGAGGCACCTGAGCCTTCCGTTACTTAGTAAACAGTACCTCCAGCCAAATCACAGCTTTTGCCTTGTAAATTATAGCCAGACTGGCTGTAATGGACTAATAATGTGCTGCTATGAATGACAGGCAGGATATGAATTGAATGGCCTATTCGGGTTATATGGCCTTCAAGACATAAAATTCTTCTAAATAGACATGGCTATGGTTGGCGGTGTGAGCAATTCCCAGTTGTGTTATATAGAATGAAATACTCCCGTATGGCTAACAGAGCCATCAGGAGTGTTTCCTGTGCACTATCTACTCAACGATGCCTTTACAAAACTACGTGAACTGGTTTTTTGTTCTATAATACTATCACTGGTGTGGTCCTTATTAGCAAGAATGAGAAATGATAACATTAACTTGCTATTCCTTTGTTTGTCTTCTGTGGAGTCAGCTTTGCTTGGCCCAAGTATTTCTCCAATATACACTATTCACCATATGAGCTAATATGATCCTTTATATGTATTAGTTACCTATGTCCTGTTTAGCCAGCAGACCTGCATAATATCATGGCTGGTTTCTGTTATCAGGAGTGTTATGGTGTTCCCTATATCCCAGAAGGTCAGTGGTTATGCAGACGATGTCTCCAATCCCCAAGCAGGGCTGTCGACTGTTGTCTATGTCCTAATAAGGGTGGAGCATTCAAACAGGTAAAACCAACTTTGCCGGAATATTCAGCCTGAAAATTCAATGGAACTACTGGCTTATTCGATGCTCAGCAAGATGAGCAGAAGAGACTACGGCTTTTTGGGTATTTAGGTCATGATGCAATCCCCCCCCCCAGATGCCATGCAGTGATATGTTGTGGTACTGTCCATAGAGTTGGGTACTCTGTATGAATTCCAAACCCTACTGAGGTGGTTGTGGTACTGAGGTGGTTATGGCGATAGGTGCAGGTACTAGATGATCTCCATGGTTTGTTTGATGGCACATGTGTGGTCACTTGATGTATGACTTAGTTGAAATCTCTTCTTGATGGTCTTAAGTTGAGTTGTAACTTCCCAGTAGCCTAATTAGACATCAGAAATATGCCCACACCATGGAAAGGCACTACTGACGAGTGTTCTGACAGGGAAAGGCAGTGTCATTTCTGTGTTATATTGTAGACTGAAGATGGTAGATGGGCTCATGTTATGTGCGCTATATGGATCCCGGAGGTGATATTCGCCAATACCGTTTTCCTGGAGCCCGTGGATGGTCTCCAAAATGTACCCCCTGCTCGCTGGAAGCTGACCTGCTATATATGCAAACAGAAGGTTCGTCTGGTCAGACCCATCTAAGTTAACCCCACTCCAATCCAAAGTCTTAAGGTGTCTTTTCACTTCATCGGGCATCCGGTCTGCTTCGGACCGGACACAGTTTTCCGAGGACCCTTTTTCCCAGATTATTTTGGCGCCAATCAATGATATACCACCTGTGTTTCCGGAAACTGTAACCGTTTTCTGGTCATAATTCCAAAAGAAAGTCAATCCCCTACTTAAATCTTTCACTGCAACCTACCTCTATTCTCAGTGTGACTTTGGGCTGTCATTCGTGTGAATGTTGTAGCGAAATCAAATAAATTTTGCTTTCCAACGGTCCTAGTACGAGACCAGAAACGAGTAATCGTTGCTAGATCATATATGGAAGACAAATTGATTGTTTGATGAGTCAGACGTCGAGGACGATCGGACTCATTTTGTCTCTGGGAGACCGAGACCTTTTCACTTCACTTCTGGGGGATGCCCATCTTGAGCGTCCGATCCAATTCCGATCGGACGCCCGATGGAGTGAAAAGGCACCTTAAGGCCTGTTTGAATCACCAACTGCTCAGACTTCTAACCGTCTGAACTTCTAATCACAGGTTTTTGTTTCATTGGATATAGCAATGTATTTCAACGACTGACCTACACCCTGCTGCACTCGCAGCAAAATTTCTTAGATGTGCATACGAAAATGGCTTTTCCTTTATTTAGTTAAGTCTGCTGCATGCAATTGTACCGAAACATTGCCATTTACGCCGGCAGGTTTCCTGGTAGCCCTAGACATCCCAGAAGTGCAAAGTATGGTCGGTCAGTCAGTTCACCCTGAGTTTGAACTTTCCTGTCACACAATGCTTTATTCTGGGCTTTGATTATAGAACGTAGGAGCCTGCATCCAGTGCCACAAGACAAACTGTTACACAGCCTTCCATGTTACATGCGCCCAACAAGCCGGCCTGTATATGAAAGTGGAATCTATTAAATCCGCTGTCCCCACCAGTCCATCAGGTGTGTATCACTTGTATTTTAAGTGTTTTCTTGTTTGTTAATAATTTCATAAAAGAGATGCATGGCGCCTAAACTGAGAAAAAGCATTTTTCTGGTAACAAGTGAAAGGTTGTTGATTGCATGGAGGATAACTCTACGACTGGCTGTACCTCTGATCAACTCACTCTGCACTCAAAAGCACGAGTTTAATGGTGCTATTTACCATCAACCAAAAAAAGACCACTGGCATGATCGCTCATTCACTGTGGTAGTGTAAATGACTATTAGCGACTAAGTGCTGGATGAAAACCCGAAAAACTGGACATATTTACTTTACCAAACCGCCTGAAAAACTTAATGCTGTGATAGTGGGGGGAAACTTAATGCTGTGATAGTGGGGGGAAACTTAATGCT
>Ga0224501_10002000_pt1 | contig 15927 bp, 12 predicted proteins | sample SF_Oct11_sed_USG_4_FD_169105 | JGI IMG/M metagenome (GOLD analysis project Ga0224501, IMG submission 169105) | Sediment microbial communities from San Francisco Bay, California, United States - SF_Oct11_sed_USGS_8_1 | ecosystem: Environmental > Aquatic > Marine > Sediment | place: USA... | reverse complement strand
GCAGATCCTGGGGATAGTGTCTGCGGACGAATTCGAAAACCGCATGCTCGGCGAAGCCTTCGCAAACCTGCGATACGCGGAAAACGAGGAGTTTATCGCTTCGCTGGAAACCTCATTGTCGATCAAAGACTATGTTGACAACAAGGTTGTGAAGTTCGCCAACGGCTCGATCCAATCCACATTGTCCTTGACCACATCGGAGTTGTTCGACAGCGACAATGACGATATGAGCGGGATAATCGCCGTGTTCCGCGATATAAGCGAATTGCAGGAACTGCGCGAAAAGGAGATAGCCCTGGGCAAGGAAGTGAAAAGAAGACATGATGAGCTTGCCAGGGCGTACATGAGCATAGAGGAGTCTAACTCTGAAATGGAATCGACCCTGAAAAGGGTGAGTTCCATGCGGCTTATCGGGCTTGTATTGATCATCCTGGTTCTTGGCCTGGTGGGTGGGATAACCGTTATGGAGAGATTTCGTCCGGAATCCGGAATTAACGTTGCGGAACTGGATAAATCGCAGATAGTCAGGGCGCCGGTGACGATAAAACCTGTATCCACCTTGGGGCCGCTGCCGTCGGAGATGGCTCCATTTCCCATGTATCCCGTGCACAGCGAAGTCTCAGCGAAAATCGAGAGAGTGAATTTTGTGGCGGGTCAGGTGGTGCAGGAGGGATATAACCTTGCCCGTCTTGATGTGTCCGGTTTGCAGACCGAGCTGGAGCTGGCCAGTGGGAAATATGTGGCCGCAGTGGACAGGCTGAATAAAGTCACCGAAAAAGGGGAACCTGGCGAAATTGGCAAAGCCAAGCTGGATCTGGCTATCGCCGAGAGGGAGCTGGACAATATCGAATCTTTGATGAAGCGGAACACTATCCGGGCTACGGCGGGGGGCGCCGTGGTGATACCGGACTCGCGGAAGAGGATATCGGAAGATGAGAATGTGGAAAAGGACTCCCTCTTTCTGTATATAGTGGATATGAATCCGGTGTTGTTTTACTCTGTGATTGGAAATGGGGCCTTTGGCAAAATCCATGTGGGGCAGAAGGCCTCCGTGGTGGCCCAGTCCTTCAGGGGGATGACCCTCGATGCGGAGGTGGTGGCGCTAAGCCCTGTGGAAGACAAACCCAACACCTTCGAGCTGGCGGTGGTGGCCAAGCGTCTGGATCCGGAGCAGCGAGCCTCTTTCGATCCTTCCGCCCCCCTTGGCGCGACGGTGGAGATTTTTGACCGGCCCGACGCCATCACGGCGCCGATTTCCTCGGTGAAATATGAAAATGGGATAGCCAAGATAAAAATCTGGGACAAGAAGATGGGGCAGGTTCGGCTGGTGTCGGTCCAGACCGGCGTCACCACCCTGGATACGGTGGAGATCCTGTCGGGGATCGGCCCCGAGGACGAAGTGGTGATCGAATAATGGGCTCCACCATTCTGTTGCGGGAGATCAAGAAGATATACAAGGTCGGCCCTATTTTCGATGATGTGGTCAAGAGTGTGGATTTCGTGGTGGAGGAGGGGAAGAAAGCCCTGATCTGTGGTGAGGACCGCACAAGCCGGGCGGCCTTGATGAGGATTCTGGGCTTGATCGAGGCGCCCACCGCCGGGGAGGTATACATCGACGATAGCAATATGACCGATCTGTCGTATGAGAAAATGTGCGCTGTCCGCAACATGACCTTCGGTTACGTCAGCGATCTTCTTCCATTGATCGGTTCCATGAAAGTGATAAATAACGTGCAGCTTCCATTGAATATCAGGGGCGATATGACCCGGGAAGAGGTGCAGGCCAGGGCGCTGGAAAGCCTGGAATATGTGGGGGCCAAAGACCTGGCCAACATATTCCCAGCCAGGCTTGGGGAAGAGGATGTCCGAAGAGTCTGTCTGGCGCGGGCCATTGTGGGTCTGCCTTCGGTTCTGTGGGTGGATGATATATGGCTGGCCCAAGACCAGATGGAACAAAAGAGATTTTTGGAAAACCTGTTTCAAATATGCGATGAAGTGGGGGTGACCCTTGTTATGTCCTCCGAAAAGCCCCTGGCCGGAATATCATTTGATAGCGTCGTATTCATAAGAAACGGCAAGCTAGCTTATCATTGATGGATATCCTGAAAAGAATTTTCAAAAAGGCTGAAAGCGTGGAGCCTTCGTCGCCTGATCCCATGGAGGGGGTTCCGCCAGGTCTTTTTCAACAAGAAAGCGAGCCCAGGCCTGAACCCAGGGTTGGGCTTGGGAAAAAGAAGAATAGATCAATCCCTCTTCATCCCTTTGTTCCCGCCATATCTTTCTCCATTGGCGTTGCGTGCCTTGTGGCGCTGGGAGCGTTGACCGTCCTGGCAAAGATGGAGGCGGAGAGAAGGATCCAGACCAGCGAAGATGAAATGATTACGATCAGCTATCCTGAGGAGCGCAAGGGAACACAGTTGATGTATGACGATATTGCCCAGATTCCCCTGAAGGTCCGGGGTCTTAAATGGATATCGCCTGTGTTCCGGATGTCCGGGGTGATGGAGTGGAGCGAGAAATCCCATGAAGTCGCCATTGCCGGAGTCACCAGCGATATGTTCAAAATCAACAAGCTGCAGGCAAGCCACGGAAGGGTTCTCCGGGAACTCGATATGAATATGAACTTCTGTGTCCTTGGCGTCAATGCGTATGAAATTATAGGGGAGAATACCACTGTCCCAAAACCCGGCTCCACCGTGCTCATTAACGGTGTCCCCTTCACGGTGCTCGGTATTCTGGAAAAGGCTCAGGGGCTGCATTCCAGCTTTGTCGACAACCTGGTCTTGATTCATCTGAAAACCATGGAACGGCATATGGACGCCAGGTCTGAAGGCTTTTTGCAGGCTATGACATTCCATGGAGTCAGAACCGGGCCTGTGGCCTACGGCATAGCAAATGAGCTGAAAAACCAGCTGTGGGACACCCCCGTGAGCTTGATTCATGGGGACGCCATGAAGGATCAGCTTAATACGCAAATAAAAGCCAATATGGTTTCCCTGGGGGTGGCTGGCGCCATCTCCCTGCTCCTGGGGGTGGTGGGTATGGTCTCTGCCCTTATCAGCCAGGTGAACAGGAGAAAAGCGGAACTCGTGGTCCGAAGCCTGTATGGCTCCAACGGCATGGAGTTGTATGGCAGATATGGGATGGAGGGCTTTGCATGGGGGTTTGCCGCAAGTGTGGCTGGGCTGGCAGGGGGAGTTGTGATCACAGATATGGCAAGCCAGTACATCGGATGGCCTTTCATGTTTCCGTACGATATCATGCCCCTGGCGGCCTTTTTCACCTTCGGTTCAATCGTCCTTTTCACGGTATTTCCGGCCATCAGGGCCAGCCAGATAGATTTGGCCGGCTACCTGCGTTCGGCGGATGAGTTCAGGGGTGTGTAAATGAAAAGTGGTGACGTATAAGTGCTTGTATAAGAATGGGATATATGGCCACATGTGTGTTGTTCAATTCGATGAATGTGTTTTAAAATATTTCACAATTGGAGTGACACTTGTCTGAGGAAAGGTGTACAATATTATTGGATTTCGTGAGAGACGCACATAAATTAATGGAGGAAACGGAAGATGAGGACGCTTAACAGACGTCATGGTCAGGGAATGACGGAATACATCATTATCGTGGCGTTGATTGCCATTGCGGCTATCACTGTGTTCACACTTTTTGGTGATGTTGTTCGTGGCCAGGTGGGTAATATGACTCAGGAACTGGCCGGTGAAAAAGCCTCGGTGACCGTAAGTGATAAAGCTACAAAAGCTGGCACTGCCGACGCCCAGAAGAAGACACTCAAGGACTTCAAAAGCGCGAACTAAGCAGGGTGTAGGGAGTGTGTGGAAGCGCTTCCTACACCGTTTTCCTTTGCCATTGCTCTTTGTGTTTGCGTTGTCTTTGGGCCAGGTTTCGTCCGCCGGGCCGCTTGTGTGAAGATCTCCGGACTAATATGGAGAGGAGTTCTTCGGTCGGCAGATGGGCGATTCGCTCTTTGTCGTCAACAAATGAATATTTAGGGATTAGAGCCCTCCTTCCCATTCATTGGCAAAAGGGTTTTCCTTGTTGATCTTTTTCCAATATAAAGCCCAGTGTAGGGCGGCTTCGAGGGAAGACCATTGATAATATACAGGTCCGGTCAGGTAATGGTGTTGGCCTTGCTGACATTGACCGTGATCCTTCTTACGATGCTCCTGGTGTTCAACGTCACCCAGCTGACCACCGAAAAGGAGAGAATGCAGAACACCGCGGACTCCATCGCATACAGCGTGGCCGTGGTGGAGGGGCGCGACCTTAATTTCGCCGCATACACCAACCGCGCCATGGCCGCAAACCAGGTGGCGGTGGCCCAGTTCGTGGGGCTAATCTCCTGGACCCGCTATTTATATGAAATGTCATATAATCTTTGGATTATCTCCCAGGGAATAAAGGCGCTGGGGGCCCTGATCCCCCCTCTGTTTCCCATAGGCAACGCCATGGATAGATTTTTCAATGCAATAAGAAAAAATATCCTCAATCCTGTGCTGGTGAATATGGAGCAGAAGATCCTAAACCGGATGATAAAGGCGCTGCAGATCGTAAACAAGATTCTTAGCATAAGCCAGAGCGTGTTCCATTACGCCAGTGTGGAGACCGCCATCAGCACCTGGCGAAACACCATGAAGGACAGCGACCCGGACGCGGAATTTACCGCCATGGGGCTGGCCGGGCTTGGGCTTCATGAGTATAACTGGCTTACAAAATTCGCAGTATGGGATGTTAAATCTCCAGGAATCTTCCGGTTCGCCGATGTAACCATGGAGATGCGGGACAAATTCACAAAGTATCGTGGATACTATTTTCCATTCTTCAATGTGGAAAAATGGCCACTATCTTTAGGGCCCATTGAGGTGTATTTCCAGGTGAAAATGGGATGGGGCAAAAGAGGCGGGACTGACCTGATAATGCATAAACCAAAAGCTGGAGGGAAGAAGCCGGATCCAAAGGACAAATGCCCTGAACCTAATCTTCAGGAGGTGCCGGTGTGTGGCGGACCCCCGGAATGCAGCAGGCTGAAAGCCGCACGAAAAGCGTGTGGCAGGTATGAAGGGGATATGTTGTTACGCCTGATCGAGGCCTGCTACGCGGCGCCAACTAATAAGTATATAAAAAGCAATAACTGGTTGATGGGAAATACAGATTATTTCAACGGTTCCCAAAACGTGGCTAATGGAAAGACCGCAGTGGTCTGTACTCCACCTCCGCTATATTGCACATCAACTGTCGATTTGAAGCTTATTGACCAGTGCAGGGCTCTTGAAACGGAACATGAGAAGTGCCTCTCCCAATGCTCCTACGAGCGGGGATGGGACTATGAATACGCATGCAGGGAATATCCAAATCCGAATCCGCCTGACAAATATTGTTATTTCGACACCAACTGGGGATCGTGTGCAAATGTAAAGCCCCCCCCAGTGCAAAACGCCTGTTATGCATTCGACGCCTGCTATAACGAGTGCCAGACCCAGTGGGGACCCCATGCCGCCGCTGAATGCTTGGTGTACGGGCCTTTCCCCACCACATGCCAGCTGCCGGCAGGGATCACATGCCCAGCTCCGGCCCCAGGGCCTGCTCCGGTGGCCCCATCCAAGCCTACGTGCGGCCCTTCAAATACAACAAACGCGGCGTGCAAGGTTGAATGGAATAAATATACAGCGGACTACAATTACTGGAGGAATGTAAAAATGCCCGCGTGGCGGGCGGCGCTAAACCGATGGAATACCTGCAACACCTATAACTCATGCCTGAGCAAATGTTATTCGGAACGGGGCCCCGGAACCACTTCAACCGACTGCAAATCACTTCCTTATCCACCACTGAACAAAACACCCAAAACCCTGCTCAAGTGTCAGCCGCCATCGGAGTGTCGCCCGTTGATCCTGCCACCGGAGGCGAAAGATGGCAGCGACGAGGGGAATAAACTGGCCAGTAAACTGAAGGCTGAGTGCATAACCAAGGAAGCGGCATACGACAATTGCCTCAACTCCTGTTATTCCGAAAGAAGTTTTAACTCCAAATATCCTGACGCCTGGCAAATTACATATTGCCGCGACAAGGTCTCCCCGGAATATCAGCAATGTCTGGAAGAGGCAAGAGACAAATATGTGAAATGCATGGCGGTAAAAAAAGAAGCGGAGGATCATAACAAAACAGAGACTGATAATTACAACAAGTGCCTGCTGGACCCGGGAAATTTCGGCGATGTTCCAGCGGACAAATGGAGCTGGGTGGGGGTTGATACCGCCGGATTGGAATTCGTCTTTGGGTTTGGATTGAAGCTGGATCTGGGATTCTTCGGCAAAATCACCATTATTCCACCCACCAGAGTGTCGGTGGACATTCCCCTGGCCTATGCCGCCGCCAGGGCGGGCCCCTTCGACCCCAAGTTCCCTTTGAGCTCCATGGACACGGGCACTTATGGAAACGCCAATAAACCGGGAGGCCTTAACGTGGGCTATAACCTGGCCAAATATCTGTGGGGGAATGATGGGTTCATACCCACTCCATATCCCGTGTTTCCCCTGGATATCGCCAAAAAAAGGATATTCAATCCGATCAGGACTGGGCAGCCTCCGGCGGCCAAGGGGCCGGTGTATGAAGGATTGCAGAAATATATGCACATGAAGGATTTGACGAATACCAGCGATTATTCGCCAGCGCTGTTCGTGGAGATATACAAGCCTGTGAATAAGGCCATCAGCAAGGGGAATATGAAGGTTGGGGGGCGGTTTGACATATCCAAGGATCAGCCGGAGAGCATATACGCCGCATCCAAAGCGGAGCTTGTGTTCGACCGATCCCTCTTCCCGCGCAGCGATGGAGGGGTGGAGTACGCCAATATGTTCAATCCATACTGGCAGGCCCGGCTGAGCGCCTTTGGAGGGGACAACAAGCCCCTGATGATGGATGAATCGAAGATTCTGTGGTACTATCGTGTTTATATCAGCAAATAAAGAGCGCTATGCCATGAGGATGAAAATGAATCATAAAATGTGGTTCACTCTTGGCCAACGAAGTGGTCAGGCCATGGTGGAAGCTCTGGTTTCGCTGATTCTGCTCCTAATTATATTCATGGCCATTCCCTTGATCGGCAAAATGGGGGAGATAAAAAGACAGACCGTGCAGGCCTCCAGATACGCCGCCTGGGAACGCACCGTGTGGTACTCCTCCAGTCCGAAAAAATACTCCGAGTTGGTTACCCTGATCCCGTATAAGCGGGAGGATAAACCGCAAGTGCAGGTGGGTGGCGTTCTGGATTACGCGGTCAAAAGCGAATCCGGCCTGGCCAACGAAACCATGATCCGGATTTTCGGCGACCAGAAGCGCGTCTTCACCTCCAAAGACACCACGGCTTCCCTGGGCTCGGTTTCCATGAACAAGTTCGAGGCCCCTGGCCAGAGCAAACCCCTGGTGACCTGGACCGGAGGAAAAAAGCCATCTGGCAATTCACCGGAGAGCAAGGCCCCGGGATATTTCATGGTCATTTTCACGCCGATCATGGATATCATTTCATGGAGCTTTTTCAAAACCCTCTTCGGAGGTGTGCTGGATCCGAATCCCAAAGGGTACTATATAGCGGATATCAACGTCCCCATCACCGAAAACCTTACGCTTTTATCCACCAGCCGGAAAGTCCTGTCCAAAGGGACGGGCGCCCAGGAAAAGCTGGCGAGCGCGGCAGGATTAACCTTCAAGGCCAAGAACGCCATCCTGACCGACACATGGAACGCGCAGGGGCCGGAACATGGCAAGAAAAGAGTCCGAGGCCTGGTTCCCACCGGAATGCTGGATAATGCCGTGATGAACACATTCTTCAACTTCTGGGGTCTGATATTCCCGGAGTTTGGCAGCAGCTGGACAGGTAACGCCAATTTGAAGTGGGGTCATGTGGATATGGAGCCAATTCCATGCGACAGATACGCCGCCCCCAGGCCGGAGTTCGCCGAAGAATTCAAGGATGCATTGGGCAACGTGGATTTTAAAATTGAAAGGTGCAAAAAATCTGACGGCCTGTCCACTTATTATGATATTCCAAAGAAATAAACGGCCCAATATAAAGCAGTTTTGAAAGTATTAACATGATACAATCACAGAAGACAAGCCGTTTGGAAAATGGAGAAATATATTACATGATTACATCAAGGGGTAGAGCCCGGGTTGTTAGTAATCAGAGGGGCCAGAGTTATATGGAATACATCATCATAACTATGGTTCTGCTGACAGCTCTCAACGCAGGAAATCCCAGCCCCATTGCCAAACTATATAACACGCTTCGTGATAATTACAGTGGCTTCTCCTTTGCGGTCACCCGCCCTGTGATCCAATCCAGCGATGTGGTTCAGACCGTGAAAGACAAAGCCAGCCAGATGAAGAGCGCGTGCAGCGGCAAGTCGCCCGAAGATTGCGTAAAGAGCCTGGCCAAATTTCCTGATGTTGCGGATGCGCTCCCGAACAAGGAAGATGTGAAAGATGAGATAACAGGGGCCAACGCCATTGATTTCGCCATGAGCTTGGCGCCATGGCCATTTTAGCCCCATGAGAATTGATATACTGGGAAACGTCTGCGCTGTGTCGATATTAGCTTTGGCTGGATCGCCAGCTTTCGCGGCCAGCGTTTGGGACGATTTTCCCGCGCCGCCGGAATCCAGGGTGCAGATCGTTTCCGATTACATGATGCGAAATAACCTGCCGCAGTCGATCCGTAAGTTTACCAGCAGCAGAAGTGTGGACGATGTGGTCGCCTTTTATATGAAGCAATGGGAAGCGACGGGAATATCCAAGCCGTTGCTCTCCCAGGTGGACGGGCAAAAGGTGGTTTCCCGCGGTTCGAAAGAAAATTTCATGACAGTGCAGGTTTCGCCGGACAGCAAGGGGGGCTCCTCCGGTTATATGAGCGTCATATATCTGTCGAAGTTTAACGGGGATGGGCCCAAGCCTGGAGAAGGAATCACCATGCCGGACAGCACGGTGGTTATGACAGATAACAGGAGCGATGACGGGCCGAAAAGCTCCCGTTTGGTGGTTCTGCAAAACGGGCATTCAGTGGATTTCAACATGAGATTCTTCAGGTCTTCATTTCGTTTCGGCGGCTGGATGGAGGCGGGCAACCTGACGTTGAAAGATCGATCCAGCGCCAGCATGACGTTTCGCCGCGGGGTGGACGAAGTCAATGTGGTCATCACGAATAAAGCCGCGGAGTCTGGCGTGACTGGTGTAATGCTCAATTATGTCACCCCCAAATAGACTCTGGGGAAAATAATATCAGCTCGCGTGTCCATGGACTTTTCTGGCTGAAAATCTGTATTTACGACCGGGGCTCCGGACGGGCCATCGATCATTGATGGATATACTTATGTTTTATAATTACCGAGCCGGTTCGGTATGATGATTTAGAAAAGGATATTTCTGATGAAGATACCTAATTTATCCGTCTTCAGCAAGCCGTGGGTGATGCTGACATTGGCGTTGATCCTCGGTGGCGTGGCCACGGTGATGACTATCAGCTATCTGAAGACAAAGGAACAGCAGATGGAGGCGGAGATTAAATCAAAAGCCGGGGTCACCGTCCAGGTGGTGGTTCCTGCCTACGATTTGCCCAAAGGCGCCAGGATTTCCTTTGACAATATGATGATACGCGAAATTCCCGCGGAAATCGTTTCTTCCCTGAACATCACCGGCGACAGCTTCTCGTCCTATGTGGGCCAGGAACTGGGATACAATGTGGAATCGGGTGTTCCTCTGCTTCGCCCCATGCTGCGCTTCGCCGGTTCCAAGGAGTTTTCCGACACTATCCCCGAATCGTTGAGAGCCTTGACCATCCGGGTTGACGAGATCAACTCCATATCCGGGATGTTGCGCCCTGGCGACCGGATAGATATCTTCGTGAAGATGAAATCCCAGGACAAAAGGGAGGGGAGCGCCGGGGACATAGATTTTGTGTTTCCCATTATGCTGAACACTCCGGTGAAAGCCACAGGGCAGATGGTGGAGCATGAGGACAAGGTGGAGCCCGGGGAGAACAGCGAGAGCATGTATTCCACCGCCACGCTGGAGGTTACCCCCAGGGACGCGCAGAGGCTCATATTGGCCCAGGCGGAGGGGAAAATCACCGCTGTTCTGAGAAACTCGGAAGATTACCTGGATGTGAACCTGGGCCCCATGACGGCGGCGCAATTGATGATGCCCGCCCCGGACCCCACCGATCAAACGGCGGCAAACATTCCGGCGACAGTGCGGTTTATCCTGGGTGGCTTTTCTGGAACGGGAGTTCCCAAGACTATTCGGGTTCTTTACGCCGATAACTCCAGCTTGATTCCCATATCGGGGGCTGGCGCCAAAGAGCCTGTCAATGAGCCAGCGGCAAAGCAGAAGGAAAACACCGGATTCAACTTGCAGGAGTTGATAAAGGAGCAGAGGAAATAGAGGTGGCATATGAAAATGAAATTGGAGGAGTAATGAGATTGTTTCTCGATGGAGCCAATTGGCGCCGCATCGCGCCGAGGATTATTATCGCTCTGGCTCTTTTTTCTTCCTTCGCCCTGGCGGATGAGGACAAACCCGCCCCGAAGATGGGGCCTAACAATCTTCAGGACGTCACGGTTTCCGAACTGAGGGATAACATGACGTTGATGAAAATCTTCTTTGCCCTGCCGTTGGAATCCACACCGATGGTCATATCGGAAGAGGAACCGCCCGTTATCCAATTCCTTTTCAAGAACGTGGCATACGAAAGAAAATCAACCCTGACCCACCCCAACGCAGGCTCAATCCGAAGCGTGAAAGTGGAGCAGAAAGAGGGCGAAGCCGTGGCTGTGACCTTGTACCTAAAGGAAAACGTCAAGCTCAACACCAGGGTCGAACATGATCAGTTCGTCATGGTTCTGAACACTTCCGCTCAAATCGAGGTCGAAACCACCCCCGACAAGGTTGTGGAGACGAAAAGGGTATCCAAGCCAAAAATAGTCAGCTCCCGAATGGCCCGCGATGGCGAGCGAAATGGGGTGGACCTGGAGAAGGTCAGTGGATCATCTTTCTACATGTTCAAAGGGGACCTGCAGATATTGCGCACCAGCCCCGTGACCCAGGTCGCCCTGGGGGATGGAACTGTGGTGAGCGTCTCTCCCCAGGAAAATGGTGATCTTTTGGTGGTGGGAGAAAAGGCGGGAGTGACCATGCTCCGGGTGTGGCATGAGGACGGAATGGAAAGCGACCTGGAAATCCACGTGACGGAAAAAAACCAGGGCGCTCTGATCAATAACGCCGCAGCGCTTCTTTCCGGCCTGGGGGGGGTGCGGATACGGCATCTGGGCGAACTTATCGTGGTGGAGGGAAGCCTGGACCCTAAAGTCAAGACCCAGGTGGAAAAGATCGCCAAAGCCATCCCGGAGCTGGTGGACCTGACCACAGTGGCCGATGTGTCCATGACCCACATGATCCATATGGAAGTCAAGCTGATCGAATTTTCCTCCAACGCCCTGGAGAACCTGGGGATCAACTGGGACAACCAGATAGAGGGGCCAAGAGCCATGATCCTCGGCGATATGATCACAAATCCGTACGCCAAGCTGGCCCCGCCCGATACTCTCAATGTCCCCAATCCCGAGGCTCTTCCATGGCGTATCGACCCGATGATCGGCTACCTTGGGCTGGCCACCAGCATCACCTCCAAAATAAATATCGCCGTGCTCAACGGGGATGCGTACGTGTTGGCGACCCCCACCTTGAGCACAAGAAGCGGCGGCGAGGCCAACTTCCTCTCCGGCGGCGAGGTTCCATTGCCCTCCACTTCCAGCATCGGCAGCTCGGATGTGAAGTTCAAGGAATACGGAATCAAGCTTTCGATCAAGCCCGTGGCCGATGACCTGGGCAATATCCGGTCTATCATCAACACGGAGATCAGCACCCTGGACGCTTCGGTATCAGTCAATGGAATCCCTGGATTTCTCACCAGAAAGACAGACGCGGAGATAAACGTGAAAGATGGAGAGACCATGGTAATCTCCGGCCTGGTGAACAAGCAGACCAGCCGAAGCAAGGACAAGGTTCCTCTGTTAGGCGATATCCCCATCCTGGGCTGGCTATTCCGGTCGGAGGAATGGAACGCGAAAAGCGCGGAGCTGGTTATATTTGTCACACCCAAAATTGTGGATCCGAGCTCGGAGATCATCAAATCCCAAATGAAGCAAGGAGAGCATTTGAAAGAGGGCTTTGACAAGATGTTCACCGAAGGCATAGTGAACTGAGGATGATATAGATGTTCACAGCCACCGTAATCACCCCCAAAGGCAGACGCTCCTTCGTCAAGCTGATGCAGGATCCTTCTGTCATCGGCAAGGACAGAAACTGCGATATTCTGTTGCTGGGGTGGAAGATCGCCTCCCGACACGCCGAAATCCGCTACGACGACAGTGGCGCCTTCATTAACGCCCTGGCCGAATCCGACATGCCCCTTCTGGTAAATGGCCAGGTGGTGGACAGGTTCGGCCCGTTGAAAGGCACGGACAAGATAAGCATCGGCAGCTATACCATATACATCAAAGAGGACGAAGGGTTTCAGGAGAAGGAAGAGGAGGAGGAAGCGCTTCCCTCCAAAATCATAACCAATCGTCTGTTGACAAAAATAAGCCCGGAACCGGCCCAAGCCCCGCATGCTCCCCAGGCTCCTCCCCGGCCCGCGAAGAAACAGCCTATGATCTCCGCCGCCACCGGGCTGGACGCGGATGGGAGGAAAACACTATTCAACCTGCTGGCCGAAGTGCATGGGGAACTGCTAAAGCAGATAGACCTGCGCCGGGTGGATGTGAACCGGATGAGCGACGAAGAGTTGCGCAGCAAGGTTCATGACATGCTCACGGAGATAATCGGGCAAAAGACCCTTCCGCATGGCGTTCGTGGCGAATATGTGATCCGGGACATGCTGAACGAGGTGGTGGGCCTGGGCCCCCTGGAAGGCCTGTTGGCGGATGAGTCGGTGAGCGAAATAATGGTCAACAAGTTCGATGAGGTTTTCGTCGAGCGAAAAGGGCGGCTGGAGCTTAGCGACACGGTCTTTTCCAGCGACAAGGCGGTGATGTCTGTCATCGAAAGAGTGGTGGCGCCCCTGGGGCGAAGGATCGATGAAAGCTCCCCCTATGTGGATGGTCGGCTCAAGGATGGCTCCCGGTTCAACGCCATCATCCCCCCATTGGCGCTGCGAGGGCCAAGCGTGACCATCCGGAAATTCGGTGTCAACAAGCTTACCCACAAGGACCTGGTCAGCTTCAACGCCATAAGCCCCCAGATGGCGGCTTTTTTCGAGATGGTGGTGCTGCACAGGAAGAACACCGTAATCTCCGGCGGAACCGGCTCCGGAAAAACCACCCTGCTAAACGTCCTGTCCAATTTCATCCCATCCAACGAGAGGATCGTGACGGTGGAGGACGCCGCGGAGTTGAAGCTGGCCCAGCCCCATCTGGTGTCCCTGGAGGCCCGCCCCGCCAACATGGAGGGGAAGGGGGAAGTCACCATCCGTGATCTTGTCCGAAACTGCCTGCGTATGCGGCCGGACAGGATAGTGGTGGGAGAGTGCCGCGGCGGCGAGGCGCTAGACATGCTCCAGGCCATGAACACCGGCCATGACGGATCGCTGACCACCTTGCACGCCAACACCCCGCGCGACTGTATCGCCAGGCTGGAGATCATGGTTCTGATGACCGGCATGGACATCCCGGTGCTGGCCATCCGGGAGCAGATAGCCTCGGCGGTGGACATAATAGTCCAGCAGACCCGCTTCTCCTGTGGCACGAGGAAGGTGACCTATATCACGGAGGTGACCGGAGTGCAAAGCGGCGTGGTGTCTTTGCAGGATCTCTTTGTGTACCAGCAGGAAGGCTATGGCGCCGATGGAAAGATCAAGGGGCATTTCCGGGCGACGGGGGCCATACCGGAATTCTATCAGGATCTGAAAAAGCGGGGAATCAACGTGGATTTGAGCATATTCACCCCGCCTGCCGAGAGGAGCATGTAATGTCTTCCCAGTTGATGATCCTTGTCATTTCTCTTTCGGTTTTGGGAATGATCACCATCCTGGCGTATATGTTTCTCGCCGTGTCGAAAAAAATCAAGGCCAAATACCAGGAGTCTTTCGAGAGAACGGCCAGCGCGAACCTGGCGGATATGTTTCTGTTTGTGGACAGTTCCCAGCTTTATATGATGAACATGGTGGCCCTGGCGGTGACGCCGTTTCTGTTATACCTTCTGACCACCAGCGTTATCCTGACCATATTGGGATGCGCGGCGGTAATCGCCACGCCGAATCTTGTATTCAAGATGTTGCGGGAGCGTCGCCTCAAACAATTCGAGGAGCAGCTTTCCGACGCATTGGTCATGCTCTCCGGCAGCATGAGGGCCGGGGCCAGCTTCGCCATCGCTCTGGAGTCCGTGGTGCAGTCTACTTATCCCCCCCTGAGCCAGGAGTTCGAGCTTTTACTGCGCCAGATACGGATGGGGGTGGATTTTGACACGGCCTTGATGAACATTGTGCAAAGAGTGCCGGTGAAGGATTTTCAGTTGGCGGTGGCCGCCATACGCATCTCCCGCGAGGTGGGAGGAAACCTGGGTGAGATCCTCGATTCACTGTCGGAGACGATCAGGGAAAAGCAGACCATGGAAGGGAAGATCCGCTCCCTCACCGCCCAGGGCAAGGTGCAGGGGTATGTGATGACGGCCCTTCCCCTTATCCTCATGGGGGTTCTGTTTTTTATCGAGCCGGAGGGGATGAAGCCACTGGTGTCCTCATTAGTGGGGTTCGCCACGCTGGGGCTCGTTTCCATAATGCTCATGCTAGGGTATTTTTTCATCTCCAGGATCACCAACATTGACGTTTGAGGAGTAGCCGGTGGAAATACCATACATAATCGCCGCTTGCGCAGGATTGAGCATATGCCTGGTGGTGGACACCCTGCGTCGGTTGTATCGCAAGATACCGCGCGCGGGCAAAGCCCTGGAGCCTCGACCACCAGCTTTGAATTATGTGATGCCCCTTGTGGCGATAGTAAACAAGATCATCGGCGCGTATCTTACCGTGGATTATCTTGAAAGCGTGAACGCCAAGCTAAAAAGGGTGGGGGTGGAAACCTTCATCTCCTCCGATGAGTTCATCAGCCTCCGGGTGGTTACCATGGGGATTGGATTCGCTCTGGGATACATGGTTTCCAATATGATCAACTCCGCTCATGCCCAGATATCGGTGCTCATCATATTAGGTTGCGCGGGTATGGGATACATGTATCCGGTGATCTGGCTCAACGATCTGCGGGCGAGGCTGACTAATGAAATACAAAAGACTTTGCCCACATATCTGGATTACATAACCATGGCCGTGGAAGCGGGGATGAACCTTTCCGGCGCCATCGACCAGGCGGTGGACAAGGGGCCGGAAGGGCCGCTGCGCTCCGAGCTGCGCAAAGTGCTCCGGGACATTAAAGCCGGGCTCACCCGGGCGGAGGCTTTGATAGCCATGTCCGACCGGCTGGATATATCCTCCATCCGAAGCGTAATAAGCTCCATCGTCCAGGCGGAGAAAATGGGTTCTAACCTGGCGCCCGCCCTGAAGATTCTGGCGGCGCAAAGGAGGATCGAGCGCTTCCAGAGGGCGGAAAAACAGGCCATGGAAGCCCCGGTGAAACTTCTGTTCCCACTGGTGGCGTTCATATTTCCCGTCACATTCATCATCCTGATGTTCCCGATAGTAATGAAGTTTTATCAGGAAGGGATATTGTGAAAAGAGGAAGCGTCATCTGGGATGGAACCGGCAAGGTGTTGGCGGAGGATGCGCGCTTGACGGAAAACATGTTTGAAAGAATGCGAGGATTGCTCGGGCGTCCACCTCTTGGGAAGGGGGAGGGGATGATGATCCGT
>Ga0224501_10001999_pt1 | contig 15931 bp, 20 predicted proteins | sample SF_Oct11_sed_USG_4_FD_169105 | JGI IMG/M metagenome (GOLD analysis project Ga0224501, IMG submission 169105) | Sediment microbial communities from San Francisco Bay, California, United States - SF_Oct11_sed_USGS_8_1 | ecosystem: Environmental > Aquatic > Marine > Sediment | place: USA... | reverse complement strand
TCAGGTTCCATAAACAAGAGAGGTTTCGACATGATTTCGCCAACTTCTACGGCTCTCGGGTCTCTACTTGCAACCAAAACTCGTTTCAGCATGTCTCTTTCGGTGACGATTCCAGTAGGCTTTCCATTCTGAACCACAACTAGGCATCCTATTTCGCGATTATTCATTAGCCTTACAGCTTTTCTTACGGTTACGTTGGCTTCTATCGTTACAACTTCTCCGACCATAATGTCCTTGACTTTTAGCGTCACAAGCTACACCAATTGAATTGTTTTCATCCGATTCCAAGTATGATTTGACTTTTAAAATAAGTTATGAATTTGAAATAACAATTCCGGAAATCCTGCGCGCGGTTTAGCAGGTCAAGTGGAGGGCGGCCACAACTTTTCTAGACTTAACGAGGCGGTTGAAGGTTTCACAAGCTTCTGTCGTCTTCTGGGCCATGAGTTCGATTCCCTCAGATTCAACATACTTTCTAGTTTCAGGTGGAACCGTCATCAGGCCTGAGTAGCCGGTACCCACCACAAGCACTTCTGGCTTAACTTCCAAAACTTCCTTTAAATCTTCAACATGGAGTCGGTGGCCTTCCTTCCTCCACCAACCGCTCCTAACCTTGTCGGAAAAAACTATCAAATCGCTGTCGTAACGTTTCCCGTTGATGACGATTCGACCAAACTCGTAGGAGTCAATCATTTAAAGGTCCTCCTAAAATTTATGGGACGGACCATTTTTGAGCCTTTCGTCAACTGATGAATTGATTTTGCATCTGAATTGAGGATATGTATTGGGAATTAGAAGGATGGATATTGATATATCAAAGTGTAGCGTTTTTCTTACTGAGGACTGAAGCTTGGCTAGAAGGGTTAGGAGACCCAGACCCTTCGACAGGGCAGAATGCAAAGCCTGCCGCCTGAAAGGAAGCGCCTATTGTTGGAGACAGTGTCCCTACAACGCTTGGCGCCAAAGACAAATCGAATGAGAGTGCCAAAATTTGAAGCTTGTTGGCTTGATTTCCGACACCCATATACCTTCTAGAGCAAAGGCTATTCCAAACGAAGTTTTTGAGATCTTCAATGGAGTAAACCTCATTCTACACGCCGGAGACTTGACCCAACTCAGTGTTGTTGATGAACTCCAGCAACTGGCGCCTGTGGTAGCGGTTTCTGGAAACATGGATCGAGGTGAAGTTAGAAAGAGACTGCCAAAAATGGACTCTGTGAAGGTTTACAACTGGAAAATCGGGGTCACCCACGATCCTGGAATCTTCTCGGGAACAAGAAGAATGAAAACCATAGCAAAGCAAAACAATCTTAACATACTCGTTTTTGGACATACTCACCGACCAAGCCTCAAGCAAGCGGAAGAAGTCTTATTCATCAATCCGGGAAGCCCAACAAATCCATTACCTTCATTCATAACAAAGCCCACCGTAGCTCTGTTGAAAATAACGAAAGAAAAGATTGAACCGGAAATCATCAAAATCTAGAAGTGGTTACTTCAACATTCTTCACTTTCACCCTTGTCTCTCCGCTCCATAGGTTGTCGTTGCGTCGAGGGTTTTAAATGCGCCTCCGCCTAAACCATCTAACGGCTCGGATACTTCATGAAGATCCTCAAACATACAAATCAGTTAATTGAAAAATGTAGAAACCCTTGGAACGGAGAATGCAAAAGGACGGACATCGAAGTCTACATCTTCTATAGGGGCAGACGTCTACCTATCTGCAGAGACTGCTGGAGTGACATCGCAGAAAAGGACCTTGAATGGTGAAAAGAATAGGATACACTGACAACGCACAGAGGTCTTTAACTTTGTGGTATTAGCTTTTTCTTAGGTTTACCTCGCCTTCAGTTTAACTAGTTTATAAGCAAGGCGAGCTGGAAGAGAAGGAGCCACGTTTATTTTGCCGCTTCTGGCGTCTCTTATCATGGCCGGCACGTCATAACCATAATCCTCTCGGCACCTGCGGACCAGTTCCATCGTTTGCTTGATTCCGTACGAAAAGAAGAGCTTCAACCCGTATTGGGTGACTTTGCCTCTTATGGCTATGCGAGAATAGTCTTCAACCAAAGCAGGAGCCCAGCTCAGATTGTGCTCCCAACATTTCAAATAGAGCTCATAATGTTTGTTCGTCATCTTCTCCAACATGAAAGACTCAGCCTTGTTTCTCAGTCCCCCCATGGAGACGAGGAAAAGGGGAACGATTAGGCTTTTGAAGGGTTTCAACTCCTCCAGAAGCTCGATTGTAAGGTCAACATCCTTCTCAGTTTCTCCCGGTAAACCTAGAATCAGGGTGCCACATGGAAGCCAATTATTCCTAGACAAGATTTCAAAGGAATTCACGACCACCTCAGGCCAGTCTTCCGGTTTGAAGGGTTTACACTTCCCACCCATATGCTTCTTGATCAGTTTGGGGCTGCCAGTTTCGATACCGGTCTGGGCGGCGGTCCAAGGAACCTTCTCGCCCAAACCTAAAATGTTTGAGATTTCTTCAACAACCTCCGGGGCGTCCAAAACCGAGGAAAGCGCGATGTGACTTAAACTTGTCATGTTAACGCCCGGATGATTTTGCACGGTTCTGAAAAGGTTGATCACAGCTTCCTTGTTAACTCTGAAAAACTTTGCTTTGTACCTCAACACGTCCTCGGCGTGTAGCAATGGTTGTTTGCCCGCCCTAAGGTTTACTTCAACTTCCTTCAAAATGTGCTCAAGGGAAAGGCAACGATATATCTGGAGTGTTGGGACACAAAAGGCGCATCCCCTTCCGCATCCTCGAGCGACTTCAACCAATCCACATATTGTCGGACCCTTAATAATTGGTATTTCTTCTTCAGGAACCACTTCCCCATGCACAATCTCTGGCAGTGTTTCACCGTTCACAGCCTTCTCGAAGATAGGGCTTGCAACTTTTTCTCCTTCTCCCACGATTACGCAGTCTATCCCGAGTTCTTTTCGAGTTTCCACACTTTCAAGCTGCCACGCGCCTGGTCCCCCAACCACGATTTTTGGCTTAAACCTCTTTATGGTAGGGTGATTCAAAAGCTCCCTAAACTTGATCGCCATATATGCCTCTCCACCCAGCAACTCTGTGAAGGCGGAGGTAGCTGGGGCTACACCCAAGGGGTCGTTTTCCGCGATTCCAACAACTTTTGTGTTGGGGCCCACAACCTTGTCCATGTGTTCCGGGTGCGCAATGATCACGTCTTCCCTCTGGAAACCATAATTCAGCAAGGCGGCCTCTATTTTCCTTATTCCACACGGAGCAAACTTAACAGATCCGTCTCTATTCACGCTTATGGAGGGACAAAGCAGAGAAAAGTAGAGCCTATCTGGAATCAGCCCCTTAGGTACGCAAGCGCTGAATCCGAGAAAAAGGCCGCCGTGGTACTCACTCATCAAAGTGCGATCGGCGGTGAGGATGATTTTGTAGCCGTTGTTCGTTATTCAATCCTCCCGGCGAGATTATATTATAATTCAATTAGCCCTTAAGATTTTTCAATTCTAATGAATCAGGTCATCGCACACAACCAAACGGTTAATAGCTATGCATTTGGAAAGGGATCGTAATCAAGGCCTTTGAGAAGGAGCTGATTCATGTCTAGGTTCAAGTACAGGAACATCCTACATTTCGAATTTCTTTCCGGAGCATTAAATAGGGATCTGAAACTGCTTTTTGTCGCAACCTTCATAGGCGCCTTTGGGGACGGTCTCTACTTTTACATATTGCCGCTTTACATCCGAGAGCTTGGAGCCAACCCGGTTGAGGTAGGAACATTCTTCTCTGTAATGTTATTGGCTGCTGCATTTACGCCCCTTCTCGGTGGGGTCTTGGCGGATAAATATAATCTAAAGAAGGCTATGATTGCTGGTTGGCTGGTATGGATGCCCGTTCCGATCATTTTTTCTTTAGCAAAAAACTGGGTTCAACTGTTGCCAGGTGCGGTTTTATATGGGTTTTGGATAGGTCAACCAGCTTTTAGCGCATACATTGCGTCTTCTGCGGAGAAGGAAAAAATGACGTTAACCTTTACTATTCTTTCGTCTTCTTGGTCGCTTGGTTACATCTTCTCTCCAGCCCTAGGAGCATACCTCTCCGAAGCCGTTGGAATACAGTGGGTGTTTTATTTGACCTTCATTTTATATGGCACGTGCACAAGCATCCTTTTCTTAATAAGCAGCCAAGGCGTAGCAACACAAACTTCTCAACTCTCATCAACCGCTACTTCGTTTGGGAGGAAGAAATTACTTGTTTGGTCCGCTTTCTTTGCAATGATTATGTTTTTTGTGCTTTTGGTTAGACCCCTTGTTCCTCAAATTCTGAGGGACGAGTTTCATCTCACTGATTCCCTCGTAGGGATTTTAGGGTCCATCACCTTCCTCGGATCAGGAGTGCTGGGGATATATTTGGGAAGAATAGGGGACAAATGGAAGAAGGCGGGCGCCATTTCTGTCTGTATGATTTTGTGCTCTGTTTCAGCCATAATCCTCGTCTTGTTCAACAACTTCTTCGCCTTGTCCTTAGCCTCATTCTTGATGGGCGCTTCGTATACTATTTTGTCGCTGATAGGAGCAGTGATTAGTCCCATCGCGCCGGAAAAATCGAGGGCAAGGTGGATTTCTGTTCCACTGTCGGTAGGCATGTTCGCCGCGTTTCTAGCCCCATATTTAGGAGGCTTACTATACGACTCTTCGCCCTACAACCCCTTTCTAGTCTTCATCGTAGCAACTGCGCTACTATCGGTTTTGGCTCTCACAAAACTGTTTGATGAAGAAACCGAGGAAAATTAAGGTTCAAGTTTCAATGCCATGCATAGGACACATGTTGTTAGATCGTCAGGGAAGTTTTATCATTTCTTTTTCTTTTCAAAAGCTTCAGCACAACGTACACAGCAAAAAACGTATTCTTTTTCATCAATAACCCTTTTGTGAGCTGCAAACACACATTTGTCCGCAGGAATCTCCGCGTTGCACATTTCACATTTTACGAAAGTTTTCATTTCTTTGCCTCTTTTTTCTTCAGATAATCTTTTATAGCTGAGTGCAAGGCGTCTGCGGCTAGATTAGAACAGTGCATTTTGATGGGGGGGAGACCGCCTAGGCTATCTGCTACATCGCCCCTAGTGATTCTTAAAGCTTCTTCGATGGTTTTTCCCTTTGCAAGTTCGGTGGTCATGCTGCTTGTGGCTATTGCCGCTCCGCAACCAAAGGTTTTGAACTTGACATCCTCCAACCTGTTGTCTTTAACTTTAATGTACACGGTCATGAGGTCGCCGCAAACGGGATTGCCAACGGTTCCAACTCCGTCTGCTTCTGGGATTTCACCTACGTTTCGTGGATTCATGAAATGATCCATAACTTTTTCGCTGTACATTCATGTCACCTCAACATTTCTTTTGGGGTTAAGGGAGACATTGCCCTCAGCCTCTTTACCACGCCCGGCAACACTTCCAGCACATAGTTCACGTCTTCCTCTGAGTTTTGCTTGCCCATAGTGAAGACCAAAGAACCATGGGCCTCTTCGTGGGCTAAACCTATCGCAAGCAGTACGTGGGAAGGTTCTAGAGTTTTTGAAGTGCATGCCGACCCCGAAGACACCTGAATGCCGAGCATATCTAGACCTAAGATGAGAGATTCCCCTTCTATATAACTGAACCTGAGGTTGGCGTTGTTGGGAAGTCTTTTAGTTGGGTGCCCATTCAGGTATGAACGTTCAATCGTGTCCAAAACACCCTTTGTGAGTTTGTCCCGTAGCTGGCTCAACCGTCTGCCTTCAGTCTCCATTTCTTCTTGGGCGATCTCAGCCGCCTGCCCCATGCCGACTATGCCGGGTGTGTTTTCTGTGCCCGAACGCAGCCCGCTTTCTTGACCGCCGCCCTGTATAACTGGTTGAATTCTTGTTCCCTTTTTGATGTAGAGGGCTCCCATTCCCTTTGGTCCATACATGTCGTTGGAAGAAATTGACAAGAGATCTATGTTTTCCTCTTCAACGTTGATGGGTACCTTTCCTGCTGCGGCTACGGCGTCTACGTGAAAATAGATTTGGTTCTCGCGGGCTATCTTCCCTATTTCCTTTATTCGTTGAATTGTTCCGATTTCGCCATTGGCGTACATGACGGATATGAGGATGGTTTTGTCGGTTATTGCGTCTTTGAGTTTTTCAGGGTCAACCATGCCTTGTTTGTCCACGGGTATGTAGGTGATTTCGAAGCCCTGTTTTTGAAGATGTTTGCAGATGTTTATCACCGATATGTGTTCGATGGCGGTTGCGATTATGTGGTTTCCTTTGTCCTTGTTTCGGTAGGCAACTCCCTTTATTGCTAGATTGTTGGATTCTGTGCCTCCTGAAGTAAAAATAACTTCTTTAGGTTTCTCTGCTCCTATTAGTCGAGCAACTTTTTCTCTCGACTCCATTAAGGCGTTCTTGGCACTTGCTCCAAAGGAATGAGAAGATGAAGGATTTCCATAGCTTTCCATAGAATACGGTTTCATCGCTTCGAAGACTCTGGGATCTACGGGCATTCCAGCCGCATGGTCCATATACACTTTTCTCAATTTTTGTGCCCCTTCCTATTTCACTTTCTTAATAAAAAAATGAAACCGATCTTTCTCTTTGCGTAACTCAAGGAGTTGGTGCCCGAGTCTCTTAACTAAACGTTTTATGTCTTCTTCAGCCGCTGGGTCATCGGCAATTACCTCTAAAACTTGGCCCACGGCTAGCTTGTCAATTTCCTGTCTTGTTCTAAAAACTGGTTCAGGACAGTAGAGACCTAGGCAGTCTAGTTCTCGATGGGTTTTGATTTGACCACCCAACTACAAACCTCCGTGCCAACCACACTTTTATTAAGTGACATTACTAACCTAAAATGTTAAGTGTTCACACAAAATTAAAATGGCTTCGGTCGTATTTATCTATAACGGTGTTATACATAAACGTTGAAGCCCTGTTAATGTGGAAACATAACTTCTGTGTGCAACGTCACCTCATTTCTTCTTGAAGAACAACCAGTTCTTTCGTCCCTTGAACCTCACCAGACAATAATCACCTCTAAGTTTGTTGCCCCTAATTTCAAAAACTAACTTGTCTTCGTCCCTTTCTTTCAAGACGTAGTGTCCGTTGTCCCAGATTTCCACGGTGCCCGCGCCGTATTGTCCCTCAGGGATTGTTCCTTCAAAGTTTGCGTAGTCGATGGGGTGGTCTTCTACTTGCACTGCCAGTCTTCTTATGCCTTTTTCCGTGGGAGGTGTTTTTGGAACTGCCCAGCTTTTGAGAACTCCGTTCATCTCTAGCCTTAAGTCATAGTGTAAATGTCTGGCATGGTGTTTTTGAATCACGTAAATGTTTCCGCCGCTTGTTTTCTCGTCACCTTTCGGCTCGTTTGTCTTTTTGAAATCTCTTTTCTTCCAGTATTCTTCAAGTCCCATTTGTCTAACCCTGGAAGATTATGAAAGCAATCACCTATGTATATATTTGACTTTAGAATAAAGGGTTCTGTTAGCTCTACCAAAGGAGAGATAGATATATGGACATCAGTTTTTTCCTTAGGGGACTTATCATTGGTTTTTCGATTGCCGCACCTGTCGGACCAATTGGTGTGTTATGCATACGACGCACTTTAGCCGAAGGGCGAGCCTTTGGCTTGTTCTCTGGTCTGGGGGCTGCTACTGCTGATGCTATCTATGGCTTCATTGCCGGATTTGGGTTGACCTTTGTTTCAAACTTCTTGATCAGACAACATGTATGGCTTCGTATTATTGGCGGTGGTTTTCTTTGCTTTTTGGGCGTCAGGACTTTTCTATCCAAACCTGCTGAACATGTGGCTTCAGCTAAAGGAAACGGACTCGTTGGCTCTTATGTCTCGACGTTTTTCCTGACGATCACAAACCCGATGACAATCCTTTCTTTTGCGGCGATATTTGCCGGATTGGGGGTGGGAGGCGCGAGTGGGAGCTATGTCTCTGCGGCAGTATTGGTCCTAGGTGTGTTTATCGGCTCAGCCCTATGGTGGTTTATCTTGAGTAGCGGTGTCAGTGTATTTAGTACAAGGTTCAACCCTCACAGGTTGTGGTGGGTGAACAGAATCTCAGGCATAATCATTACGGGGTTTGGCCTGATTGCCCTCCTGAGTCTGAGAGGATGAGAGCGCAACTTCATATAGCAATAAGTTAACATTTTCTAACAAAGAAAAAGGTAAAAAGTCCCAACAGCCTTCTTTAGTTTTGTTTTATTTGGGGGAATTCTGTGACGGTTGTCTGGCTGTATAGTCTGGTGAGCGTCATTATTGTTAGTTTAATCTCTCTAGTCGGCGTGTTGGTTTTTTCGTTAAAAGAAGAAAATCTAAAGAAGATACTCTTGTATCTCGTAAGTTTTTCTGCTGGAGGACTTTTTGGACACGCCTTCATTCACATGATTCCCGAAGCGGTAGGGGAGAACGGTTTTGGATTGCAGGTATCCTTATACATTTTGAGTGGTATCATTACTTCCTTTATTGTGGAGAAGTTTCTCCAGTGGAGACACTGTCACATACCAACCTCAGAAGAACATCCCCATTCCTTCGCCTACATGAATCTCTTTGGCGACGCTGTTCACAATTTTATAGACGGTCTAATAATAGGTGGAAGCTACTTGGCAAGCATACCATTGGGAGTAGCCACCACCCTAGCCGTCGTTTTCCACGAGATTCCTCAAGAAATCGGAGATTTCGGAGTTCTGGTGTACGGAGGATTCAACAAATCTAGGGCTCTTTTCTTCAATTTTTCAACAGCCCTCACGGCAATATTTGGAGCCATCGTGGCCCTCAGCTTAGGTTTTTTCATTCAAGATTTTATTCCATTTTTGATACCTTTCGCTGCGGGCAACTTCATTTACATAGCAGGTTCAGATTTGATCCCAGAACTTCGTAAAGAAGAACCTAGATTTTTAAAATCAGCATTGCAGCTAACAGCCTTTGTTCTAGGAGTTCTCATTTTGTTCTCACTCGTCCTCTTAGAATGAGTTTCCTTCGATGGAAGAGATGTCTTTTGTTTCCTATTTCCTGTGCGCTCTACAACTTTTGTTCTGTTGTTTTTGTTTTCAATTGAGATGTGCATGCGTTCGATCGGATGTTTTGTATAGTGAAGTCTTGCGCCTGTTTTTATGTTATCAAGCATTTGTTGTTTATTAAATGATGCACGCGCACGCGCGCAAAGGAAAAATGGTTTCTGAAAGAGTTCAACAGTTAAATGTTGCGGATTTTGTGCGAATCATTGGTTGATGTTTAGAAGTGTGTATGTTTGTTCGGCAAATCTACGGCAAGGTTTATTAAGTCTTAATATAACAGATTGTTATTGGGGGCGCCCGATAATGAGTGCTCTAACCAAACAGAAACACGAGTGTTATGACAAAGTTTCAAAAGCCATAGACAAAGTTCTCAGAAAAATCTTCGGAGACGAAGCCACACTCCTCATATACAAACACCTAGAAAACCGCTATTCAGTTAGGCGAGACGAAATCGTCGAGAAGATAGATGTTTTCGCAGAAGGACTCGAAGAATTCCTAATGTCAGGAGCGCGCATCATTGAAATGAAAATTCTAGAAGATGTATACTCAAGCTATGGCTTAACCCGCAGACCAGAATTCGAAAGAAGAAACGAACACGATTTTGTTAGCCAAATGAAAATGCTAATGCAAAAAACCTAACCAAAACAAGTGCGCACATTATTCTAGTTTCAGAAAAAGGAGAAGCTTGGCAGCGGTTTTTTGTTTCTTCACATCGCTAAGGAAGGGCTAAACGAGGAGAGTTATATCTGCATCCGAGGCAAGATCGAGAAAGGCTGCCGCCCCGGCGATCTCGTCTACTTCAGGGATGAGGTCTTCTTTCTTTACGCCGAACATCTTCATGGTTGGACTGCAGGCGTATATCTTTAACAGTCCTGAAGCCTTCATTCTCTTGAGCAAATCGTAGGGTGTGGGATACTTCATTTCTCCTAGTTTCTTTTTCAGTTGTTCTTCCATGTGTTTGTAGGTGGCTGGCAGTCCAGCTTTTTCTAGGCCTCCCTTTACGAGCATGTTGAGGCCCCAGAAAGTGAAGTAGAGGTGAGTTTCCATGTCCATGGCCGTTGCGGTGGAACCAAGTATGAAGGCGCAGTAAATCCGGTCTAAGGTGCCGCTGTGAACTATTATCGCCAGCTTCTTTTTTTCGGGCATAAAATTTTCACTCCTTTTATAGGTTTTTCAAAATTTACGATATAAGCTATGCTATAACACTGTTATAAATCTTTTGAGGCTGGATAAAGAAACGCAAAAACAGGCAGACAACGTAAAGTATTAAAACGTCTTGCGCCTTGAATAAGGAAAGCTGAGGTAGATACGATGGTAAAGGTTACGGTTGATTGGAACAAGTGCAACGGTGACGGTGTCTGCGTGGATGTTTGTCCTGTCGACGTCTTCGAACTTCAAGACCTTGCTGAACATCCAGACACTCAGAAATCTGTTCCTGTGAGAGCGGATGACTGCATTCTATGCATGGCTTGCGTGACTTCCTGTCCCACCGAAGCCATAACTGTAGAAGAAGAATAGAAAATCGATAACGGAAAACTAAACATCACACCGCTGTCCATCAGTTATGATGTCAGTCTCTTTCTAGCCTAACTTTTATTTCCAGTCCTGTACGATGTCTATTTGCGTGGCTGGGAAAGTCAGACGTTGGTTAGCTTCATAAAAATCGAAGGAAGAACCCTTAGAGGCGTTTTTCAGGAGAGACCAAACCGTTTCTTAGCCCTCGTAAAAGTCGAAGATATGATTTTGCCAAGTTTTTTGCCCAACCCTGGAAGAATGCACGAACTTCTAACTCCGGGAACCGAAGTTATTCTCAGAGAGGTGCTGAAAGAGAACAGAAAAACCGATTATGACCTGATCGGAGTTTTCTATAACGGTCAGGTGGTGTCCGTCGATTCTCGGGTGCCCAACAAACTGGTCTTAGAGGCCTTAAAAAACGGGGACATAGAAGAACTTTCGGAATACAACGTAATAAAGCCCGAATATGGTTATGGGCACAGCAGATTTGATTTCTTTTTGGCCAACGGGCACCAGAGTTGTTTGTTGGAAGTAAAGTCGTGCACACTGGTGAAAGACGGCGTAGCCTTGTTTCCTGACGCTGAGACTGAAAGGGGAAGGAAACACGTGAGGGATTTGGTGAAGGCTAAGAAAGAAGGCTATAGAGCGTGTATGTTGTTTGTTGTTCAAAGAACCGATGCTCACGTGTTCACTCCTAACGATGAAATCGATCTGGAGTTTGGAAAGGTTCTTCGAGATGCTGCCGTGGAGGGAGTTGAGGTATACGCTTACTATTCTGAGTTCGTTGGAAACAAGATTAATTTGAAGGAAAAAGTCAAGGTGGAATTGGAGCCGCATTAAGACAGCTAATGCGCGCAAAACAATTTGTTACAACTCTAACATTTCAAAAACATTGCATAATCAAAAATAGATGTAACAGAAAAAAGGCTGTCTGTATGTGTAGTGGTAGCCTAAGTGTTCTGCTAGGTTCTCGCATTTGCGCGCGCAGAAAAAGGGGGAGAGAACCTAGGCAATTGGTATTTCTTTCAACAATGCTAGGCTTTCTAGGCTGTTCAGCTTTATTTTGTTGTCTGAAACTGTGTATAGCACGTCTTTAATGTAGAGTGCGCGTTTGACATGATAACTGGGGTCCCACCCGTTTGTTCCAACCTCTTGGTGAGTCACGTTGCCTTTCAGAATGAATCCTTTGGTTAGAGTTATGTTGAACACGAATAGTCCTTGCTTTATAGTATAATCAGGGCTGTAATGGCTTACTGTCACTGGAATGGCAAGCAAACCTTTGGGATACGCAAAGAGGAATGCTTTGTGGTCCCATAAAACTGGTGTGTCGGACCAATCACCTTCAAATCTGTACTCGCTTATGTACTTTGGAGCACTTACGTTGGTGATGTCGAAAAGCGAGAGTTTGACGTTGTTAAGCTCGTCTCTGCCCACACCTATCACATGGTTCTCGTCATATGGGTGGAGATAACGGTTGAAACCCGGAATCTTCAGATACCCCAATATTTTGGGCGCTGTTGCATTTTCCACGTCTATGACGAAAAAAGGATCCTGTCTAACGACCGATGTTGAAAGGTAACACCGGTTTGCCATGAATCTAGCTGAGTCAAGTGTTTCTCCCACTTCAATATCTAGCAGCGACCCAACTATACTCAAATTCATGTCCATTATGAATAGGTTGCTTCGAGGAATACCGTTTATCCACGTTGCAGTGGCGATTCTGAAATTGCCGTCGTACTCGTCCATTGAGAACTGATTGAGTTCATGTCCCAAGACATTACCCTTGGCTTCGGCGGTCATGTTGTTGCCCTGTATGCGCACACGATAGATAGTTGTGTTGCCGTCAAATTCTGGGAATGTTATATATGTGTTGTTTTGCGAAGCATACATGCTGCTTGTTCCACCCAACATGAGGGGCATATAGGTTGGCGCTTCAGTTGCGTTTTGCATGTTCATGGCAACGAAAGTGGTGTATTGATAATAGTTGTCTGAACCGTTGTAGAAGTGAATCTCTGAGGGAACTATTTCTTTAACCAATTGGTTGTTTGAGTAGATTTTGGGAAGTATGACAGTGTCGTAGATTATATATGCTGGTTGGCTGACAACGAAATACACGTAGTTTTCTATCATTCTGGAATTGAAGTAGCTGCCGGTCAACGTTAAGTCACGCAGCAACACAGGATCTGCCCTATCCCGAATGTCATAGACACGCGCGAAGGTTTTGATGTCAATCATGTAGAATCCATAATTGTAGGGGGAGGTGGGAACAACGTACTTGCTTCCCAACACCGTCAAACGGTCACCATTCACAAATATGCCTACTGGGTGCAAGTCGCCAAAAGTAACATTCGCTATCACCTCAGCGGATTCAGGTGGATAAGCTCGCACTATCAGCAAACTATCTCCAGACAAGACATACAGGTATTGTCCATCCGTTTTTACAATATCTGCCTCGTCAACGCCAGCTACTTGAATGTTTGTGGTTGAATAATCAGATTTAGTGGTTGAACCACCAACCACCAAGCCAGGCGCACTAACTTGTGCATCAAGACCCTCGACCATCGCATTCAACCTAAGTACATCTGCGGGTCCATAGAATGGAAATGGTCCTTGAATCTTTGAATTCGACACCAAGAAGTCTCTAAGTTCTTCGGATGATTGGAATGTAGTCAGTATAGATGAAGGCGGGGTTGGAATAGGCGGCAAAGGAGTTTCAGTTTCTGGGTTGTAGACGCCAAAATTGTATGCGAACGCGGTTACAAAGGTGGCCAAAAGAACTGCCGCAACTCCATACGCTACTGTTTTCCTCTTAACTTGAGCCTCCACTTTAAGCACCTACTAATGCGAGAAGTATACACTCTTATTTTATGCTAATTTTTGGTACACCCCGTTCTAGAAGCTAGACAGGCTTTAACAACCATACCCTAACGGCTTCATACCAAAAAATTATGGAGACAACCGCACCAAAAAACGCGATGAACAAGTTTTCTCGGCTCAAGCCTTGCATGAATATTGCAAGGTAGACTATGTATAGGATTGTTGAAAAAACCGCGTAGAAGAAGTACCTCGGAAACAGAAGCCTACCCAACTTCACAAAGTGTCGAAGTACTCCAACCTTAACGTTGCTGGCTAAAAAATAGGCCCCGCCCGCGGCTTGCTTTTTAACCAGACCTAACTCGCGTAGCCGTTCAAGGTGATGTTGCGCCACGCTTGGACTGCTGAAATGTAAGGCTCTTTGAACCTCCCTAACACTCATTGGACAGCCCTGTTTCAAGAGAAGCCAATAAACTTTCCAAGCCTTTCCACGAAGCTCAAATTCGAGCCTAGTCTCATCCTCGACAGGCAACAGCAAGTACACCAGTAGTATACTTGGGGAAACTGGGCTTATATGTCCATTTTTTGGAACAAACAGTTACTGCTGTACGCGGACGCATTGCGCGTGCGTCTATTGCAGCCAAAAACGGTTGATGTTGCGTGCGCGAGTGTCAACCACTTTTGCCGGTCTTCTTCTCTGAACGCGTTATCAGAAACGTACAAACAACACCGGCTAACGTGCACGTTGCGCCGAGAAGAATGCACAGGGCGATTAGCGTGGAGGGCAAGATTACTTCAACGTCCACCGGAATGGAAGGACTAAGAGACGGCAGGGTTACCTCAACGTTCACCGGGGTAGCGAGATTTGGAGCCTCTTCAGAGATCATCAAATCTCTTGTAAGCCAGCTCAGGCTACCTTCATACGTCAAAACGGTCAACCAAGCCCCTTCATCGAACAATTCTCCGATTCTAAGGTCTATCTTGGATAAGTCACCTTTAGAAAGAATAAACTCTATAGGCTTCCAGCCTTCCGTTCCCCAAACTTGGTAGTATGCCCTTCGCATAGGCTGGTAATTCTTATCCACCTTTCCTTCGGTTAGAAGAAACAATGTTATCTCCGTTTCTCCTGGAACAGGACTTGTGATCACGAGTGGATAGTATAGAAAGCTTGACCTGAACCAGTAGAGTATCGGGTCAACGCTCTTCTCATCAGGGGTAACCGTTATCAAGTCTAAAACGTAATAACGGAAACCCCGACCCATGTAATCTTTCACGACGGGTTCGAAGTCTCCCAAGGAAACAGTTTCATTGACATTATTCGTTTGTAGAAAATTCTCAATCCAATCAACCAGTTCACCGGCGTCTGTTGCCTTGACAACCGTGATGTTGTGAGCACCTATCTCCTCGTGGAAAACAACTTCCACGCTATTAGCTTTGATCTCATCATAGCCTCTACCCATATACAAGTTTACACCCTCCTCCCAGATCAACCTCTGGATTTCCTCAAAGGATCGAAAACTCGCAGCCTCTACCTCTGGTTCAGAGGGAAGCGGAAGCAACTCCAGAACCAAAGTTTCACTGCTTGAGGTTACATCCGTTGAAAGTATCAGAATCTCCTCCTGTCCGTTCCACGCTACGACCGCTTTCTGCCCCGGCTCGTACACCGAAACCTCAGGGGAAACGGTGATCAAACCCCTGTCAGCGTAGACGAATGAAACAGAAAAAAGAACTAAAAGAAAAAAGACGATTCCGATGGAAACTCTTCGCAAACTTAACATGCATGTTTCCTTCTTAAATTCAGTTTCCACTTCAAGCACCTACTAATGAGAGAAGTATACACTCTTATTTTATGCTAATTTTTGGTACATACCGTTCTAGAAGCTAGACAGGCTTTAAGGACCATATTCTGATGGCTTCGTACCAAAAAATTATGGAGACAACCGCACCAAAAAGCGCGATGAACAGGCTTTCTCGGCTGAAGCCTTGCATTAAGACCGCAAGGTAGATTACATATAATGTTGTGGAAAAAACAGCGTAGAAGAAGTATCTCGGAAACAGGAGTCTCCCCAACCTTACAAAGTGTCGAAGTACTCCAATCTTAACCTTGCTGGCTAAAAAATAGGCCCCGCCCGCGGTTTGCTTTTCAACCAGACCTAACTCGCGTAGCCGTTCAAGGTGATGCTGCGCCACGCTTGGACTGCTGAAACGTAAGGCTCTTTCGACCTCCCTAACACTCATGGGACAGCCCTGTTTCAAAAGAAGCAAATAAACTTTCCAAGCCTTTCCACGAAGCTCAAATTCCAGCCTAGTCTCATCCTCGACAGGCAACAGCAGGTGCACCAGTAATATACTTGTGAAAACTAGGCTTATATGTCCATTTTTTGGAACAAACAGAAAAAAATCTACTGTACGCCCACACATGCGCGTGCAGTTGCTACTCATAATTTTCCGTACATTTGTCTAGGCGCTAAGTACTTTGCAAACCTGCTTCTTAAAGCCAAGCGAGTACAGTAGCAAAGGTGGCATTCATCGACATAACCGTCCTCGTGGGGCACATCGTATTT
>Ga0224501_10001998_pt1 | contig 15940 bp, 10 predicted proteins | sample SF_Oct11_sed_USG_4_FD_169105 | JGI IMG/M metagenome (GOLD analysis project Ga0224501, IMG submission 169105) | Sediment microbial communities from San Francisco Bay, California, United States - SF_Oct11_sed_USGS_8_1 | ecosystem: Environmental > Aquatic > Marine > Sediment | place: USA... | reverse complement strand
AATAAGCCCTTTACATACTCTTCTAGAAACTATTCTGTGAACAATGAATCGCAGATACCCGTGCCGTATTAACAGACTATGTTTTTATAGATGGGTCATGTGACCGCAGAGCCCTCAGGGATTATAGAGGACTCAGCCATTATAGCTGCTGGGGATCCTATCAAAGTGCCAAGTGAGACAGAGACAGCATCAGAGAAGCCAGGTAACCAGAGGCACTGCTTGCAGTCATCTGTCCTATTTTACACTTCTGGCAGCCTCAGATGTCCTAGAATTGGTACAGTTGACTCCTCCGGTGCGGGGAGGTCACTGTCTGATTTAAAAAAATTCTATTTGGGCACTTGGCCATCCTATCTAACGGACTTGCTAAGCCTGAGGCATGTTGAAGCGGTAGGAGCAAGGATAATTGTGAGGAGCTCACCATTTATAGCATCTAATCTTATGTTGGGTCTCACATTTATGGCACAGTGGGGGAAAACGTTGAGTCTCTCTTGTATGTTAAGGATTTAAATTTTCGGAGCTTATTTTGACATCCATCTTCTCTCAAGGTCAAATTAATGGCGCTATGACACCTCAAACATAGCAATATTTTATACTCTTTGAAATGAAATTCTTGTTGCTAGATAGTGGTTGAGATGGTCGAAATGTTGACGGCCCATAACTTCACTATCTCCACCATCTCGTCTTTCCCCTACTATATCAATGACATGAAGTGTTACAGGGACATGCGGGTCATCATTACTGTATGTTTCAGGGAAAACGGTGAAGCAGATGGCCACATCAGCAGCAGCCACTCTACAAGGGAGTCACATAATTCAACAGACGATGCAGGCGAATCAGTTGCTGCAAAATCCACTTGTCTCCAACCCACTGCTGGCTCAGCAGATGATGGCAGGACCCGCGATGGGTATGACTCTCCTCCCCAATGGCGCACTAGCCAATCCGCTAGTGAGAAACCCTCTGCTAGCCAATCAGTTTGCCGTTCCCCAATACGCGCCCAATCTGATGGCAGGACCATATTTTAATCCTCAACCGGTGGCCAATCCGATCATGGTGCAGCAATATTTGGCAAATCAGATTCAGCTACAACATGCGCAGCTTCAGCAGATTCAACTTCAGCACATTATTAACCAGGTCGGTACAAATTACTTCTGCTATTTTGAATTTCAGGGCAAAAAAGCACTTGGAAAAAATCCAGTCACGCCCATAATGGCATCATTGCAGACAGCAGGCTATTCTTGAGACTCCTAACAAATAATCACAGTCTGATAGTTGCTTCAAATGATGCATATCTCACTACGAGGAGTTGGCCTCCCTTGCCAGTAAATGTACGATTCCATTCAAACATTGCCAAAACTCGAGCTGAGGGTGCGCTACCCAGCTATTGCATTAGTGGTTTAAACGAGACACCGCCTTTTAAGTGCAGCACAGTGTGCCGAGAGGTACATCTCTAGATTCGGTCGTTTGAAGCAACTGTGAGCCATTTGTAGGCTTTAGATACAGTAGCTGTCAATACAGTGTGATATGCATGTATTTATTTCATGCAGCTTCTGTTATATGATTGGCTGACTAAATACATATTACAGAGTCTGGTATCTACCCAGAGAAGTGGATCGCCTCTCAATGTAACTCGAACTACTAGCGCTAGTAGTGTTCTGCCAACCAGTACAACGGGTGCCTCCTTCCAGTCATATAAAACTGTATCTTCTGCGAACTTGACCACTGTGTCAACACCAACAACAGGCTCAACGACTATCACACCAGCTACCAGCACACCAACTAGTGTCACACGAACTTCTGTCAGACCCGAATTTGATGGCAGACAATTTGAAGGTTCATTCAAGGTACCTTTTATATGGTTGTGCATAAATCAGACCATAGCCATCGACCTTGTGATACCTGAATGGAATTATATGCTAAAGGATGAGCGTTATGCTCATTGTGGATCCTTGGTTACATTGCATTGTCAAATCAGAAACAAACATGAACTATAGTGGACTCGCTACATGCACCACAGGGGATGTGTTCACTTTCCACCAAAGGGCAACCCACTCCACATTACTATAAGACCTCTTAACGGGAAAACTCTCAGAGTCTTCTGTAAGACTGCTTTGTTTTGACAAAATCAAACTCGTGGTGAATGCCACGGTGTTCAGGCCGGTAACTGCAAACCGATTGCTGATCCATATGCTCATCTCACTGTGATAGTTTCCTCCGCGATATCATGATCACATGACCTTTCCGATGTTTTAGACACGGAAACCTCAGCCTCAGTTGCACACTCCTCCCAAGCCGCCAGTATCTCAATCAGCAGAGAGCAAACAGAAAGCTGGAAACTCGTTTCTCCCTGATCCTCCGTGGCTTCGCTGTAAATCACCTGCTAACAGCCAGGTAAATAGACCAGCAATTGACACGCAGTCCATAGGGAAGGCAGGGCTGCCTGGTGGAATTCATGGTTACAGTCAAAATGTGTTTGAGTTAGTTGGGTGGGAAAGCTCGGGAACTAAAGCATTTGAGATCCTGAGTTCAACGCCGCTCATCCTCAATCTCAGCGTGAGTGTGAGCTCCCCAACTTGCCATAGGCGTATAACCCTATGATACTTAACTGTCTATGTCTATAACATCATCATTACTAAACTTTTCTATTGCCATCACAGGATGTTATTGCAAGATTAGATAGCTTCACAATTTGTCTACCAATCCTCTTTCAGACCATTGCATGACCGATTGCCCATTTAATAAAAAATCTTGTCATGCTTTTGCGCACGCTTCAAAGTTAGTTAATATTTATGACAAACGTGTATTACTTGACCACCAGCATTTTGGTCCAAATGGTATGTTACTCCCAGCCACAATTCTAGCATTCTCCCTGCAGAAAAAGTTGGAAGGCGTGGGTCTTGACAATGGTAGACCACACACTCCTCTCTATATGAGAGGCTCACCTGTCAATTCACCAGGTACCACCAGGCGTAATGTCACCTCCACAGCCACTGCTACTACCACAACAGATAGTAAACCACTTCTCTACAGTCAGGTAAGCAGTCTCTACATAAACTCAATGCAACATCCATCAAAACAAATCATCGGCAAATTGATACCCACTGCGCTAGATAATGGACTACTGAAGTGAGGGGATAGCACAATGGCTACAGCTCTCGGCCTGTAATCATCGGGGCCTGAGTCAAAGCAATGCTCATTCCAGGCTCCTGGTATAATAGGGGGTCCATCCAGCTCCCATACAGGTTAGATTAATTTCATTTTTCCTGGATAACATTTTGAAGGCAGAGTCTCAAAGGTCCGATGATGTTAGTGCAGTGGTTAGTGGGTTATCTAGACTAGCTGAGGTCTTTGAAGTGAAAATGGTCCATGCACAGCAAACTAATAAAATCAGAAAGTGTTCTGTGGGGAGACTTCACTTGAATGAGGGGATCATTGGTAGCATCACTAAGCTACGGGCTGGCTTCCGGGATGTCCCATACGATGGCATCCTTTTTTTATTTAGCTACACTGCCTGTATCTATCGAGAGTAGAAGAGCACAGCACTAGGAGTTGAGGCTGAAACCTCTGCATTGGGGCCCTCCACCCCTTTAACACCTCATATACCCTACTATTGTTCATTTTGCAGGCATTGAAGCAGCCGACCGCAGAACCGCCCGCCACCCCATCACCTCCGTTGGCCTCACCACGGACTCCTTCCGCCCCCGCCCACTCCCCCACCACCCCCAAACATCTCCAGCCATCCGGGCCTGAAGATCTGTTTGATCCGGGTTTGCAGGATTGGCTGCAAGGGTCCCCGGAATACCCCGGTCATTTCAGACCGGAGAGCCCCAAGCTCAGATACTTTGGTGATCCCGGTGGGACGTGGTCGAGTCCATCGGGCTGGACAGCACCAGAGGAGGAGATTCGGGACCCGCTGGAGGTACTGAGAAACCTTCGCATAAACAGCCACGGGTTCGACGTTCTCTCCAAGACTTTCGGGTCATAACCTCACCGTTCTGCAGTCTATTTTTATACTAATCTTTTAACCTGAAAACTCGGGAGTGATTATTGTGGTCAAAACAAAATGGCTTCCTAATTTCACGAGTTTGGTTTTTTCTTTTTTTCAGATATTATAATTTTAACTATTATTTTTGTGGGTTGTGTCCCTTGGTTTTTATTCAACCACTCTGGTGAGTATTTATGAGATTACCTGTCACCTAGTAGCTAGCTAGTAGATCAGTAGTGTCCTTGACACCATCTTTGTTAGCGAGCATAGCCAGCGGTTGCAACAGACTTCGTCTGTCTGTGGCTGTTGGTATTGTATAGTACAGTCTCTTTGTGTGTCTCTTCTTTCTCTGTAACGCTTATCGGTATAATTAGAGGAATCACTGCATGCCTACGGGTTGACTTCTATGATGGTGGCTGGTTCAAGCTGATTCATATAGTATGAGTGTACTGTAATGAATTGGTTTATTTTTGGAAATTAGATGAGTTAATTTATGTTGTAAATTTTGCGTTGAAATAAAACGAGCATAGCCGTAAAAATTCTGACTTATTTATGGGTGCATAGCGTGAGCTGTTCTTAGCCTATTAACAAAAGCTGATTGGGAAGGGCGTGCGAATGGAGGATGCTCAGATTTGGTATAACTGAGTTTATATATCTTCCCTCGCTGAGAAGTGTGGCTCTCTTTGCTTGCATTGTTCTGTCTGGGCAACGAGCTGCCTTCTTTTATCATGCTGTTCTGGCTAACAACAGGGACCTCACTACTGCTGGCTGTGATTGCATCACATGGTATCGCTGAATCTTGTTCAGACGACTCCGATGATGTCATACTCGGAGTACTTCTACGACCCAGCGAATCTGGCTTAGCTAGCAAAGGAGTTATCTTCCCTATATCAATTGTACCCGGTCGAATTGTAGCTGATGGCGTGTTTGGTTTGCTGCTGTGTCGTGATAGAATCTCCTTAGCCGTGGCAATCGTCAGGAAGTGTTCAGTGACATTAGAAAACGCGAACTGAGATGGTATGTTACTCATTGATTGTGATTTCCTGTCCACTCGCGGAGTGCCACATTCACTGTCACACGAATGTCGTATCAGTTTTGGTGACATTTGGTCGTGTCTGTAGTGTGACCCATTGTTGTCTTGGCAATCGCCACAATCAGTATCTGTATGACAAGGGATAATTATCGCTGGAGCCTTTGGTCGACCTAAAGTTATTTTGTGACTCGTCCTGGGTCCTATAAAACAAGAGTTGATGAATTTAAGGAGTTTAATTGGTAGGCATGCTTGCGAATGTTTTGCAATTATTGCAATTGGTGAAGAAATTTGCCCAGTGTCATTGCTGTCATGCGGCATCCCTCTAGATGACGCAGGTAACGCAAATATACATAGGCTAATACGCGAGAACTGTACGGTGAAAAGTGCATGGTTTCGATATTTATGATGATCACACACGAGCGCGCTCACCAACAAGTCATTCCTGCCACAGAGAGAGATAACTAGGATGTCCACACATGATCGCGTGGCTGTCCAGATCTTACCTGAGGAGGTGTATCTGGCCATTGGTGTGTCACTATTCGCTTCCACCATATCAACAATCATCTGATCCTGGTCAGGCTTTTCAACCTTGACCTCTGACCCTGTGATGCCCGCGGCGAGAATGTCTGCACTCGGAGGTCGTAATGGCTTCTTGCTCAGCCTCTTCGCTGACTCTATTTGCTGCTTACGCGCCTACAAAATATCATTGTGAAATCATATGGAGCTGTGGCTCGATTTCTGGCTTCAATTCACACAATCATTTTTTATTTAATCACCGATTACGAAAATAAACATAATTCCTATGGGCGTTCACACATCAGCAGGAAAGCTCGGTGACTAGAGAACTTGACTCAAAATTGTAGATCTGCGCTTTAAGTCCTGATTACGCCCGGCCTCATTGTATGTATGGACTCCCAATATAATTCCCAGTCTTCAATTCATCTATCAGCCAGACTTTCTCCACCTTTAGGCTAGATTTAAAGCATCTTACACCCTGCAGACTCCCATATCAACACTTTTATTTCTGCCCGAGCACTTGGCCATCCTATTTAACAAACCTCCCAAGTCTGAGGCTTGTTAGAGCAGTAGAAGCTAAGAATTATGTGAAGAGCTTATTTTTACAGCGGCCCATCGTGACCTAGATTTTAACCCAGGTTCTCACGATTGCAAGCCCGGTGCTTTTACCACTATCCATGCATTCTTATACGTGCCTATGCTCAGAGCCCTCAAAGTATCTGACCCCCTACGGACCACCATATGAACAAATATCTCTCATCAGTCACTCACCCGTTCAATCAAACACTCTCTCATGTTCCCATAAGCTCAGCTTCATTACAAATGAGAGATTGATTTAAAGGAATGAACCCCCAGCAATTGACTGTCACTCATGGCTTCTGTTTGCACCAACAAAGACTTTTCTATCGAGCGCGTGTCTGTGAGGCTGAATATTGGGTGTGACCGATGTTATTATGACGCCACATATCTTGTTACCATGGATGCGAGAGCAAGCATAACAATGGGAACACCAATGGAGGCGTAATTTCAAAACTGGGATGAAGCTTCGGCTTATGGATAGCACATGGGCTTATATAGGCTGGATGTACCTAAACAGATGACACACGAAATTTCATGGTTCATATTTTCAATGCAGTGTCTTTCACTTTGCCGCCATAGTCAGACCCCAGACATAAGTCTACCTTCGAAGTAACCTTTGCGATGACAAGTGTACATTGGGCGGATTGTCCACACAGTTATCCTTTGGTGGTTGTCTTTGTGAAAATGCTTTGGAAAATAGGCAGAAATCAGATTTACCGCCCTATCCGATTTGTTCATTGAGCCTAACTCAACAGTATATTTCCAAGAGGGTTCATGGAATTCTGGTAAACCGATTGTATACCAGCAACCAAAAATGGGCAATCAATTGAAAGAAAATCAAATATCTTGCTCTTTGAACTGAAAGACTGTTGAGGTGCTTGAAATCTTATAGTTGCTGTGAACAATATAATTAAAGACAAAGTGATTCTTGTATCTTAATGGGAGGTGTGGAAGCTTAGTAAGCAATTCATTTGGCTTTGCATGGACCAGGTGACCCAGGCTTGATTCCAAGTTTGTGCGTTACTTTTACGTCGGATTCTGATCGCGATGTTAGATAAAGGGAACCCACCCATAGAGTACCAACTCTATGGGGTTTTTCACCCAGAAAACAAGCTAGTATTTGCCAAGTGGTAGCATCCATGTTCAACAAGGTAATCAAATCTTATTTTGTCCTTCAAGCGAGCTATGCATATGCACTGCAAAAAAAATACCAGCTTCATATACTGTACAGTACCTTGAGTATTTGTAGTTGTTTGCAGTAGTTTAGGCCAGTAACTTGATGCTCTCTATCACGGAGTAGAAGCGCTTTCACTTTCTCTGTATCCAGGTGACTGATACCCTCCACGAAACCTTGGGCGTTTGTTCGAATCTACAACATTTCAGGACATTTCATGTCTTTATCCATAAACTACGCTGTTATTCCGTAAATAATAAAAATCTCATCCTATCATATGCAGATCTTTTTTTATTCAAGTTTGACTCCAATCATAAAATATTCTTGTTGTATAAGTATTTAACATACGTGTAAATGACACTTGGCCCATTGTGTAGACTCCAGCTATAACATTTGTATAACAGAGGCAAACTGCATGGCATGAAAGACCGTTCTGCATGTTCCAAACATCACCGCCGTGCTGATGCATTACTTCCTACCGATGTAATGTGTTCGACCTTTCCGATGCATTTCTCAACTACATGATCACATGACTGCGGGTTACGAAGACCCTAACTGCTAAGATAATAAAAATTGATTAAAATAGCCTAGCTGCTAGGTATCCGAATGCACCGATAATTTTCAGTACTTATTTCAAAGTGGTAGAGCACTTTCTGTCGTGAAACTCTCTGAAACAGCCTGTGCTTCATGAAATTGTGATTCAAAATTCTTTGCACCCTAAGGGGCTGTGCACTGAACAGGCTATTGGATTTGATCTGCCTACCTGTGTCAACGGATGTAAGCAAAAATAAAAAAACTGGATGCATTTTTGTATGCATTGAAAATCTAAAGCTGATTTAACCTCTACTACCTTGGACATGTTTTAATGAAAGCTTTTTGTCGACCTGCCACAGAACAGTAACAGTAGTATATACATGCACCTATGAAAGCTACCAGCGGTCACACAGTGCTTACCATGCGCACTTGTTGATTTTGGGAGCACAAAAACGAAAATCAATGTGTTCATCACCAGATGTTCATAGCGGCTGGCAATTGACTCTGATACATGCTAAATAAACCTTCTCTATGGGCACACCATTGACCACCCAAAGAGTAACATCCTCTATGGTGCACACCATTGACCACCATTGACTTGTTGAAAACTCAGTCGAAAACAAGGACTTTAGAGAAATAGCCCTCACTGAAAGCTCTACCAAAAAATCTCTTTTTAAGCGATTCTGTCCCCCAAAACTTGCCCCTAGCGGGATTCTATTCACCCATTAAACCTCGTGGTAAAATTGCAGTGGCTGTACTAGCCACAGTAAGAGGCATGGAGTCAACGACATGAATTACGGCGTATCAAGTGACTCCTTTGGTTAGTAAAGTGACTCCGATGGTTATTTACTACATTTGTTGAAAGAATTAGGATGTTTCCCTACTTTTAGATTGCCGTATCACATATTTTCTTCCCTTCTATTTTAAATAGGTCAGCCAATAGTGGGCCTCTTTTGAATCCTTGGCAGGACTCTGGCATCGCCTATAAATGCAAATATCGCCCGATGTCGCCCGCCTAAGACATCCCCGCCATACACGGCTCTCCTATAAAAGTGGCCTAAAAAGGCTGAGTTCTGCTTAAACTCACCTTGAGTGCCGAAGGGCTGCCTAGCCTCTCACCGGATGCGATCACCCTATCAGCTGTGCTGCCAACACTGAATGCCTTATATCTTCTCAGGTTCATCTGGGGTACGTCTGCTGAACTAGTGGATACTCCCTTGAGAAGGAGATAAGGAAGAATGGAGCCATCACTCGGTCCATTAGATCGTCCATCAACCTAGAGAGAGAAAAGATCCCTCTATCACAATAATACGAATATCCCCGCAGGCCATGCGTGGCAGGAAATTAGTTATAACTAGCAATGACCTCTTAGGTCATAGAAAATATTGATGCGACATTATGTGACAGTCGTAGAGATAGTGGGATAACTGAATGGTAGAGCGCCGGGTTTGCTATCGTGAAAACCTGGGTTTGAATCTCGGTCATGGCGGGCTCCAGTTGTGAATATGAGCCTATCACCTTAATCCTAGCTCAAAACAAAAATAAGGCTGAATACGGAGTGGAGCATTGATAATGACCTGTTCTTGGTGCTTTATGCTAAGCCATCACTGGTCAAAAAACAAGTATCTAACCTGACAGCTAAACACGTCATATGATAGAAAGTTATCAGTATGACTGTAGGCCATGTATGGCAAGATATTAGTTGTAACTAGTTGTGACTTCATAGAAACTGTGTGACTGACACATCAGAGCTCCAACAAGAGTATGAGTTTGTGCTTACCTGGTCACCCGCTACAGGTTCAACTACCAGCAAAGATTTAACAGACTGCCCGCTGCCCATATTAAAGTTTGAGCCAACTACAATATGGTTCGTTGATGCGAGCAAGTCAACACCTCAAATGAAATTAAATTAGGTTTCTTACAGCGGACAAGTGAACCAGTTAGACTGATTTCACAATCAGCTCTGTGGTCTGCAATCATATCAGAATCTTTGCTATTATTTTTCATCTTACCACTGTTGATTTAGCCACTAAGCTGTACAGGTCAGTAAACATGTGAAATGGACTGGAATATTGAAATATTTATTTGATAGACTGATAACAAAGCCAGGTGTACCTTATCAAATCAAACTTACCTTTATTATTAACTGGACAAGGAACTAGTCAACAGCTGACTGATAAAACTCAGACCTGGTCAATGCCCTGAAGCATTCACCTGTCTTTCTCAATATAGACCAACAAACATGGACTTACATTGACCATTCATATGCTCATGTACCAATCACATGACTATACTGCGGATAAAAGCTTTTAATATTCTTTTTTTTTTAATCAGCCATTGTCTGTCCGTGGTTGGACTTCGGCCTTCCTCCTTGCTGTCCACAGGCTGTGTGGTGTCATTGAGGGGAGATTGAGCCATTTTTCTGCCACGCTGGCTCAGGACGGGTCGGCAGAGTGTGATCAGCCCGGGAAAAATCCCTTGAAAGACTCCGCCATGGCTGGGAATTGAACCCGGGCCACGGGGAGGACACACAGTGAGCTATCCTACTGAGTTATCATGACTGACTATTCATATTATGTACCCATAACATGACCATGCATCTAAGCCCTTTTTATATTTGACACATGTATCCATAACATAATATTAAATCTATGGCGATCGCAGGGTTTAAATTGAGGGGAACACCATAGACATATAATCTAAGATTATACAAAGAAATTTCAATACTATACAAAATAAAATCTTTTCCATCAGGTTACATTTATTAAACTGCAATTTCAATATATTATAAATATATTTGAGTACCTTCTGTTTTTTTTATTGAGACATAGTTGTATTTGTCTACCACCCTTTCTATATAAAAGAACTAGCACAATACCGTACTAATGGAGAAATCTCCGAGTAACTCTAGTAACTATCAAACTACTCATGAATGTCCTCAGTAAGAACCGCCAAGAAATCTCTACCATACAATAATAGTGTTATCCATATCCTTAGTGCCTATTATTTAACATTTATACTGTTATGACTGGTGGCAGTTAGCTACTGAGAGTTACTGCTATTCAATTGCAGGAGCCACTCAACTGCTAGTTCCTCCCGATTAAATTTTTATTTGTTGATTCATAACATTTATTTTTACTTCTCAATAAGAAATAGCCCTAGCATATCATACTATGATATAGCATGATGTAATACTATTTAGTATATATAACATATCCTAAAGCATTGTATATAATTATATATTATTATTTAGCACTTAGTACTGTATAAGATACCTATAGCAAATCATATTCAAGTATAACTCTATATAAGCACAAGTATACCTTGAGAAAGCTGAGACCGAGTCTAACATTCACCGCGACAGACATGGTTGAGACTTCCCTCACCTTCCAGATAAACCGATATAATGACAAGGTATCTATATACCTAACGACCCATTTAGTCAATACAGTAATATACCTCACAAATTACTCTGAGGAGAAAGCCATTGGCCGTAATTTGTAAGGATTCATTCGGCGTTTAAACTGGTGTCTGCTTGATAATATTGACACTCTTTGTTGGAATATATTTTGATACCTAACTAGCGCAGCATAGAAACCCTTTATTGCACAATATCAATGTGTTTACTGATCTTGGCACACTCAGCTCACCTCGGGTGCTCAGGGGTGTGAAATACATGACAGTGACATCTGTCTACCGAGACCATAGAGTTGTCCTCCCCTATAACTGGGATAACTATAAGACTGAGACACGCAATGACACCTCGGTCTGAGAGTTAATATGAAAAGACACCATTAAGTAAATGTTTTCCGGATGATCCATGGTTAGCCCCGTTAAGTTGGTATTCGGTACTTGGTAATCAAAATCTGAGGAGGGAGAAAACAACTTAGAATTAAACCCGGGTCACTTGGTCTAAAGCCGAGTTCATGCGCTACCCACTAAACAACCACTCACATTTACATGGCTAGCATACCAACAGTTTATTTCCCAAGACAGTCCTTGGTGTGCCTCATAGAGGAAGTTACTCTATGGGTAAACATCCTCTATTTAATCCCACAACCTGAATCCACTGATGCGTGGTAAAAGGCGCCAGTTAATATAAGAACTTATCTCCACTAAACTTCTACTAGATGTTTTACTTGATGATTTGGATGGTTGATGAGTGACTATTAATTTCCATCTATAAACATTGAAGATCAGAAGCTTGTTGTATTTTGCCGAAGACGGCTCTAATGCTCTACTATTAGAAATTGGACTTGAAGAGTTGACGTTGACAGCTAAATTTAATTTGCATTTCGATAAAATCTCATCAAACTACATGCATATAAGACAATGTTTCAGGAAATCAATGCTTTAAATAAGATAGCATCTATACAGACGATGCAAGATGCAATATGAAATTCAAATACCTGGTCTATACCATATCCATACCAATATTGTGACCTACCCAGTAAGTTTCAGGCTGCATTTCCTCCACACTGTTTCGACTCAAAGTTTTTTAGAGGATAGTGCCCAGTAAAACTCAAACTTCAAGCCGCTGTCAGCGTAAACCCTATCTGTCCAGTCAACACAGTTTCTATAGTATGCATGTTATCCTTTTGTGCTACTGATTGGCAAGCTATCAAGTTTTATTTTGTTAAAATAGCATACAACACGAAAATCTATATTCAATCACTATTAAGAGTATACGATTATTTTCCTCCAATGTCAATCTGCTTTTGTATTGTGTGACAACAAAATCCAGGCTTTTACACAGGAGACTGCAAACCTAAGGCAGGGTTTCAATCCTTATATCAACAGGTTACACAAACCATGAGAAAGCTGACACTGGCTTAGCTCACTGGGTGCTGACAAGTGCTATGAGAACCATTCCAGTATATAGATATAAAGTGCATAGCTACTGACAACATGGTCTAATGGGCACCTGCCGGTCACTTGGCTACCATACTCGATCATACTTATAAATTCTTCTATAGTAAATTGTAACTTGTCAGGTTAGATACTTGTTTCACCTGTTATGGTCTAGTATGGAGCACCATGGATGAGTCAGTGTCAGTGCTCCACCTCATAGTGAGGATTGTTTTGTGGAGCTATAGGATTGAGATGAGGAGCTCATACTCACAATGGGAGCATATCTTGATCGGGGTTTGAAACCAGGTGTATGTGTTGAAAGTCCAGTGCTCCACTAATGAGAATATCTGCTACTTAGACTGCTAGGCCACAACATTGCTACCCCGTTACGCCGCAACGCTGCTCCCTTGTTACGTCACTACCCCGTTACACCGCAACGCTGCTCCCTTGTTACGCCGCAACGCTGCTTTCTTGTTACGCCACTACCCCGTTACGTCGCAATGCTGCTCCCTTGTTACGTCACTACCCGGTTACGCCGCAACGCTGCTCCCTTGTTACCCCACTACCCAGTTAAGCACCGTAATGCTGCTAGCTTCATTATGTCACTGTATGATTACTGAATGAATAAGGTCGTACCTGCACATGGCTGAGAAGAAATCTGAGGCCTGATGAGAGAGATATTCTTACGCTGTTCATGTTGGCGTGGGCTGCTGGAGCAGTCTTCACTCCTATATAGCAATGGGATATCAAAACGGATGAAAAGGCAATGAACTCCCTGTCCATTGTTTGTTAGGAACACTACCTACGTACATACAAGGCATAGCATCATTTTCGCAGATATTTTGCTGCATTATGACATGTATAATAAAAAAGAAAATGTCCGATTTAGTTCCGCAAGCGATGTAGAGACGTGAAAACATCTCATGCACATATTACGCCTTTAGGTTTAGAGCAACTTCTTTTTATAAGAACATTATGGCCACACAATTGGTTTGGCTTTCAGATGGGCCAAGGTAAAAGAAGTGCTTCAAATGGTCACCAGGAGAGATGCCCATGCACCAAGATGGTCTACGCCAATTCGAATTTAAATTGAACTGATATGTGGTTGGTGTTCATCGATTCAACACCGGTATTCCAACCATCATCATCAAGGTTTTATCTTAGCCGATGGCCACATGGGGAAGTGGCTGTTAGAGAGCAGACTCTCCCCCTGCCCCAGCACTGGTGTAACTAAGGTGAGGGTGCCACTTCTCTTTCTCACCACGTTCACCTTCCCAGCTCTGATGACAGCCGGGTAGCCATTCCCTGCTGAAAGCTAGAAAGTTGTGAAAAATCCTGTTCATGAGCTGTGTCTTGAACTCGAGACTGTCAGCACCAGAGACGAGCGCTCTAACCACTCAGCGACACTGCTATCCCTTTCAACCATCATTACGAAGGTGAAAAAACCTCACTACACCTCCTTCATTGTGCACCTCTATCTCCTTCTAAACCTAACCTAAAAGTATATACCTGTAAATGAGCTATGATGCAGAGGAAGCTCAGCCACATTACTCACCTCTTACCCTGGTTCTTTGAGAATCGGGTAGACATTTATCTTCACCTTCCATGCTCCTTGCTTCACAGTATGTTTACCACCAGTCTCTTGAAGCTTGAGTGGTGAGAGACATTGCAATCTTATACAAACATTTAATTAAAATGAAGTGGTTTCTAAATAATAAAAAAAGACTCAAGGCGTAATTGCTAAGTAATATATTACTGGTTAAAGGCCAATATTATATATTAATGAACTGTTTCCTATAATGTAACATCAGGAGTCGGCTGGTGGTTTATTGGCAAGCACAACAGCCTATAGAGTATTTGGTTTGGTTCCCTGTGGGTTCTTTGAGGCTCCATGAACATAGTGAAAATGGGATAGCGGGATAGCTCAGTGGTAGAGCACTGGGGTCGTAAATGTGGGTACCCGGGTTCAAATCCCAGTCATGGCGGGCTCCTGTTGTGAGTGTGAGCTCCTCACTCTATCTAATCTTAGCTCAAAATAAAAATGTCACTGTGAGTTGGAGTAATGGTACTGACTCAATCTTGGTGCTCCACGCTAAACCATAACTGATGAAAGAAGGCATCTAGCCCGGGGAATTTAACATAGGGTTCAAGCCATTGTACAAAACAAACAACAAATCCGCAGATATGCTCACCAATTCCTAGAAGAATTATTTTCACCAACTGAGTTGTCATAGTTGTAGGGTGTAACTTAAAAATAATGTAAGCTGATGACTGACTAAGAGAGTAGATTCACCAATTACAGATAGAAATGTACTTACTCTTTCTCTCGTATGTTGATTATATTTGCTTGAAACTTAGCAGCCCAGTCGCGCTATTCACAAGTGATTACGATTCATTTTCTATTTTAACGCGGCTTACTTTAGAATTCCCTCTTAAGCTACCGGCTAAAGTAATTCTGACTTATTAGATCATAAGAGGGGTTAAGAATATAGAAGGCAAATGGTTTCATTAGGATAGACTGTTATATGTATGCTGTGACAAACTTCTTATATCGTATTACATGTTTGAATTACGCGTTTTTCGCCGTAAAGGCATGACCACACTTACCCGAATTGACCCATGAGTATCTTGATTTCGTGTAAGTTCACGTCAGTGTGCTCGGGTTCTCTCACTTAGTTTCCTCTAAATATGGTAGTTTCCTTACAGTTTTTACTTCGGTGTTGTGTTATGGTGGGCATTCCTTTTCTAGCCTCTCAGTGGTGTCTTATCAAACACTATATACATGTAATTGCAAAGTTTCCCAATTGATTTTATTGTCCGAAAAGAAAGGGTCGTTGCTGTTGGCTTCTGTCGACTCTGCGGCCCTTCTCCACTAAATTTGTACTTGTCTAGACTATTACCCTCTTGTCATGTAAAAGCATGTACGCCGGCCTATCTATACGACTGGCAAGTCCCTGGTGATGAAACGCGTGAGAACAAGGATTGGGCGATGTATGAAAAGGTTTTCCCAAAAACATTTTCCTATGAACGAACATCTTTAGAGTTTTCTGCAAATGTGTTCTTGATTTATCTTTTGTATGAGTCTGGTTGAGTGTGGAGAGATTTTATTGGAATGTAAAATATATGGAGTTGTCTTTTCTCTACACAGAAGATCCATGGGTACACAACTCTTACTCGGAATGTTCAACAACAAAGTTCCCTGGTCAACTTACATAAAAACAGCAGATCGGATTCGCACTAAAACAGTGAATGAAGTTTTAAATAAGCAATA
>Ga0224501_10001997_pt1 | contig 15943 bp, 9 predicted proteins | sample SF_Oct11_sed_USG_4_FD_169105 | JGI IMG/M metagenome (GOLD analysis project Ga0224501, IMG submission 169105) | Sediment microbial communities from San Francisco Bay, California, United States - SF_Oct11_sed_USGS_8_1 | ecosystem: Environmental > Aquatic > Marine > Sediment | place: USA... | reverse complement strand
CACCCGACTTCCATAACTTGGCAAGCTGTTGGTCTTCTGCATACCTTCATTCAAAGAGACTGCAAACAATCATTAACTATGAGAATTACGAACCACAGAGCTATCATCCCTCTAACCCTGACTTTAATTCTATGCTTAGAGGTCAGAATCACGACCAGCATCAAGCCAGTCAATAGCAGATGTGCCCCGGCAAATTGACTCTCCGAGACTAGTTTATGTAGTTTTAAAACTCAGCTTCAAACTTATGTTTGACAGCAATTTTAGTATTTTGCGTTACCCTGGATTTTGACTTGCTTCTTGGGGTTTGGGTTGCCTAGATAGACTGTTTGATTTTCCAAGGATCCTAATGTAGAACAACTATGGCTAATTTAGATTATCCATGTAAAATAAAGTGTTTAAATTGAATCAAACAATAAACTACAGCTCTGGTCTAACCAACCAGTGACAACCTTTATGTCACTGAACCAACCAGAACTCTTTAACTTGAGGTGAGTTTCCATGACTGATTGACCTAACCAACTAACTAACTAACTAACTAACTAACTAACTAACTAACTAACTAACTAACTAACTAACTAACTAACTAACTAACTAACTAACCTGTATCACCATTATCAATGATGAGGACAGAGTTTCTGTTGGACTGGGGTTGCGCCTGGCCTGCTTCCTTCGGTATGAGTCGGTTCTTGTTCTCCAGCAGGATATTAAACAGTGGCAGATAAAGAGTAACCAGTCTGCCCAGTACCGCCTACAAAACCAGACAGTCATTAGACACAACATAGAAAAGTGGAAGTGTTTACAAAATCTCAGAGGCCAGGAGAACCTGTAGCTTAGTGGGTAGCGCATTCAGAGGCCAGGAGAACCTGTAGCTTAGTGGGTAGCGCATTCAGAGGCCAGGAGAACCTGTAGCTTAGTGGGTAGCGCATTCAACTTCGGACCACTACTATCTCTTTGTGAAAAACGCAGACAATCCTGAAAACAAGCCACTGGTTTAGGGTTGCCACCCATGTAAAACAAGATGATCTTGTCTTAGATTGGACTGTCCTGCCAGCTGAGGATAGATCAATATAGTCTGAATGGGCCATAACCCCATAATAATGTTGGTCCTCTTCGAGAATGAAGAATGAACATGGGATGCTTGCTGGCTCAGTGAATCGGTAGTAGAGGGCGTATTGGGTTTGGGACCAGAAGTCCCCTGAGCAACCTTTGGTTAGGGCGTCATTTTGTTCTTTCACCCTTATTGAAATTAGGGTCAGTCAAAGAGGAACCTTCTCCATGGGGTTCAGTAATATCATAATGAAGAAAGGCATCTGAGGACGCTATTCATGTTAAAAAAAATCTCATCTCATCCTTAAAGGGGTTATGTCAAAAGTGTCCTCACTTGTTTTCATATTCTGAAGCCTACCCTACCATGAACAAATGGGCCCAATATCCAGCTCAAATGGAAGCTTAGCTATAGGCCTATTCAATGTGCATACTTAGAGCCCTCAGTGATGCACTTTTCAGACCACCGACTCAACAAAATTGGCCTCGAGATAGAAAATTAACACAGACCTGTTGGTGTTTGCATTGATTTCTCGACTTACGCGCTGATGTTTGGAAAACCCTCTTGCAGGTGAATACTAGACCTGTAGTTACACAAGTCTGAATAGAGAAAGTGTTAAACAAAAATATAGAAATAGGGTCTCAGAGAGCAGTTTTTCACCTCTGTCAGCAGGCATTAGTGCCATTATTGTGCAATGATTGAGGCCCGAATGCAACGACCTCTATTTAGGGCTAGGGAAAACTGGCAAAGCACTTCTTAGAACTTCAGCTTTCTCCAATATTATGTTCAATTTTGGGTTCTATTTAATGTTATGAGGGAGTAAAGACCATTAGGTTACTAAATTTTAGTGATTTGATCCCATTTTCTTTCTATTTGGGCCATCAGGGCCGTAGTTATTCGAGTGACCGATATTCGTTTTGTGGAAAAAGACCGCTCGCTATCGCTGCAATGAATATGGAATTGCCTCCCTTTAAGAATGGAGAACACAACTCCGAAAGTGCATCTACCCTCGACTGTGACATAACCCCTTTAGGTAAGCTGACCACACGAAAATGAGTGGCAGTGCACCCAGTCCATGATGAAATAATCTCACTTCTGATGGTATACCCAAATATCCCATTTTGAAAAGTGACCCTCACCTTTTTCTGGTATCGATCGTCCCAGGCGTGTTTACAGAGCTGGTTTCGTAACGTCGTGATGGCAAGTTGACGAGTATCACGAATCTCGTTCAGCGCCGACTTCACTTCCTGTAGTAGGAGTCCTGACAGGAAATGCTTCTGTCTGTAGTCGTCAGTCAGGGTGTAGTCATGCTTAGCATCTAAACATTGAGCGAACATCATGTTAGGTGACTGCCATCAGGCATTCCAATTCGCAATCACATGATTATTTTTTTAGGGTAAATCAAAGCGAACTACAAGCCTTCATTGATACAATGATGGTTATATAGTCAGATTGGACGCAGACCACCACAGATGTCATATTCCACCCAGAAGCTGGCATGCACTGTGCCAGGGGGTCAACAAGAAATGGTTACAAACAGAGAGAGAGAGAGCGGTACCACGGGTTAGGTAGTGTGCGTAGCTTGCAGTATCTTTGGGGTCACCCGCTAACCTACAGTTTATTGTAGATTCGAGGTGGTGAGCGGTATAATTATTGGGCTGCTATCTATCATGGCGACATATAAAGCACAACCCCAAATCAATGGCCAATAGTGAGTGATACTTGCCATCTCGTGAAAAGTCAATTGCTATAGCAATATCATCCGACAGCCTTGACAGAGCTAAACAAAACAGGTGGAGCATAACTGACTGGCTCTATATATAATGTGGCATAGAAAATTAAACGGATATGGTGAATTGCTAGTGCCTGCTTGGAACGACCGTGTCTGGCAGTGCACCTTTCAACATGCTGTGCTGAGAGCGTAGTAAACTCCAAAAGCGGTGTCCCGTTTTGAAGCTGGTGCTTGGAGTAATGTTTTAGTGGGATCGTTAGATCGACTGGCAAGAGAGGACAACCGGGTATATTTTAATGCAAAGTTGTCATCCCTCTATGCCAAATCATTAAAACATCATTTCAGGCGCGAGCTTTGCCGGATAGTACAGCATCGAGAGCATGCTATTCAGCCTGTCTATTACTAGTGGACACCGCCTTAGATCTTCGGCACGCCGTACTGAAAGGTGCGGTACACCTCCAGATTCGGCTGTTTGAAGCGGGCATTAGGTAACCAAATGGGTTCTAGCAGCGACAACACATGACAGTGGACGATAATAACCACAGCAGACGAGCTTGTAGCTTCGACGCTATGTTGGTCACCAGGAGCGGACGGAATTATGGGATAGTTATCAGACAAAAGGTGTGCGCTACAAACCAAAATATGACCAAACTAAAGCGACAACAGCGTTTATCCTGCCTGAACATACATGTAAACTTTCTGGAAGCTGTCAGAAAAGACACAACAGTATTTTAACCAGCTTCGAAGAGACAACATCAGGTAAGACAGAATGCCGCGCAATTGACAGCTGGTAGGCTGACTCAATACGTTCTTGCACGACATATGGAAGGCAAGTAAATATGACAGCAGATTTTTCGTTAGCGGCTGAATAACCGGCGCATCTATACGCCACCAGAGAGACCAAGATGAAGACATCCGTCTGCTGGATTGTAAAGTGAAAGTGTTGCTGTAAGGGCTAGCCAGTGCAAAATTAGTGCAGAAATCATGATATGAGACAGAAACCATACCTGTTTTAGGCTTGTTTGGCTCTAAAGAGAGGCAAAAACAAGTTGATCGATCGAGTTCAATTTTCCCTGCCCCACCTTACCATAATAATTGATTATTTGCGACCCACGAACGGACACATTATGCATGGCTTGGGCCGATTCCACTTTTTAAACAAACCAAGTTTACGTGATGTCAGCTCCAAGGAGTAAATCATGGTAATCGCATGGGGGAAGCGACACTGACACATGAAGAATGAACATTCCAAGATGCCAAAACAGCTCCAGTTCCGCCCAAAGCATTTACTGTGAGAACGCTGTATGGTCGTTCACCGACTTTCTCTCATTATTTCACATTGTAAACAAGTATTTTATCCAAAAGACAGCTTTAAATTCATATGTAGTACACCAGGCCATTATTTGGAGTTTTTGAACAAAATGTTACCAGAGGAGACAATTGTCACCGACAGCAATAGCGCTATTTGGAGTTGTCTTATTTCACCAGGAACAGCGCCAATGTAGACAACTCTTAAAACAACAGAATATTTATTTAGAGTTGTTTTCATTTACTTAAACAGATAACTTCGCATAGGATAGCCCTGAATATCACCCACCTTTACTGCGAGCATATCCTGGGCGTAGAGTGGGCAGACTCAGCTGCACATAGTGTTCGTGGCTGCACACTATCTTTATAAATTCAAACTTGTACTCGTTTAAAACCTGCAATATATGGCATAGGAAAATATAATGACACCAAAGTTCAGTTTGTTGCTTGAAATGTCTCTCAATTTGATTGGTTGCTCTGAATAAGTTCCAACTGATCTCGAGGTTGAAAAATTGTTGGTCATAAAGCTGAAGTCATTGTATCGAATGGAAACGCAGCGGAATAGATCCATTGAGGGCGTAAGCTTCAACAACTGAGAAACAGACTCTGCTATTGGGAACAGGAAAGATGGGGCTCACCGAAGCAGATCATAACTAACGATCTAGACAAATGGACAACAATCATGTCAGTAGAGACGAATTAAAAATGTGTTAGGTTACACCAAGCGTCGTAAGACTATCGGCCAATGAGTGAGGCCCATCAAACTTATAGGATCACAGACTTTATGAAAATACATAAATGGACTACCAGTGATCTGTGGTTTTTTCTGTTCACAGATGCTTTAGGGAGCTTAGCAGAGTGAGGCACACGTAAGCTACCGGGAGAGGAAAACAGCTCCAGATAAATGCATAAAGGCAACTGATACGAAATACACAACGAAAGCACAGCCATGTACCCCCAGGTCGCTGCGCGCGGGCGTTACCTTGATTTCTATCACAGGCAGCGTGCTCTAAAAGACGGTCACGTGACAGTGAATGAGGCAAGGCAGCCGAGGAAAGCATATGGAAAGCGCGATTATGATGGACTTTATCACAAGCTAAACAAGCATATAAAAATGCCTGCACGCTGTACATCAATAACAGTGACCAGTCGTTAGTTAATAACAATAATGCTCGGTGGACGGTAACATGGACAAGAGAATTGCATTATGTCTATACAGGTTCAAGGTTGGTGATTTACAATCGGCTTACCTTCGGGTCTCCTAGCCCAAAGTGCTCCATGTATTTGTTGATCAGCTTGAACACGAAGCCACGGTCCATCAGGGTGAAACATTTCTACAAACAGGAGAACAATGCGAGCACAATTCCTTATATAACAAATAGCGGTGAGTCAATGGTCTAAAAAATTTGTCACTGAGGGCTCTAAGTGTGCGCAATAGATAGTGCTCTATCTAAGCTTCGATTCAAGGATAGTTTTATTCTCATTTGTTCATAGTAGGCTTCAACATATGAAAACAAGTGAAGACACATTTGGTCAAGCCTTAGCCCCTTTAATGAAGCGACAGGGATATGCATTGTTATAAGCAAATGAATCAGACTCCCAATTGCATTACAATGTCCAGAGTCGCGAGTCATAGAGTAATTCTAGCCCACAATTCCCTGACCTATGGTATCCGAGGGTCACAGAGTCACGTAGTCACAAAAACAGATAGTCACAATGTCAAATATTCCCAGCATCCGAGTCACAGGGTCACACACAGAAACAGAATCAAGGCATCCGACCCTTACGAGATCATAAACTCACACAAATTTACAGCAGTGAACAGTTACAGAATCACAAAAACACAGAGAGGCGGAGTGACATAGTTCGACACAAAGTCACAGGATCACAGCATCAGGAAGTGACAGCCTAGCTAAATGACAGTGTCATCGACTCACAGAGTCATAGTGTCATAGTGTCACAGAATCATAGCTGTCCATTAGTAGGATTTGTGGTGGTACCTTGATGAAGTTGGAGAGAGCCTGATTAGCATTTCTCGTCTCTTCGGGTGACTCCTTGTATTTCAGGAAGATGTGCGTGATAGTCATACTCACAAAGGTCTCTAATCGACCAATGAAATTAGAGTCCTTTGACACGACGAACCTCTCATGGCGTGCCATCTAGAATATAGTGGAACTGTTATAAAAACTGAAATGTAAATTACTTCAAATAGTCATAATCCATGGAGCCGGAAGAAATGAGGACGTTTCAAACATCTTCATAACAATTCAATGAAATACTGGGTTGAAATTCAGGTCATGTTGGTCTTCTGTAGTGGGTTTAGGCACTACACATAATTCCTAGTTCCTACCACTCCATAACAAGCCTTAGGTTTAGGAGGTGCCTATATCTTATCATGGAATTCTTGCATGAAACAATTAGGCTACTGGGCACAGTACCTTTCGTATCCGCCAACTAATCAACCTCACCCTCGCTAACTAAAAGGAGCCGACAAGAGGTGCACCCGAAATCTTTTTGTTTTTCTTGCCTGATGTCTTCACTGTTATGATGAGGCTGCCAAGCTAGATATTTGTTTTTCAGAAGTCACGGGTTAGCGAGGAGCACCATGAGGGAGTTAGGATCAACCATAGTTATAGGGGAGGTTAACTCTATGGTGTCAATGCTCTCCGCCAGTGCCGAGATTCAAACCCGGGTTCTCACAGTCGCGAGCCCAGTGCTCTACCTCTGACCTATCCCACTATCCCACTACCGATACCAATACTTGCCCATTTACCTTGATTCGTCCGGTAGCGAGCAGCGTCTGAGACACGCTCTTATCAATCAGCTCAAAGAAGAACCAGGAGTACTTCATAAACTTCCCTATGACGAGGAAGTCTGAGTTATTCGGCCTCAGCAGGTTCTGCAGCTGCTTCACCAGTTCCTCATGCACCTGTAACGATTTTATTTCGTTTTACACGAATGCTAGCACCAAGTCAATGGCTTGTTGTTTGCTGGATAGTTTGCCTTAGAGCTGGTACTCTATGGGTTGGTGTATTTTTTATCATTGTGATCCGAATCCAACGAGGGAAAAAGCAGAAAGTAACTGCAGGCTTGGAGATGAACCCTGGTCATCTGGTTCAAATGCCGGATGCGTTGACCACTAAGCCACAGCATCCCATGTAGAGAAGAATCCAATCAGTAGATGGAGCCTTTTACTGGAAAACTCTATGCATCTACCTGACCACCTTTGGGTTAGGCTTTTTCGACAAAAGGTAATGCAAACAAATGTGATTCTGACCATATACACTTATTGTACTCTACAAAATAGTCGCTTATATTGCGAAAATAAAAGCTTAATAATACAGAGATGTTCACCACATCCTGACGATTACAATGAAGAGGTTAAAGGGGTTATGACATGGGCAAGAGTGACTTCACTTGTTTGTAGATTCTGAAGCCTACCATGAACAAATGGGCCCAATACCCAAACCAATGCGCCCTCGATGACGTACTTTTCAGACCGTCGACGCGCCAGAATTGGCCTCGAAATGTTGGTGTTTGCATTCATTTCTCGGCTTACGTGCCGATGTTTGACAAATGCGTTTGCACGTGTATACTAGACTTGTAGTTACACAAGTCTGAATAGAGAAACTGTGCAACAAAAATATAGAAATGGGGTTTCAGAAAGCAGTTTTTCCCCTCTGTCAACGAGCATTAGTGTCATTATTGCGCAATTATAGATGCCCGAATGCAACAGCCTCTATTTAGGGCCAGGGAAAACCGGCAAAGCACTTCTTATAATTTAAGTTTTCTCCAATCTTACGTTCAAGTTCTTCGCGATGTTATAAGGAGGTGAAGATCACTAGGTTACTAAGTTTTAGTAATCAGATCCCATTTTATTTCTATTTGGAGCTAGGAACACCTGTACCAGGTATTCGTTCTGGAGCAGCTGACATTATGCAATGGATACAGAGTGGTTATGATACTGACTGTTTTGACTTTGTGATTGCAGAGAGCGGTAGCGTTGTATGTGTACTTGACATACGACCTCAGAAGGGTATCCTTTTTCAGTCTGCATAACTCATATACAATGTGAGCGATAACCCTGCAATAATAGAAAAATCACAGTGATACAATGCCAATACAATCCAGGGAAAAGTATCATTCACCAACCAGCCCCCTGCTGTGATGTCGATATATTATGCACCATCGATACGAATATATGGATGGGCAATCAGCCCGCTGTTCCAAGCCTGATCCAGAAAATAGTCTAATCGAGTTATAATATCATCATAACGGAATAACTTCAGATGAACTCATCAATTTCTAAAAAATGGTAAGCCAACTCTGTAAAGTGAATGCAAGCTAATGCGGAGTTGGTTGCTCCTTAAAGTAAAAAGAATAGCTCGTGATATACGTCATTATTATGATTCCTGCATAGTCTACATCTGTTTCAGTGTTTGTGACATTTATAGGGACATTATTGTTTGGTAGGCTGGCTCACCTGATTGACTCGAAGGCAACATCATCATTGGTTGTCGCTGGCAGCAGACTAAACAGCTGGTTCAGTAGGGTAGGAAGAAACTGTATCACCACATTCAGATTGGCAGCGTGTAGAGCCTGAAAATACATAGAAATATATTTAATATAAAAAAATACATTTAATATAAAAATCTTACATCTGGACAGTCTGCTGAGCGTTTAGAGCTGATTTTTTGTCTGACTGCACAAAATCTCTGAAATGGTGTTCTTATTTGGGATATCCAAGCAAAATAAAATGTTCACATCAAGTTAAGCTGCAATCCATATACATGTACTGGGCTCAATATATCCATGGCCCCAGTTCAGACAAACAAACCTTTCTTGCTGTGTCAAAATTTAATTTAGGTTGCCTGCAACTTGCACCTGGTGCTTCTTGTTGGCAGTATTGCCATGGTCTCATAAATACAGGTACCAGGAAATGGGCAAAATAAGATGATAAAAAGTACCATAGATTTTGTGGCTAAAAATCTACCCATTGAATAAATTTCTTTCTTAGCTAATGGAACAATTGGAGGCCAAAAGCCAGCATATCATTGGCCTGAATCGGAGCAGAGCATATTCCGTGCCAAACTTGGAAGTCCAATTGTATAAGCTTGAGCTGAGCCAGCCACCGCCTTTGTATCGAGCGGAGCGCTGCTGTGAGATGTATGAGAAGGCAATTTCATGGGTCGGACCCAAACAGATAATACAGAGAAAAGACCGGCGGAACGTATGTGAAGTCCAGGCGGGGTAGAGCGAGTCAGGGGGTTAATCTGGTGGAATGTTAGCGATCGACACATGCAGAGCACCGAAACACAGAGAGAAACGTGCGAGAGCATCCGCGGGTACACACAAAGCATCTGGCCATCAACAGCCTCTCGGGAATAGGGGTGGGGAGGGGGAGAGGCAAATGGCTGGCATTGAAATGTCATTCAATTAATAATGTGCAAATCTCTCTCAAGACCAACAATGATCTAGTGACAATGGGTTGCGACACTGTCATGGAGTTTTTGCTAGCATACTAGGGTACACATGAGACCAACAATGATCCAGTGACAATGGGTTGTGACACTGTCATGGAGTTTTTGCTAGCATACTAGGATACATTTTTCTCTATGAATATTTAGGTCCAAAACCTGTTGAAATAATCATTGTTAGGTGTGGTTAGGTTAATTTTATTTTACGTGGATGACATTATTAAAGCAAATCCTTGTTTACAAAATGATCCAAAATACAGATGTGAAAGCCATTTCCATCCGGCAATTCATCTGTGGAAAAACTAAATATCGGCATCGGGTGTCTGAAATCGGGCCGTGCGGGGTGTCAGAAGGCTGAGTCTGTTGATGGTCAGAGTAGGTGATACTACCTCTAAATATAATAAAACCCCAGAGCGTCTAGAATTCAGTGTGTTACCTTTATGCTATTACGGAGCTCTGGTTCACCCGGCAAATGGCCGTTTATAGCAGCCTAATAGGTTAAAGTACAAATCAATCTCAAGCGTATATCATGCTGGATGAAGGGAATACTATGTACTGGAAAGGGTGGCGAGCATTGATATGAGGAAAATGTGGATCCGCAATCAGTGCGCGACACAATGACCTCACAAACAGTCTTGTCGGGTTCTGTGGTCATCAACGTAAAACAGTTTCATTGGACTTTCTGTTTTATGGAAAAAATAGACAACTACGTGAATAGGATATGGGAATGGGATATGGGAATGGGATATGGCTATTGCGAAAGTCGTTTACCTTTTGACATAAAGGTACGATAACTTGCAATATAACTGTAGCGATTCCTTCTTAAGCACTATTCGTGAAATCGCAAGAGAATTCGTTTGTTTGACCTTGACATTACCAATTACCTATCCATATATTCATATCAATGGTGGTGAGTCATGAAAGCTGTGAGTGCAGTACCACATAACCAACTACTCAGTTCCAGAAATAAACCCTCATAGTGAGTATTTTGCCCCCCCCCCCACAGATTACTAAACAATGATTAGCTGCAGAAAGTTATTATTCTCTACCATCCTATTTAGCGGAACCACTGAGCAGGAGGCTTCATTTTGAGAGATTGGGGCTGGCTACGAGAAGCTCACACTCACAGAGGGAACCCAGAGCCTCATCAGGGGTTAAACCCATGAATAGATAATCTAGAGCAACTTGTTCTGGCCATTAAGCTATCTGACTGTCCCCCTAGGATCTCACCATTATGACCCGCAGAAGGATGCCACGCTAATCCTCATTATGACGTCACAGAATAACAAAGTGAGGTCACAAAGCTCTATGATGACATCATAGAATAGAACCGCGTATTTACCTTAAGCATGTTTTTCGCCTCCATCTCGTTAGACAGACTTGGGGCGCTTTGCACTTTCTGACAGTGGCTGAAGAAGTTGTGTACGTGTTGATCCTAGATAAAAAGGAGGTACTACAGCCATAGAGTTATAGAGAGGGTTTTTTATGCATACGACACACAGCAAGTAGGCTTTTCAGGTTCATCTATCGCCGCTGATCACAGGGTGAAAGGTAAAAGAGGGGTTCGGTCTGTAATAAGCATCCCGAATTTGAGGTGTTTTGAGGTTCTCCTATGAAAACGGTATAAAACTGGTGTCTTGATTAGCCAAAATAATAAAACGAACTTTAGAGCGCACCAGAAACTCGAATTCAAGACAGCTGTTTTAAACGACCAAAAAAAATGACACCAAATAGAATTTTGAAATTAATCAAAATGATACGCTGAAATTCAAGATTGGAATAGGTCACAAGGTGATGATACTATGGGTGACAGACTCTTGGCATAAAAAGGCTATACTCAGACATTTCTTTGGATGATTGGTTAGAAACTTGAGAACAGAATATCCTTATGTTAAAGAGGTTATGTCATGGCCAAAAGTAACTTCACTTGTTTTCAGATTCTGAAGCCTACCATGAACAAATAGGCCCAATACCCAGTTCCAATGGAAACTTAGATATAGCCCTATCTAATGCGCATACTTAGAGCCCTCGGTGACGCACTTTCAGACCGTCGACGCAACAGAACTGGCCTCGTGATAAGAAATTAACACAGAGCTGTTGGTGTTTGCATTGATCTTTCGGCTAAATGAATGCGGAGTTGCCTCCCTTTAAGAATGGGGAACAACTTCGAAAGTGCGTCTACATCCGACAGTGACATAACCCCTTTAATGACATCATTAACGCAAGGTCTTATTGTCTGGGGTGCTTACATTGGTGTAGATAGTGGAGCAGAGTTTAAGCATCAGTTTGAAGATGCCCTTGCCTCCATCATGCCATTTGACATCGGGGCCGGTGATTTTACTGCTGCCGGAATGTTCGTGAGCGAGATATCCAGCGGGAAGAATACTCGATACGGGCAGCAGGTTATCCCCATCCACCATCCTGTATCAGAAAAGAGACATACTGTGTTAGTTTCCCCTCCTATACCACCGCCCGTATCCCTAAGTTAGGACCCGCGCACCTGAATTACTCCATATTGTTTCCCTTCAATCACCATCAATATCTGATCACAAGCCCAGTGCACTATATTCACTAAGCCAGATCGGTTTACCCCTACTGCCCGTATCCCTCATTCACCTCTTACAGGACTGCATCTCTGCTCATCCATCTGTCCCACGCCATAGCTTAAGTTAATCTGTTACACTGCCTGCACCCCTCAAAACCCGACATCCACAAATTTAAGGGTCAGACAGGTTTCTATTGAAAGATCTTTCGCATAAATGTGCACTGCTAACTATAAATTGGTACGGTAAAAATTTCCGGCTGACTGATTTAATTTAAGTGAATCAAACATTAGAGATCTCATTTTGATTCTTCAATTTTGTAGAAATTACAATTTTTAAGGAGGATTCACAACTAGTAATTCTAGTGAATCAAATGAGCATTCAACGTCAACCAAACAAGGTTAGTAATAACGATCGGGCAATTCGGTGCATGAAACATTTCAGGACAACCCAAATCTAGTGAAACATGCAAACACACAAGGGGGACAACGCTAAACACTACCAATGGCACATCCTGTAATTAGCAATATTCATTACTAGCGTGGTAGTTTGACACAATTAAACACAACCGGCCACTCATTTTAGTTAATTCGTGTACCCTAGCAAAAATGTATGGGGCGGATTGAAGATCTTTTTTTGTGTGGAATGCTTCACTGAATCAAAGGGTTGATTTCCAACATGGTCCATGAGGGTGCCCCATAAGGCAAATTATCCCTATCTGCCACTGTAATCCGACTCTGACCATGGTGAAAGTGGCGACCAAACCCCAGTGTCCTATTCACTGACCCATTGCTTCATTACCAGTATGGTTTGCGAGAAGATTTGTCAAATTATGCAGAATAAAATACCTTTTCTGTCTCATGAGGGGTACCCATGAGTAGCCAATAACCGTGTCCACATTTGGTTTCGCTTTGCCTCCCGTGCTCTGTCTGGACATCTTTACGCTCGATTCGCAGCTCACATGGTAGAATGTTACCAAGATGTGATGCTTCTCTGTGAGAAAGAGGGCCAAAATGTTCTTTTACTGACTGTCAAGATGGCAATGAAACAAAATATCAGATGATGGAGTTTGACTTGGTTAAAAGCTGAGGATCAGCACCTTTCACTAGATTTAGTAAAGAATGGATAATGTTAGCTACATTTCACCAGCGAGCATGTAGCAGGAAGATGGGAGGCATTTTCAAAGTGAAAGTTTTCGGCTCGCTTGAATATGCGGCTAGATTAAGACAACTCTGCACAAAGGTAAGAAAAAACTGTTAGATCCATCATGGAGTTTGCTAGGTACCTCACACCGCGTTGGGCTAGCAATTTATATCCACGGTCAAACGGGCAGTTTCCTACTTTAACTAGTAGGTCAGATTGTTGGCCTTTGGAATTGTAGAGGAATTTAAATCTAATAAGTGAGCATGCTAGCACAATATTCCCTGGTCAGAATACAGTAAACACCTCTTTTTCTATATCTCACCAGTTATTTCTGTGGGAAGGCACATTTTAATCTCCTCGTAAAATTCTGGCACGGTGGAATGATGTACAACAGCGCAGCTGGTAACAGTAGTGAAGACACTAGTCCGTGGCTTGCCATAGATACACTGTCAAGAACAAGAATGGCTTTACGAATGAGGAGCAAGTGAACTTTACAGATATGCTCTGCAAGGGTGGCGGGATCACTCAATGGCTAGAGCCCTTGGCTCAAGATCAAAAGATCGGGAGTTTGATTCCTAATCATGAAGAGCGCCCACTGTGATAATGAGCTCTCAACAGAATTTCTAGCTCTTAATGCTCCAACAAACCTCAGGTTTCAGAGGTCCTTTAAATAGGATGGCCAAGGGATGGAGTGAAACAAGCCAGTCACTGGTCAACTTTGTTGATAACCCTAGGGTTACAAAAGATATTGCATATCAAGCCATATCTGGGAGACAGTTTCAGGTTTATGACGTGAACCACACACCTCTGAATGTAGTTATAATTAATAAAGAGGACTGGTGTGAAATATTTCAGTTATTAGACCAAGAAAACGATAGAAAGGGACAAATATTACACATAAATCTGCTTCAAGACGCTGTATGGAGGTGTTTATTAATTATTAGACACGCCATTATATCTAACGAACATGATTGTGTTCGCCTCAACATCGGCTTACAGAATGAGGTCTAATATGAGAAACTCTCTTGACGTTCCCAGGACGCTCAATCATACTGGAGATTTAGCTTTTAGTGTCGCAGCGCCTAGACTTTGGAACACTCTTAATCAAGACCTTTTAAATGCAAAAACTTTACATAATTTCAAGACTCAGCTACGTATTTACGCAATACCCAAAATATAGATGTTTTAACGCTGACCAGGACTGTTAAATGGACTCTGTTTACCGCACCAATGTCTGATTAATGCTTTCTTCTCTTCATAGAACTTAATGTAAAAAATGCTTCTAGTCTTATTTAGGCTATCCATGTAAAATAAAACTATCAAATCAAATCAAACCACTATTTGTTGTGGAATTTGGATGACAATGCATAAACCAAGCGAATATAACTATGACTACCACAAATCGTGTGGATGAGAAACGAACAAAAAAACACACGGCGGAGATAAGCTCAAGCATGTTGTCCATGGCCAGGTACAAACAAACCTTGAGCGGCACCGCATTCTCCTCGTCAGAGTCTCTCAGCTCCACACAGCAGGCAATATTCCTGGCCTGAAAAATTACCATAGTCACAACGCATGGATGATGGTAGCATGGATGATGGTAGCATGGATCACCCACCACCCACTGAACCACCTGGCAAGTGAATTTTCAGGATGGTTTTGGTGGTTCCGCTCCAACGAGAGAATCGTGCTGCGTGCTCTCAGTGTACACCCCAAACTATCCGAGATGACATCCACGCTATCCAGCCAGGAATTACATCCCTGCTCAGTCAAGGCAACCTACCCACTTGTGGGAGTGCATAAATACTTACTCCTGGCTTAATATTTAGCTGTGAGTAAAGTGGATTGATATAAGAGGTATTCCTTGGTGATTGGACGGGGAATAACAACCATAATAAATGCCATCTGTCTGGGGATGATGGGGTAACTTTCAGTGAAGCTTTAAGCCCTGGACAGAGTTTTTCAAAGTGTGAGAATAACATCATGACAATAATTTTCTGGCGGTTGCAGTGCGACAACTAAAGGAGCTGCAAGCCGCACAGGGTTGTCATAGTGGAAGTTAACCATGCCCAGGGCTGAAATTCCACTCCATAATAATACCCGATGACTCAGTGTGAAGTGCGAGCTACAAAACTAGACGCACAGCCTTGATAATACTGAGAATAACATCAGTCATAGAAACAGAATCTTGGCAGCTGAAGTCTCCTAAGCAGTCGGATTACAGGGTAAATTAGAACTCTTTGGGGACACACATTAGATGACTCCAACCCGATATCGCAGGTTACAGTCCTCCTGGCTCCTTGGGTTACAGGGATGTGGATGTAACGACTCTATACCCACTCACCTTAATGTTCTTTAGATTATCGAACTTGATGGACTTTGGGTAAACATAGAGATGATTTCTATAAACAGTGAACGGAGTGGCTGACTCGGGTTTCCCTGAAAGAGACAAACAAAATCAGGTGCTTGCAAACTTGGCTTCTCTTGAGAGGAGGCAACCTCACAGGGTATAATTTACTCCAGTGCAAGGTTAGCGTGATAGCTCAGTTGTAGAGCACTGGCCTCGCACCCAAGAGAACCCGTGTTCAAATCTCGGTCATGGCAAGCTACCCTCGGTCATGGCAAGCTACCCTCGGTCATGGCAAGCTACCCTCGGTCATGGCAAGCTACCCTCGGTCATGGCAAGCTACCCTCG
>Ga0224501_10001996_pt1 | contig 15945 bp, 9 predicted proteins | sample SF_Oct11_sed_USG_4_FD_169105 | JGI IMG/M metagenome (GOLD analysis project Ga0224501, IMG submission 169105) | Sediment microbial communities from San Francisco Bay, California, United States - SF_Oct11_sed_USGS_8_1 | ecosystem: Environmental > Aquatic > Marine > Sediment | place: USA... | reverse complement strand
AACAGAGCCAGGAATTGGGGCGGCTAGTAAGGGGTTCTTTTTAGTATAGGGCCGGCCAGAGTTACTGCTCATAGAGGAACTAAGACTCGGTGGTCGACTGGATAGCTTTCTCACATACTGAGCTGTCTCCAATACCTTGCTATTACTCTTTCTGTTAAATAAAACATTTCAGATTATACACGTTGCTGTGGAACCATGTGGGTTGATCAGAGGGCGATTGTTTTTTGAGTGATTGGTATTGCAATGATTTGAATCACACTGTGATAACAAAATGGTTGTTTGTAGGTGCAGTCCAGCAACACTGATAAGGTGCATCAGTGGTGAGGAGTTTTTGATGGACGGGATGGTGGTGTGAAAACGACCATGGTGCCTCATCGTATTGAACTGGAGGACATATTGACGCAGTTAGGAGGAGTAACAATGTTAAAACACTGCAATCTAACAGATAACGACAATCAAAAGTCAGCACACTTAGACCTATTAAAGGTAGTACAAGAGGACTTTTGTATTTCTAATGCCCTGGATCGTGATCAGAATTTGGTGGGAGAGCATAAGTGAATTATGGTTAGATACAAAGGCATTGAACGCATTAGACCCTTCTTACCTCGGCTCCTTGGCGACATTATTTTCACTGAAATGGAATAAGATTTTAATTCCTTGTTCATTGGATAATCAAGAGCCATTAACGTAGTTAATTGTTGTCAATAGTACCGTGGCAGGAGAAGGGAAAAGCACCTAACATTCAGAGGACAATGACTTACCTCTTTTCCTCTTTATCCACAGAGTTCAAAGAATCCAACTCAGCTGCGAAAGACCCTTGCGGTGGCAAATAGCTTGGAAGCTGATAGAAACGATTTGCTGCTACTTTGGGACTAGAATTCACCTTAAGCATCTTCACTTCATTTTTCGTACTATCCAGTAAATCCTTACAGTCCCTGTATTTCTCTCGAAGCTCAAACAACTACAATATCACCATTCTGAATTAACAAATATCAACTTCCCCTAAGGTTGTATTATTTGTAGGGTTTTGTAACAGTACAGAGGTAGGGGGTTAAGACTTTAGGCATAAATTCTACTCCATCATATTAAATAGACTCTCAGCTGAACTATTTACTTTTGGAGGTTATACAGGCGTGACTGTAATAGCCTATTGCTGTTGTATAGAAATGGGTGCATGTTCAGGTTGTGCAGAAAATAGAAGACAAAATCAAGTGTTTGTGACAACTACACGCCGTGGAATAAACTGACCATATGATGTCCATAATACTGTCATGTGTCTCCGTCTAACTCCTTTACCTTAGCCTTAATCTAATCCGATCACGGCGGCCGAGTTGAACCACATTGAATTGAGGAAGGATGTCAAGTGTGGACACCGGGAAAATATTCTTATCCAACAGTTGGTCCAGTAGGGTCATTGGCACTGAACTCGGCCTATCACATGTGCTTTACCAAACCAATCGTCACTATACTGGTGGCTTATTGTTTTCGTTGTGGACTTATCGTGATGTTGTGTAAAGCTAATCCAAGGCCAGGTGGGGCAGACAGTACATGGATTAGTAAGACTTTGGTGTGGGGCGCTAACCTTGCAAGAAGGACATTATCATGTTTACCATAATCCAGTCATGAAGAAATACTCGGCCAACTGGTCGGTATAATCTCAGCAACCGCTTTCACAAAATCTCACCTCAGTGGTCAGCTCTTTTTGAACTTCTTGACATGTCTTGAGACTCTCTTTCAGATCTAGGTTTTCTATAGTTAGTTCTTTAGTTTTCTGTTGGCCGCTGACAAGCTGTCTCATTATACTGGAGCACTCCTCCTGGCAGCGAGTTAGATGCGATGCTCGTTTGTCCAGCTCCTCCTGTAACTCACGAATCCTCTGCTGAGCTCCACCTAAAGTGAATACATTATTCAATGCACAGAACTCTCTGTGTGTTGAAGAGTGCATTCCGGCTATGCTTATTTATATCAACAACGCCCCCCTGGTCGGTACAGGACCCTTAGATACAGAATGGCCTGGGGGCAAAAACTTCTCCTCAGAAATATGATTCTGCTACTGCGGGAGCTTCTTTAGTCTATGGATACTCAGCCTTTTTAAAATATATCATTTCAGCTTGAGCTATACATGTACTGATTACACAGATTATCACATAGTATCGCAATAAATAAATATACCGTCCCGATCTGTTTACAGCCTCAACTAAAACTATATGTCTGTTAAAGTATAATAGCCATGCTATTTATAATGTCATACGATACAGACTTACCAAGCTGATTAACACAATCGCGGGCGAGCTTTTGCTCCTTTTCCTCGATCTCCAATGTTTGTTCTTGTAATGAATTGAGTTCCCCTTTAAGTACAGCATTTTCATCCTGTAGATTGGCCAGCTTTCGCTGCACTAGTTCCACGTATTTCGAGTTTCCAGGTTCTTGAACACCCCTGTGAATCAGATGAGACAGTTAGCCCTGAAATCATCTCCTCGTGATAGACCAGAGCAGACAAGACCAATTTTAACAAAATCCTAAACAGGCAATTGATTTACACTGTTCTACTGTTTAGAGACCGATGCCACTATAGTACAAATCTTGCTCAGCATTGCTCTTGTTATTTCCAGACATTTTTTTCTCAAGTAAGGTTTAAGGTTGACTCTAAAAAACAACTTAATGACACGGTCGATGGTAGACGCACTTTCGGAGTTGTGTTCCCCATTCTTAAAGGGAGGTAACTCTGTATATATTGCAGCAATAGCGAGTGGCCTTTTTCCACAAAACAAATATCAGTCACTTGAATAACTACGGCCCAAATGTCAGTCGGTCAGTCAGTCATGATAGCTCAGTGGGATAGCTCACTGTCTGTCCTCCCCGTGGCTTGAGTTCAATTCCCAGCCGTGGCGGAGTATTTCAAGGGATTTTTCCCTGGCTGATCGCACTCTGCAACCCGACCTGAGCCAATATGGCAGAAAATGGCTCAATCTCCCCTCACTGACACCACAAAACCTGTGGACAGCGAGGAGGAAGGACAGATGATGGCTGATGGAATAAAAAAATAGCCCAAATAGAAATAGGATTGAGATGTAATTATTAAAACTTAGTAACCTAGTGATCTTCACCCCCTCATAACATCGAGTAGTACTCAAAATTGAATAGAAGATTGGAGAAAACTTAGGCTATAAGAAGTGCTCTTCCAGCTTTCCCTAGCCCTAAATAGAGACCCATGCGTTCGGGCCTCTATCATTTCACAATAATGGCACTAACACTCGCTGACAAAGGTGAAAACTGCACTCCCAAACCCTATTTCTATATTTTTGTTGAACATTTTCTCTATATAGACTTGTATAAATACAGGTCTAGTATGCACCTGCAAGAGGATTTTCCAAACATCAGCGCGTAAGCCAAGAAATCAATGCAAACACCAACAGCTCTGTGTTAATTTCCTATCTCGAGGCCAATTCTGTTGCGTCGACGGTCTGAAAAGTGCATTCCCGAGGGCTCTAAGTATGCGCATTGAATAGGGCTATATCTAAGCTTCCATTTGAGCTGGATATTAGGCCCATTTGTTCATGGTAGGCTTCAGAATTTGAAAACAAGTGAAGACACTTCTGGCCATGACATAACCCCTTTAATCTTCACCGACATGGAATGTTTCAGAAACACGTGTCTGGCTGTCATATGAGAACCCGCGCCTGTCCTATAAGAACCTGCGCAGATTGCGACAAGCAGATTGACCAGAAGAGAGTGGGAAATGCTCTGCAACTTGGGGGGACTTACTTGGGAGAAGAGTCGCACTGATCTTCTGCTGCCAGCATCTGCAGGAGCTGCTCTTTTTGCACCAAATCATATTTGAGTTGCTCTGTCTATAAAAAGTCAAATGTGATCAGTTAAGATGATTGAGATTAAAACTGATTCAATGTAATCCCAGCTTAAATCCCTCATTTATCACACTGGTTTCATGCTTAGAAAAAACTATCAATTTCAGAAACAAAGATAAGTGTTCATGCTACATGTACTAGCTATTAGTTTTATTCTTTTTAAAAACATAGTGTAATCTGCAAACTAAAGGCTCATATATAACAGGTACCCGGTTATTGATACTGTTACCGACCTATGCTCACAAGCTCTACATCCATTCACGATTATCACTCAATGATTACAGCAAAACATTCCTGATGCGCAATTTTTCCAATACTTCACCATCGATATACATACCTGCTCCTGAAAGCTGAGGAGATCTACCTCAAGTTGTTCACACTTTGTTACAAGCTGCTTGTTTTGCTCCAGCAAAGACTGGCCTATTCTTGCTGCAAGCTCCAAGTCACGCTCTTTCTACAAGACGACTGACCACTGAAAAAATTACCTGCATGGGAGTCGTAAAGAGAGTTGACTGATAATATCTTGGCCATCATTCCAAATATTCCAATGGTATTACAGTGTGATTTACCAAAGAACACCGGATAATGGTACAAAATGATGTCCATCTACTAGTCTGCATCAGTTTACAGTGTCACCAGCGGCTTACCTCTTCTAGGAGATGAGTGACAGCTTCGATGTCGTCATAGACTTTCGTCATTTGAGATACGCGTTCGCCGCAGATAACTGAAACAGGGCAATATATTTGTAAAATATATTCCATCACACGTTAGAACTCACTTTTCCACGACTCTTAACATTCAGCCAGATTTCCGAGTAATGAGACCAGTAGAAGATTTAGATAATCCCTCACAATGTTGGTATATCTTGGCAGTAAAATCAAAGTTCGTTGCCGCACACTCTGCCCTCTTAATCACTGCGTATGTGACACCCAGCAGGCTTACCCAGGGTTGTATTTCAATATAAAAAATGATGATGCTGTGTTGCAGTTGTTGAGCAAACACAATTACAGCAAAAACAGTCAGCAGAAAATTCAAATTGAAATTCGTATTGGTGGTTGAAAGAGGGAAGTGGGTTTTACTATGAATTGGTTAGCTAGAACTGGACATACCCTGCTATAAAACTCTTCGAGTGAATTTTGAAAGAAAAAGAAACAAATAGTTCTGTTTTTAAAAGGCTGCAGAGAATACCCGTTCACACTTTCAGTCTCAATTACCCCCCCCCCAGTTGGTTTTTTAGCACTAAAAATTAGCAATTACCCAGCTTCCTATGCACCCTCTGTTAGACATTGACTCTGATGTCTTACTCATTCAGTCCCTACATTCCTACCTTGAGGGTGAAAATCAAACCCAGATTAAAAGTAAATTAAGACTGATACAAAATAAAGACCAATGGGAAGTCCATAAATACAACTTCTGTAACCAGCCATCAGTGCAACAAAGGACACTTACTAAAATATTTGAATAATTCGTCTATCTGGGCGTTGGAAAGCTGCAGATCGGAGGCTTTGACCAGTGGCGTATTAATGCCCCAATCTTGATGTCGGTATATGGTGAAATCAGTAACTGTGTCGGCTCTTAGTCGGTAATTAGGCAGTGACTCAGTCAAAAGGGAAACCAATTCCACTTCAGGTAAGTCTTCGCCAATACACACGTCTGCAAAAATTACAAGAGTCTGTAGAGCGGAAAGATTGGGAGAAACTACGTCCAATACATCTATATAACATATGTTCATACACCTCCAAGCATTATAGGGCACTGCTGGGGGGGGGATTGCTGGACCGAGTCTCCAGAATAAGGCTCTGGAAGATAAATTTGCTTGTCCATGGGCTTCATCATCATAGTATGACTGACTCTTCGTATCTTGACCAGAAGTTTAGCAAATTGCTGTGAAGCCAGAATTGGCACTATGTTGTGAGACTTCTTTCCAATATCAAACAACTTCATACTCATGTAGGGAAAACCTTTTGGAGGTTTTGGTGCACGTGGGCTTACTTGCGGCAACAAAAATAATGTTATTTTTGCAGCAAGGAAAGACAGTTAAACTTGCGTGTGATGGAATTGGCATACTGCATTCTTATAATAAAATAAAAAAGGTCAGTTTGAGAGCAGGCAGTGAGTGATCAAGGCTCATTAGCAGTACTTAGCACTAGAAACTGGAATGCTGGATCCTAACTACAACGGTGATAGTTGGGTGCTAGTCAGTTTACGTCCTGAGTACACCCACATTGGTCAAGAAGTGACCAGAAAACTTCAATTACGGCAAAACCCGGAGTCAAAGAAAGACTGAAAAGGCTAAAATGCAACCCTGCCAACATGCCCCCTTGCAGTATACAAAACGACTACCAGTAAGTGTATCAAGAGAATCTTTGTCAAGATGCCAAAATTGCAGCTATATAATTTACTATCCCATACACGTTGGCAGGTTTGGCTGTTGCCCTGAGTCTGTACATCTAGCTGCCTATATTTAAGTTGCCAAATTAGCTCCCTTTATCCGGTAAACGGTTTTTTCTGGATCATTCTTTCACTCCGAAGGTACTTACCCGTAACCTTTGCATATAACTTCAACCTAATTTGAAACAAAGTTTGTGTTTCCAGATGCCAGGTATTAAAGCTATAGAAGCCTCACTGCGGGTGAAGATGAAGTCATCAGTAAAGCAATGCCTTACCCATTTGTTTGCCCCCCCCCACAATTTTGTTTAAGCTTTTGGCATAATTCCAAGCAAATCAACTCAACAAAAAGATTGGGATTACTGTAAAATTCCATTCTGAACCGTTCTGACAGTCAGAAGTGCTGAGCCAATAAAATGTAGGCCTATCAGGATTGCTTTGATGCATCATGAGAAAGTATTGCTCAACATTGTCAGCCCAACAGGTTTTAATCTAGACAAGAAGCTGAGAACAGGCGAACTCATCTTGTTTATCAGGAACATACCAGCCTGGCTGAAGGCAAGATAACTGACCGACATTATCAAAAAACCAATTAGCCCCATGGCACCAAGATAACCCCAGTTTTGTTTGTCTTTGGGCAATGTAGATAATGACTCTGCTAAATGGAGTTGCCAATGAAGGCACTGATCTAGAATAAAAAAATCACAGTTCTCTGCCAAGCGGGCCATTTTTTAAAGAACATGTAATAGGTGATTGATTACCTGTCAACGTGCTAGCATCTTGGACATGTATCATAACATGTGTATCTACCAATCAGTTTGGCTCTCTTTGATGAGAAGTTGCATATTGTGTGTATAAAAAGCTAGTTCATCATTTGTCACCACCTCAGCATTGATGTGGTACCAAGACCTTTAAATTGAGAAAAAACAATACTGTAGATGGTTCGCTAACATAACATTGGTAAGAAATGGCTCAGTCAATAATCCGATCAAGGATACCAACAGTCGAAATGGTATCCTGAGTATGACTCATTAAAATGTTACCTTCTGTTACCATTACTACAGCCACAAGAGCACTCCATTAGAGCTACCACCACTATTTCCACTCACTGCCACTAATACCAACAACTAACTAAGTCACTGATGTGTCAGTTACTGGCATAGACAATAATAATTTACTTCATTATTATTTAGTTACCTCCATGAATAGAACATTTGATTTGGCCGCTCTGCACAGTCCAATTGTGAGCGTAACTACAAGGGTATGTCAGTCACATAGTGACATACGCTTGCACTTGCAGTTACTATGTGTCATTCACTAACTTTAACCTAGGGCTAGGTCTCTAATTCTATCTATCCATGCGGGTGACTGTGCATAAACTAGCATTTAAATTAGCCAACCAACTACTAACTAGTAATTAATCAGTGATGTAAATGCCAAAAAAGTTAAATAAAGAAGCAGGACAAGGCCTGGAGCCACAACATGATAACTAAGGTAGTACTTACTAACTTAGTTTAGTGACATACGATACTACAACAACTACCAGTCTACATTAGATCAGCGACTCATTGTACTCACTACAGTGTAGACTGGACTACTCTAACTCTCTAACTCTAACTTCTACGTCTAAACCACGTCTACAAACTATAATTATTATTATAAAGTAAACTAACTAAGCAAGTGCAACTACGACAAGGAACAACATACAACTGAACAACTCACAAGCCAGTGAAATCTGAATCTATTATATACTCTAGTAGTAGTAGTAAGTATCTAAGTAGTAAGTAATAAATCTAATCTTCTATCTCAGTATCTGATCTAGTAGTAGTATCTAATTTAGTCTACGACTACACTACACTACAGACTACGCAACACGACAACAGCAACGGTTCGGTTCAAATCAAAAAGTGTGAATAAAAACAAGTTGGGGAGGGTTGTATTTTCACCAGTACAACTTACATATGATAATGAATACACTAATGAGTTATTAATGAACACGTACCGATATCTGCTGGACGCAAACACGCCCAGAGTTTCACTTTTTCACTATCTCTAGCCTCTGAGTCAGAACTGTCTAGGATCAATCGGAATTGACCTGAATCCTGATATCTGAAGCTCTGTAAAGGCCCCGCTAAAGCCCTGATTAGCCAAGTGATTTGGCTTTTTGGTATGTGGCGGACAGTAGAGCCTCGGCAGATTTCGTACTTTCATCAGTGCGACCTAGTTTAGTTCCATCCAATTGGCTCCAGAGCTCTTTATGCCTCTGATTGGCTCGTTGGGGTTATCGAGATCAGGAATCCCCCGCATGTGCACGCGACTCGATCTTGAGACATGTCGCGAAGTCATGATATTGGAAAGTGGCCCTAGTTGTCAATTGTAATGTAAGCTGTACCGAGGTGCAACACGTTAGCGAGCGCCGGCGATGCGTTCTGTCAGCGATCAGCACCCTCTCTCTTCGTACTCGAGCTGCGACCAGAGTAGCGGTTGCAAGCCAATTAATAATTAATTTAATTCATTAATTGACTTATCAGTTAATTTATCAGTGTTATCATCATCATTGAATCACTCACTGGTGACTGAAGTCTGAAGTGAATCATCATTGAATCAATGTCACTCAGACTCACTCACAGTCAGTGACTGAGTGAGTCACTTACGTTACGTCGTTACGGTTACTAGCTAGTTACTTACTTACAAGTTACTTACTTTACTAAGTTAGTTAGTGATTCAGTCAAGTCAGTCTCAGTGTGTGTCGCCCACACTCCACAGTCTCTCACTCACTGTGACTGTTCGCTCAGCAGTCAGTGAGAGTGACACGCGCGCGCACACACACAGAGGAGAGGGGTGGAGGGGTAGTGAAAAACTATGTATGAACTAATGAAGTATGTGCCAGTACCCTTTACCCCAGTACTTTCGAAACTGTGTACCCTACTCTCGAAACCAGGTATCACAGGTACAGTGTCATACCTACTACCACCAAACCTCTCCAAAATGAGATTCAACAAGCAAAGCCTGTTTAACGAAATTCTAACACTCCAAGTTTCTAACAAGCTCTTGGTTTCTTGACATGGTTTGAGGCTCTACGAAACAGAAACACCCACGCCAGTAGAAATCTCTACCCAGCTGTTGGCTTTCTGATAGAATTTTAACTTGGTTAATTCTCTGGGCATTTGTAATTATTGTTTTCCTGAGGTTATGCCACCTGAATACGAAGAAAGGTGCGGAAAAATGTGCTAGGGTGCAAGGCGTAGGATTTTATGGAGCATTGTCATCTTTGCTCCATGGCTGTATGGCTACACCTGGCTCATCTCAGAGCGGATGCAACTCCGCATCAGTCTGTGAATCAATGAGCATACCATAGCCTATAGTACCTGACTGATCGGTAGGCATTGGTTACTTGGTTTTGCAAATTCCTGCTCTACTGCTAGTTTGGTTGCTGGCTATGCTATATATGACCACAGCATGCCATAATATAGTTGGAGTTTAGTCCAGAACAAGGTGTGAAATACTGATACGTATATTTCACAACGCAATCAGTCCACATCAAATATATGGATGCGAACTTGTTTGATGAACTCCCCTACTAAATGAGCTCTTTTTTTCCAGAAAGTGGGCCAGTGGAAACATTGCCCTGACCATCATTTGTGTTATACCTCACACTATCAGAAGCATGGAAAGTGGGTACAGTTCACTGGTTGGCTCTTCTTCTTTCAGTTCTTGCACTTCTTCTAATCAAAACAGTGAGAGTAAGTATGTCTAGCAATATAATCTGTCCATAAATCACCAATGGTATACTCAGTAATGGTTATATGTGGAGTTATCCTCCCCTCCAACTTCAATGAGGCTACTACTTGGCAAGCCTCTTTATAGATGATAGTGACAGTGATACTCGATCGACCATCAGCTACAAGGAGCGGAGGAGAGAGGCCCATACTCACGCTGAACAAAAGAGGAGAGACGCTATCAAGAGGGGTTATGATGAGTTGCAGCAAGTTGTGCCCACATGTCAGCTTACAGAGGAACTTGGTGCCAGCAAACTCAGCAAGGCAGTCATACTACAGAGGTGTAAGCAGTCATTCAGTCACGGGAAAACTGAATAACAAGAAAATAGGCAGGTCACCCCGATGGCTGCTAAGCCTACAATGAAAATCTTTACCTGATGGGAGTTGAGCCAACTTTGATTTACATTGCGTACATCTGGGTATTTGAAATGAGGGGTTTCATAACCAAAGTTAGGTTTGAGGTCCTAAAGCACTGTCTAGAGGAGTGGATTCTCGTAAAATAAAGCTAGCCTACAGCTTCATTAAACATATTGTCTTGGAGTTTGATCCCATTCACACCACCAATGATATCTATTTTTATTTGATTCCTTGGAGCAGTTCATCAGCTCTCTGAAATGATTGCAGATGAACCTTAAAATGTTTAAAGTTTTTCTGGAATTGTAATTATGCACAAAACAAGTGTTTTCGCACAACCCTGTGTATCTTTTGTTGCAGCGATAGACTATGTGCAATTTTTGTTGAGTCACCGAAGCAAGCAGGAAGCGAACCTCGAAAAACTAAGAAAAGAAGTTATGGCTCTGAAAATCATGAAAGCGTAAGTTTCTTTTCAGTGGTTGTGATAGCAATGTAGGTGTAATATAATATCAGGAGATTCACAATAACCCAAGGAGGCTGATGGAGTGCATAAGGCCTTTGACCCAAGACCTGCTCAAGGCCCTGGGCCAGCGACCTCGCTCAGGGAAACAATTCCATGAAATGCATTGAGCATCCAGGGCATGATACATGCTAGTGAAAACACATTGTCATTTTTAGACATCTATCACCTCATTGTTGTAGAAACTACGAATACATTGTCAAAGCCCATCAGAGCACACCTATTAGCAACGAGAGTGTTCTTCCCGGTGAGCTCAAGTTCCAAGTGGTGAGTAGATTTCGGACATCGTTCAGTAAATTGTGGTGCCGGTTGGGTGGGTTTGCAAGCAGATGACTAAGTGGTTGACTGAACGGGTGGTCGAGCGAATGAGTGGGTGGTCAGATAGACAGGATAAAGGGACGGCTAGTTATGCAGTTGGTGAAGCGAATGAAAGGATGGGTTGTTCAATGGATCGATTTGAACTGGGGCTGATTGAAGGGCTTATACGGTCGAGGGTAGACCCACTTTGGGGTTGTGCTCCCCTTTCTCAAAGAGGAGCAACTCCGCATTCATTACAGCGATAGCGAATGGTCTTTTTCCACAAAATGAATATCGGTCACACAAGTACCTATGACCCGAATGACCCAAATAGGAAGAAAATGGGATCTAATTACAAAATTGAACATAATATTGGAGAAAACTGAAGTGCTTTGCCGGTTTTCCCTAGCCCTAAATAGATGCCGCTGCATTCGGGCCTCTATCATTGTGCAATAATGGCACTAACGCTCGCTGACAGAGGTGAAAAACTGCACTCTGAAATCCTATTTCTATATTTTTATTGAACATTTACTCTATTCAGACTTGTGTAACTACAGGTCTAGTATACACCTGCAAGAGAGTTTTCCAAACATCCGCGCGTAAGCCAAGAAATCAATGCAAATACCAACAGCTCTGTGTTAATTTCCTATCTCGAGGCCAGTTCTGTTGCGTCGACGGTCTAAAAAGTGCGTCGCCGAGGGCTCTCAGTATGCGCATTAGATAGGGCTAAATCTAAGCTTCCATTTGAGCTGGTTATTAGGCCCATTTGTTCATGGTAGGCTTTAGAATACGGAAACAAGTGAAGACACTTTTGGCCATTACATAACCCCTTTAACAAATGAATGAATAGGTAGATATATGTTTGCTGGGTTGGCTGTGGCGGATTGCCTGATTGTTTGACTGACTGCTCTACCAATCACCCGAATCGGTGTCTGATGTGTAACACAAATATTTATCCTTAAGCTTATGCAGTTTAGATTTTAGTTCCAGCAGGTAATGGATGACCTCTTTCTCTCCTTCAATTCCTCAATCTCAGTGAATAACTTCGCGGAGTTGTCTGCTTGTGTTTTCAACTGGCTGGAGAACTCTTGCAAGCCTCAGGTGAGACCGCCATGATTGATGTGCAAGATGGGTTACAAAATTTGTCTCATGATTAGCGATATAAACATTGGGTTGGAGGAGAATAATTTGGCTACCCCATGATAAAAAAACCTAGCCACTCCTAATAACTGAACCCACCTGCTCAAATTTCTGGGTACACACAGCGAGGTAGTTTACAGCTAGAGTGCTCGCTTGGCTTAAGATTCTGGGCTCAAGTTCTAGTCACACCGAACACCCGCTATGAGAATGTGCTCCTCATATAATTCCTACCTTCTACCACTTCAATAAGCCTCAGGCTTACAAGCTCCGTTAAATAAGATGGCCAAGTGTCTAATAAGTAAAGTCAACTGGTGATTTTCTTTCCTAAGACTCTCTATATAATGATTTCCTCGCCTCAGTCTGAACCTGTCATATTTCATTGCAGAGAATGAGAGAATCAATGATGAAGGCACTTCAGAATGCTACACAGAAAACCTGACGAGTGTGCTCCAGTAATAAATTCTACAGAAATATATCACTTAGATTGGGCTCGATACAACTGGCAACATACCAGAAAATCTGTGTTCCAATTGATAGCCACGGACTAAGCTAGGGAGTTATCGAATTGGCCACTCCGGCGGTGTGTACTTTTGTCTCCCAGTTATGACTCCACAAGTCTCCAGGGGTAAAAATACACCATCTCAATCTGTACAGGTTTCCATCTATTTTTGCCTTCATCTACATTGTACGCACAACCCATACATATTTTATATGGAACTAAAGAATATCATAGGCTTTACATGAGTTAGTTGTATCTCAAGAATGGGTATGTTATTGCCACTGAAGAAACTTCTTCATTTTTAATGATTTATTGATTCGCTATACAAAATTATCAATATTATATAGACCTTCAACCTTCTTTTTTTACCAATGGCCTTGGCAGAAAACTGACTAGATTACTGACTAGTCGCAAACTTGCGATCAGAGCACGCGCACAAAATTACAATCCTCCACCGTAACCCAACAATTCCTGGGTATGAAGTTTCACACTCAAACGTTCGACTCGAACATCGTTGACGATACAGGTTCCATATTGCTGCTAACACTGCTGGTCCTAGTAGAGTCGCTATTACTGGAACACTCCAGGTAGTTGGACATATCCTCCCCTCTGTAAATACCGCTCTCATAAGCTATAACCGTAGCATGATCCAGTTTCCCTGGAATACCGCGCAGTTCCATCTTAATGCGCTCCTCCATCTTCCTTTTTTCTTTTAACCTAAACTTACGGTTGTATAGTTCAGGATTTTGTATAATGGCCCGTTTCTGCTCCGTTAATGTCGACACGTGTTCACTTAGAGCTGTGCATAGTTCCTGAGCGGAGATGTCTACTTCAGTGAGAAGCTCATACTCATGAATAATCATCTCCATACCTTTCATAGAGAACAGATGGCGTTCATGGGGCAACATCTCCGCTTTGGCTCCTACACTGGTTAGCTCGGAGTCTTTTTTGCCAGGAACCGCTATTTTTGTCACTACAGGATCAAAGTTGTCACTGATACCATCGGTTGTAAGGAAGACAATATCACCGGGTTCACATGTAGTCACTGAGAAGGTGAGATTGGTTAGATGAGGCTTTTTCCCATTCACAGGACCTATAGCCCCACCGGCATCTCTTATATCTCTCTCCTCATTTATATCATGAGAACCTATAGACAGTTCATTCATTCCATAGCGCTTACTGAATATATAGGTCAAACTATCTCCTACATTTACGGTACAGACGGCAAAGTCTGGTGAGTCCCGAAGTGGTAACACCGTTGTAATATTAAGAGTTGTCAGACCTCCATTATGGTCTAGTATAGTTTGATGACCCTCATCAAATGCAGTTCTCATTATTCTTAGTGCATCCTGTAAAATACAAGAGATTAGTTTGTGTCACATCCACAGATGGTGTATATGGTTACATTTCAATTCTAAACATCGAGCCAAATATTACATCCTGCCCCTTGCTAAAGCCTCCTACAGTATTGACTAGCTGCTTGCATGGAGTCCAGAGCCAATACTTTTGTATAGCATTTGACATTGATTATCATTAGTTTGTCACTGTTTCAAGTCTGGCATGTAACTGTATTAACAGTTTATCGATTTTCACTGCATCTTATGCTCGGTTGGTTTAACATGTTCACCAGTCGACGGTCAATGATAATCCCTTTTGTCAATTAAAGAAGCATCTACGGTGGTGCGACGAATGGTGGTCGGCGCGAAAGGTTACCCTAAGAAACTCCATGAATATTGAATTGTGGAGTGATCAACAAGCAACCTCAGTGTAAAACTTCAAAGTGAATATATCATGGAATCAATATAGAATGTCAACTAGAATTCTGTCTCGATTATTATAGTCGCAGAGACCCACAAGATTTCCCTTAGCTGGATATTTGTTGCGAAATGGAGTAAAATCATCCCCACCTAGCATTGCTGTGCTATACTTTTATACGAAATTAAGTTTTCTCTTGGCTAGAATTTTGAGCAAACTCTCACGGGCTACAAGTAAAGCAACATTTTGATATAAAATTAACTTTTCAGCCGAGTTACAGCCAGAGGTTTCAATGAAAAGTAACTAATGGCTGGATGAGAACATTCACATAAGTAACTCATCAGTCATAGTTTAGTCAAACATTCTAATTATGATATCTTTCTTGTGCGATCAGCATCAGGCAGGAGTAATCTGGACTGGTGCATCGGTACGCAATAGGACAGCCGATCACTCGCTACGACTAGTACAGCTTTACCAGGTGGATTGCGATTTTGGCTTGGAGCAGCGAAAATAAGCTTGGAGTGGTTGATCGAGTAGAGTTACGCTAAGGGCTATAATTCTGGATGACTGAAAGCGGAGCCATTTATCGAAGATAATGGACTATGTGTTTAGCTATAATCAACTTTATTGAATGCAGTTGAGCTCAGAGTGAATGTTTTTACATGCATACAAAATATCAGTGTGTTGGAGCACACCTCATCTATTGTTTGTGTCTCAAACTGATGTGCCTGAACATTCTGACATAGCTGACTTTTGGGAATATTGAATTGTGCTACTGTTGATCATTGCAACGAAAAAGGAAACTCGAGTACGCCGCTGAGTCTGTGGATCAAAGCAATCAGCCGCCCATGCAGTTATGCTGCTGGTCCTCAGAGGGTTAGTCATAGCGAGCATCATTTTCTAGTAGTTTCTGTGCAATTGGTGGTGAATAAAGGAGACCAACATCGACCATCAATAGCTCAATACTAGGTTTATCCCACAAAGAAGATGGAATTCGCCTCTAATTATGGTATCACATTGGCGAAGGATCTTTTCTGCATGGTTACCCTTCAGCTACCTCTCAACACTTTACTACGGTTTATCTGACATTGGGTATCCTTAAGGGATATCACCACACTATACAAAGCATGTGCAACAATGGGCTGCTCTGTCGCAGAAGTAAATGTCTGATAGACACAAATTATAAAAATTTTCTGGTATGATCAGTCATTAGTTCGGTCAACCAGGAAGAGACAATCCATTGAGCATGTACCCAACTGAGGCACCAACAGTACAAAGAGTGACTGCCCCCCCCCCAACTGGTTGACACTATGTTCACAACCGCTGTCCATAGCTACTACCATATTT
>Ga0224501_10001995_pt1 | contig 15948 bp, 8 predicted proteins | sample SF_Oct11_sed_USG_4_FD_169105 | JGI IMG/M metagenome (GOLD analysis project Ga0224501, IMG submission 169105) | Sediment microbial communities from San Francisco Bay, California, United States - SF_Oct11_sed_USGS_8_1 | ecosystem: Environmental > Aquatic > Marine > Sediment | place: USA... | reverse complement strand
TGTGATCATGCCTATCGCCCGCAGTACATTAATTATTTGTGGATTATATCCACCCTACACTGTGTGGGTGAATTCAGTGGGTTAAGTGTAAACTTCGAAGCGGAGATGGTCTTTCCACCGTACGACATTTGCACCATTATGGTCAAAGTTGCCAGATTAGATACTAATTTTTCAACCAGTCGCAGCTTAGCATGGAGCACTACGGCCATGACAGCATCAATACTTCAACTCAAAGTGAGACTTGCTATTAGTTTGATCTGAGACTAACGCGAGAGGCCCAAACTCACAGCGGGAACTTGGCATGACCAGGATTTGAACCTACGCTCTCCGGCTAACAACCACAGCGCTCTACCACTGAGCTTTCCCACTATCCCATCACGACATGTAGCAGAATTAGGAAATCAGGACATGTATAACAGTAAACTCACCCGCATAGGTTCAAGCTCTTAGTTTATTACCACTGGCAGTCTTCTGATCGAAGTGACAGCGTAAGCAGCTCATGTATTATCACACTTCTGAATAAATTAGAAGACTGGCTTCTTCATGTTTGTGCTATGATATGATTAGTATTGGCCATATGCTGTACTGCATTGATTTTAGATACTGTGATCATGAATGTCTTTAAAGACTATGTAATATACATGTATGCCTATATAATATACATGTATGACTATGGCAAATTCAGATTGCGACGTTAAATAAAAAAAGACTATACCAAGTACATAGGGAAAACAACAGACCATCCTGAATACAAGTCATTAGAATGTGATGTTATTTATGGGAAACAAGATGAGCTGTCTAATGCAAATAATAAAGAACATCTCATTTACACTAAGTTGCGTTTTTTTCCTTTTGCTTACTTACTCAGGTTGCAAGGTGGCAGTGATCGAATTATGTTGATTCTACATCAGACTAGCGGGTTTGAAAACCTGCCCATTTATTTCTATCATCCGCAGCATGAGTCCATGGAGTCAGTCGCGAGTGATGCAAAAATTGGTCTAGTGAGTGTTTCAGTGATCCAGTGTTTTCCAGGGTGTGTCATTAAGAGACTTTCTGTCCAGGTCAGTGCACGCAGGTGTTTGAGTAGGAGCACAAGAGAAATATTACAGACTCATATATGATATTGCATATGTAGCTACTGGTACTGGAAGAAGCAGCCATTGATTACAGAGTCTGCAAATCATCGTTTTCTGACACTCGAAACTCATCAATATGATGATTCGGCACACGCCGTGCTAGCATGTACTAACCCGTATACTACGCACAGGCTATTTATTAGATCAGGTCTGCCCAACCTGCCGCAACCTGCCCAACCTGCCGCATAAGGGAGTAAGCTAGACAAGAAACCTATGAATTCAGATACTATAGAATGGGCCACAAAGAAGGTGTGGGCACGCACAGATAGTCATATTGATGTATATCGCTCTATATCAGGTATGGCCAACCTGTGACTGGAGGGCTCCATGCGGCTCCCACCTCCTTGACTCTAACGGACAGCTGTCAATGCGCTTAACGATGTACCCTCTCATTATCTTCAAACAAAGACGTCTGATTAACCCAGTTGATGGTCAATTTTTCTTCTGGAAACCGAAGTCTTTTCGGCTTTGCCAGACATGCCTACTTCATTTTCCTGGCTGAACTGTTCTATTTCCTGCTATAATAACCGAAGATTGATGTCTTGACTCAAAATTAGGATTGCATATCATTATATTTCAATTATTGTATACAGAATACACTTATTCAATATGGAATATGTTAAATAAAAACTGAAGCTCTAAATATAAATTATTTTTATAGACAAAAAACACAGTATTGTCTAATTAATCTTTCACTGTCTTTTCTTCGACAGAAAAAATACTTTGCTTAGCGTGGTCACCAACCGATTGACATGGCGATGGGATGAACTAGTGCCAGGGTGAGCCGGGGCACATTCTAGAACCTTTCCAAATACGCTGGCAGAGTTCGGCATTATCATCGTCATTTTGTACTCACTGCATAAGATGTCAAATCTCACAATGTCATTGAAAGTTATCAGCTCGTCGCAAACAACGAACACCGACGATGACTCTTTGTAGTCTATCGCTGCCGCTCGTAAATGTTTAGCCATCGCAAATGATGCGGAGGTCTTACTGTTAAACTCTATCAGGATAATATCACTTCTTATAATGGCTTGGCGTGTCATCATCTCACCGGATGCTACCACGCTTATCATGATTTTGTATTTTCTAGCGGATTTCTCGCTAGTCTCGGCCAGGCGGATTAGTGCGGGTATGGCAGGCTTTGTCACTCCACGGCAGCATATGACAAGCACATTTATCGTTGTTTTCTCTCCAGGGTCTGATATTTTAAGGCTCTGTGTCTTCCTTGAAACTTTTAATTTCGGAGCTCTGAAAAAATAAAAGATAGGGGTAATTATATACCATAAATACAACTCTTCAGTGCCTATCAGCGTCTAATACTACAGTATGGTTAGTAGGTAATTCACAGTACACGTAGTCACATGTCAGCTTTTGCATATAATTTTTAAGTGAGCATAAAAAGATTTTACTAATGATATAATCCTAGTAACCAATCATTTTTTACTTACGGATTTCCAAATAATTTTCTACTTTATTTAATGCTTAGTGTAATTTGTATTTTAGCTCACCCAAGCGAGCGCACAGTTTAAAAAGTTTCAATGCGCAAGTATGAATTTACACGATCCTACCTTGGCTCAGAGAAGGATTTCCATTGTGGAGTCGTTTGTAGAGTTTTAGCCATTTTATATAATCTTCTCTCTCTCTATATGATGTCAGCTTGATGTTCTCCTTCCGACTGACCACATTTTGCTAGCTGCCGCCTTTAATACTGCCCGTTTTCACACCTTCAAACTTGTCATACACTACACGTATGAGGTAAACCAGTGTTATCATGTGCCAGGTGTGCCGCATGCGGCTCACCCAATCTCATTACTCCAGGCACAGACAGTTGTGAAACTTATAGGATGATTCATTCTTTCTGGTGAAATTAAAAGATTTTTAGCTTTGCTCGGGTCGGGTCGGGTCGGGTCGGGAACAGTCAGCAAGACTGCTTACATTTTCCTATCTAGACAGTTTTATTTTCTTCCATAATAATCCAAGTGAAGTTTGGAAGAATAATTTCCAGGCTCAAAATGGTGGCCTCAACCCAAAACTCCATCGTCTTGAAAAGGGTCGGGAACAGTCAGAAACCAAGATAATACTTCTCTTTCTTCACCAAAAGTATTTGTTTTATGTGCATTATATTCAGTGCTATCAATGGATTGATGATAAAGTTGGTGGCGCGTGATGCAATCCGGAATTTTCCTCTGTTTCATCGCTATGAATCTCTGTGTCTGCAGCCCGATAGAGGTATGTTTTTATCATGTTTATCATCTTGTTCAAACAACTCCAACCTAGATACATGATGCAGTCTCTGAATACATGTACCATGGATGTATCATGGTGTGCCATTGGATGGTATTTATTACAAACACCAAGTCAGCATAGGATGTGTGGCACACGTACTACATCAGCATGTGCTATATATAACATATATGATGCAGCATTCTAGTATTAGGCCAGCACACTTAGACAAGCCTGACCATTATACGTCTAAGTGGAAATCGTCCAAGGAATGGGACTAGTAGGAAGACATGTATATGTCGAACACTGTAGTTATCTGGCATATACATACAGTATAATGCCCACAGGCTTGTTAGACCATCCACTAACATTTTCCATGTAAAAAAATTAAAACATACAATAATTGATAGTTCCGGCGTGATGATCGGCACTCAGGTAAAGTAATTCTGTGTCTCCATGACAGAACAGCTATCAGGAGTGGTGCCTATCGAGTCTATTTGACTCAGCCTTAATTGTTTCCAGTTAGGGTGAGACTTTCTACTTACATCCGTGTGCTCCATAGAGTTGATAACTTTGCGAGTGAACCTCCTTTATTTCACATCATGATCCAAACTGGCGGGGATGTTGCAAGAGACAATAACTCCCAGTTCACCATCCACTACGCCCTAAGTCATCGCCTCACTGCAAGCCAGATGATAACAAAAGAACCTTTAATTTTAGATGGATGGCGTTATTATAGGCCAATGGCGTGTTTAAATTAAGGATGATTCATGGTGTACCCGCAGAGACAGAGATTATACCTCTACGGATAAGCCTCTTTGATTTAACGCCAAAATCTGAGTCCATCAAGGGCGAAAAGACATGGTGGTGCCCAAATCGTGGTCACGGAATCAGGGTTCTCTGATTATAAGCGTGATGTAGGCCTTTACAGCCACTGTCTGTTCATGGTTGGACATAGGCCTTCCTCCTTAATGTCCATGGGTTGTGTTGTGCCATTGAGTCATTTTGGGTGACCCTGTCTCAGGACGGGTTGGCGGAGTGTCTAACAACCAGGAAAAAACCCTCGAAATACTCTGCCACGGAGAGGACAGACAGTGAGATACATTCATTCTCCCACTGAGCCATCATGACATGTAGGCCTATTTATAGTTATTCCATTCTATAGATCCGGCCTGACGGATGGTCCCCAAATCGAGAATTGATTCCCAACATGAAGCATCTCTAGAATACAGTTGTCCAGTCTGTTGAGTTCATAACAGACATGTATTGATAAAGTTGTCAAATTTATTGTTATTACCCGTTTTTCACCGATGGATAGAAACCCTCTGCATTGCTTATCCGTCTTCTCTGTCTTTCACTACTCCCATCTAGTCTTTGTATTCCCTGTTTGTATTTACTTTTTGGGTTCCATGTTGTTGAAGTCAATCTAGCTCTTTAGCCAGTGCTAGATATATACTAAATGTCAAACCTATGTCGGTGTAGAGAGTTTGATCTTTACTAAGAGGTCTTCTAATATGCAAAGCTTATGCGAGAAATTTGTCAGCAAGCAGTAGACAGCACAACAAACACGCCTAACTGAAAAATTGATGTCATGGCTCCTTCTTCCCCTCTCTAGCGAAGTCTATCACTTCGGCGCCAAGAGGGTGCATATCCTGGATACTCTGTTATACTGACGCTCATAAACACAGAATGCCCCTTCACACGCATGTGTAAAAACGGAAAACACCTCATAGCCGGTTGGCCCATATTCTTGCTGCTGTTATATGCATTTTTGCTTGACGTTATCAACAACACCGGGAGCAGGTGCACTTTTTAGGTACTCTAGTACGTGCTTTAGATATATAAGCAGATGCCCAAGGCTCTATTCATACCCATGAGAAGCGACCTGATACTTTCACGCTCTGTATTAATTGAAATTTTTCTGTCAAATAACAGTTCTATGTGTGCTGTATCTTTATTAACTGTGAAAATGGTTAAGTAGTCTGTTAAGTTTGAGACTCTAAGCATGTTACAATTATTGGTCATGGTACCAATGTGACTTGGCACCCGCTGATCCTCGGACAAAAATTTTTTTATGGAAAGGCTGACCCAAAATCAATGTTGATAATAGATTTTGGTTGATATGTTTGCATGCGAGCCGCAGATCTGTTTCTATGTCTCCAACTCCACCCAGTCGCTGATTGACCGCGCGGTTTCCAATAGTTCCATTGTAAGCCACTGGGTGGACTAATCGGACAAACGAGTACAGCATAGAAGTATTTCTATGGAGTACAGTGATGGGTACACAGGGCCTGTCACCTGTTTCCATCGGTTTGAATGGGAGATAGTTATCTTGGTATAGTCTTTGTACTAGACCAATGACTCGTATGACAAGGTAAGAGATGAGACAGAGGGGTTAGAGGATTTGGGCTCAGCTATTGGCACAAGGCGCTCCTTCACTACCAGTACACTGTTGTATTTTTCTTTGTAGTAATATTGTCTTAGTACTGCAAATGATGTCGTAGCTTACTTCCAAATGTTACATCTTTATTTGGAATGATACTTGTTGAATAAAAGCGAGTGTCTGTGAATAGAACTACGTACATATTAATTGTTATATTTATTGTTTCAATGTGTTCTAAATGGGAGTGAATGGTTTTTTTTATGCAGTATGGGGTGTTTTGCCTTGCATTGATGATATGCAGCGCTGCTGACTGTTATTTCCTTTGGCAATGTCTTCACAGTCGCGAAAATTGCTACATCAAACGTCGCTCCGGTAATATCCAATAAACGGTTCTTAACGATACACGAGAGGACAACTCCGCCTTACCAGCCTTATCACGATTTTGCTAGCTCTTCTCCCACTGCCCACCCTAGTTGACAGATCACAGGCTGCTCACTAAGCACAGAGATTATGAGGCTTAGACTAGAGCCCTTTAGGGACCCTAAAGGGCTCTAGCCCGGACATGGAAAGAGACCAATAGTCGATGCGATAACGTTAGCCAATGGTTACCGGACTCGTACCACTCCTATCGGAGGCGGCTTCTGATTGGTCACTGGAGGGATTCTCCGTAAACCTTCGCTCGATGACTCACGCTCATGGTACCAAAACTTGCATCAGCTATGTCTACAAACCAGGTATAAATAGCGATGTACACGTCGATCTTCACATTCCACCTTTGGGACTACCACCACAAAACATTACACTATCTCAGTCGTACGGCTGCTCGTCGCATCACAAGTTTATTAGACGGACTCAGGCTTCTCAACTAGTATCGCAGTCAGTCATTCAATTCATTCTCAATCTCATACTCATAGTGATAGTCATACTCAGTCATACTGATACTCATAGTCATACTCATACTCATAGTCATAGTCATTCTCATAGTCAGTTACACACTGGAGTGTTTGCACCACATTCGGTATAGAATCCGCATCGCAAGTCACTCATAAGAGGAGAGTCAAGCGTCTTTACTTAGCATTCACTGATTGGTGAAGTTAGCGTGAGCCTCAAACATTACATCGATTGATCGAGTCGACTCGAAAGGTTTTTCTTTGTGACTGTGTAAGTTTTACTTCCAAAGTATCATCTCATCCAGGTCAACATGGTGCAATAATGGTTTCAACTCAACTAAAGGCTCATCCTTCAAATTCAAACCAGTATTAGTTGAACTAGACTGGCCTATCATGTTAAAATTTTGGTTTTGTTTTATAGGCACTTGATTGGGCTTGATGTGTTGCTGTTTTCCTTGTTTTCTCTACTGCCTTTTCCCAATGACTCGGAAGAAATTCATTGGCTTTCTTTTGGCCACTATATTTATCTACTCAGCAACCTGTTGGCATGGCTCAGGTAAGCTTCTGTTGTGTTTAGTGCTATGTTTGGTACACAATCTAAAATTGCTAATTGGTTGACATTCCTCTGATCATTGATTATATGAACTTTAAAAGTGGTTATTTCTAACTTCTGTTCAAGGTGAAAAAGTTCTCATCAAGAATGTAGAGGTTTTGACCTTGAAGGAAGGTCAGTGGAGTACTGGTCGGAGAAGCAGTGCAGTTCCGCAGTTAATGTATAAAGGCGGCTCGGCCGGTAAACAGTACGCCCCGCGCACTGTCCAGTGTTATAATAGAGGGCATGATGGTTATGATGTGCAGGCAAGTTCTTCATAATGGTTTATTCATCACCAGTTGGCTCAATTCTGTGTGCATCACCTGTTGTATATCTGCTGATTGGGAGTTATCTTGACCCTAATCCACTGATTTCTACCATGAGGAGCCGAAGCACTGCTAGCAATTTGGAGTGAGGGGCTTGCTATGGGCTCATACCATGGAAAAAACGCGCCAGTGCTGGATATATCCAACTCATAACCGTTAAATCGCAAATCCGCGCTTTTGCTGACTGAGCTACACTGGTCCCCTGAAATCAGAATACAGCTTGAGTTCTTGTCTCGTTTTCCGACAGCCCTTGTATTTTCCTCTACCTATCCTGTCTTATTGCAGTGGGAGTGTAAGGCTGATCTGCCGCACGAGGTCAGATTTGGGAATATCAATGTAGTCTGTGAAGGATATAGTTATCCAGATGATCCCTACATCCTAAAAGGGTCCTGCGGTGTAAGTATTCTTGCTTTTCTCTACTTGGCTTGGTTTAGTTAGTATTGAAAGTTAGAAACTCATCACAATTTCATAGCAAATGTGATAGTAAGATTTGAAACAAACTTTGTTTCACACTCAGGTATTGCAACCCTACTATAATTTAGCTCAAATCGTTTGTAAGGAGGCATGCTTTAACCCATGACTTGCTAAGCGCTCGGTGCTCCTGTTTTAGGGGGGCAATGCCCCTACTATCTTACAACCAGTTACAGTTGTGTCACTGGTAAACGTGTACTTACTCCTACTTATGCAGTTATTTTGTTATAGCTTGAGTACACACTAGAGTTAACTGGTGAGGATCATTCCAACTCATACAGCAAGCACTACAACCATTATGACACAGGATATAGGTACGTGTATGTAGTAATAATTTACCGGGAAGGCAACTGCCTATATTTTTTGCTTGTATGGCGTTTTTCACCGTTACGGTGAAGCTGTTGGGTTAGACTATTGACTTATCCTCTATGGGAAGATAACTCTATGGGTTAGATATTGACTTTTTCTCCAGGAACAGCATAGCAAAGAGTACCACAAGCGGACTAGTATCGATGCTTCACTTCATTGTGAGGTCTCTTTTTGTTTTGAGGTAGGATTATTGTGAGGGGAGCTCACAGGCCCCACATTCACTATGAGGGGCCTGTCATCATTACCGGGATTCGAACCCAGATTCTTACTGCTGCTGGCCCAGCTCTCTGCCACTGACCTATCCCACTCTCCCAATTGCCCGTATGATGACTGCAGGAGGTGCTTGTCCACGCATAGTAACTCATCAACCATCCTGGGAGTGTTATTTGATGATGAAGGGATAAACCCGTTATCAATTCTCACGTAATGATTAAGCAAACATGACGGGAACTTTTCTTGGCTTATAACATTTGCATAATTCGAACTATGCTCTGGTTGAAGGAAACTGGCATGGTCACCTCCCACGGGCCCCAACCCTGCTCAGGCAGCAATTTCATTAGTTGTGGTCTTTGTCGCACTGCAGATGACAACGAGTTATTATGGAATTGTCCTATGTGGTGAGCGGCTGTTGGTTTCTGCGTGATGTAGTGACCAGCCAGATATTACAGATTCTACTGTCTGTGCTTTTCTGTTGGTAATCACGGACACCATGCTCCATTTTTAGTGGCCATGTTCATAAACGCAGAGGATCAGACTGGTCTCACTTGTGGGTGATAGGTGGTGTCGGTCTTATACTATACTTGGTCTATACCAAGTGTCTGGCTCCTGAAACACGGAGTCAGCAGGGTCAGAGGTCAGGGGAAAGTAGAAGCAGCCACTCTGAGAGACCCACCAGAAACACGTGAGTATAAACCAAGATACTAGAATGATATGCCATCATATAATAATTCTTTCTAATTCTATCTCTGTGGTAGGCTACCCATACCATCGACTTCGGGATGGTGTCTCATAGACAATGGTGTTTGCTTTGTTCAAGTGTAGTAAAATAAATTGGACATTGTGTTTTGGCTACCTGCCTTGTGGTAGATTTGGACCCGTTTGTGAGAAAAGGCACCTGTATCAATTGATAAATGTCCATTACAGTATGCAGTCAAATGCTGAAACTGTCATCAATGTTACCCCTGAGTAAGTTGTCAAGTATGGAGACTAGCGTCTATATAGAGAGTGATATGTGATTATCACTGCGCAGGATTTCTTTGTGATCCATTCTGTAGTATCTGATTGAGCTTCTCATCCAGCTCACACTCGCTGGTATGTTAAGCCAATTCAGTATGGCTGTATAGCAGTTGGTGTTGGGGCCTACCCACTGATGGTTACGCTTTCTATTTCACTTCTTGGTTAATAGCCACCCGGTGTTATGATTAGATCAACTTGTTATGACTATTTTTTTAGGATGGCGTATGGTTTCCCCATCGAATTTGCGCTTTATGAATGGGTTTCCTTTAGTTAATGTCGCTATCCGAATCTGATGAGTAAGAGAGCACAATGTGACGCACAGACTTGGAAACGAACCCGGATCACCTGGTTTAAAGCCACATGCGCCATCCACCAAGCCTTTGCTTCACCCTGTTAGGGAGCGTTTATGTGGCTGGATTTATGATCTTTGGCGACGTGTTTCGCTTAAACCCCATTCATTAAAACCAGCATTTTGTTGTTTTATTCCAGGTTATATCCTGACCTTGACCCACCACCTTATCCAGGAAATGGGCCATCTGCTCCTCCCTATGAAGATGCTCCACCGGCGTATGGATGGGCTGAAGATTACTCTCCAGGTAACCTATCTTGACTTAATTCATTAATTTTATTTGACACGAATAACTTAAGACTATGGGTATTATTTTTACATAAAGGTCTGTGGAAATTAGAGATTCTTTTCAGTCAGACGGAAGCTGATGCCAGAACCAGAGTCCAGTAGATAGTCCATGTCAACTAGTTGCATTCACCTAATCGTACTTGAAACGCTCAAGGCCGAATCTCCCATGCGGTTGATATATCTTGATATTCATTCCATATTTGCTCGGCATGAAGCGGTATTTTCTTCGAAACCTATTTCAATTAATTTCACTTCTGTAGATTCTAAAGAAAGAACTAGAACAACGGCGTCATCTGGATATGCCAGCCAATCACAGGAAAGATCTGTGCCACGCGGAAATGAATCCCCGACGAGAACGGAAACAAATACAGAGCGTAATCAGGATGGACCCGGTTTCTGGTCAGGCGCTTCTCTCGGCGGGATTCTAGGATATATGTTTGGCAGCCGTGGCAACAGAGGTTATCGTCAGGTATTTAACTAGTGCCATAGTTTTGCTACTTTTTTTTCAAAGCTGGAGTCCGGTCTAGTTAGAAGTTTTTTGGTTTCTAGTATAACACTTACTGCGCAACTACTAAATGGTTAAGCTTATTCAGAAAGGTTGTTTTGCAGGGCTATGGAGGAGGATGGGGCTCTAACTGGGGAGGAAATGGGTGGGGCTCTAACTGGGGAGGAAATGGGTGGGGCTCTAACTGGGGAGGAAATAGTTGGGGCTCTCGTTGGAATCAACCGCGCCAGCCAACTAATCAGGGAAGCTGGTGGAGTAGTTCCAGACCACAGAGCTCTAGCTGGTTTGGCTCCAGTGGAAGCTCTAGCAGTGGTGGCTCCAGCTGGTTCGGCTCCGGTGGCAGTGGACAGCGCTCTTCAGGGTCCAGAACTGCGTCAGGTGAGTAACCCCAAATACCTCCCGCTATAGAATCGGTAAAAAATCTTGAAAATTTGTACTTCCGTGAATAATCTCATGGGAATGACACATCTATGTACATAAAACATCTGCAGATTGAAACTCGGAACCAGAACATCATTCTGTATGAGACACTGATCATCTGGTCATGTTCAATATTCATTGACGTTATTCCAGGTTTTGGTGGTACCAGTCGACGATGAGGACGGAGTCTAGTCTCCGTATCAAATCGGATAGAAAGAACTGTCTTTAGTTTTTAGTCAAGTAATGATATTGTTACGTTTACTGTATTTTAAAAGTGCCGCCCCACTGTATATACATTGAAATGGACAGCTTTCACTGTAGTTTTTCGCCTATTTATCATTGGGAATTCGATATATATGAACTTATTTTTGTACAAGGATTTCCCTTCCCTTTGTGCCTAATGGCCTCATAATGATTTTCCTGATTCGTTTCGAGTCGCCGACACTCTGTAATCTCTTTGCTGTATGTATGATTGACCTACTACCATTAACCTGCTTATATTTATAATAAAGCAGGAAACCCTTATTAATAGATACTACTAAATAGAATTATCTAACCAGCAGCTTTCTTGACATCGGGAGCGAATATTCCTTCAGGGTTGACATGAACGCAAAGGCCGGCGTAGACTTAGTAATATCAGTGTTCCTAGCATTCAACGGTTTCATCATGCTGAGCTAGGCAACCATAGTATCCAGGCTATCTCACATCATAGGCTTTCCATTTGAGAATGTGTTTAGCAATGAATGATGGCAGCAGTAGAGATTAAAGAAGTTGCACTTTGCACTTAACTGGCTTATAGGTCGATAGCGCCGTGGCGTTGTTTACTGCTTAATTTGCAGGACAGAGCTAATATATGCTAGGAAATGGTGACTCAAATAACTCCATGTACTGAAGATTTACGGAGAAATATGATGCAAACTCGGACACTGCTCAAAAGCCATGGGTTTAGTTACAGCTGAACTGTTATTTTCACAATATACACATCAATAAACAACACAATGTGGCACAATGGAGTCAGGATTCATGTTAATCTTATGAGTCATTAGCGAACTCGGCGGGGTCTTTCCTGTATGCTCTCTTGTTCTCAGCTTCTCCCCATCGAATCAGCATGTAAGCGCCTACGAACACTACAATCGGAAATAGTCTACATGAGAACTCAAGTGATTTAGATAATTTATATTTTACCGTTTTTATATCGGTGCTTGATTGTTTTATTTAGTGAACCTCTTAAGCCTGAGCCGTATTTTATAACAGCAGGAGTTGAGAATTATGTGAGGAGCTGGTGCTAACAATGAAAGCCAGACCTGGTCAGGGCTTACCTATGACATTTTGATCTTGAGCCAATCGGTCTAGCCATTGAACTGGGTCAAACCAGCGACATAATCCATGAATGACTTCATTTGTGGAGTAAAGACTGGTGGAAGATTTTAGAGACGAAATTGTAATTTACTTCCCATACACCTACACTAGTTGAACTTCACAGCAGAATTCAGAAGTATCTGTGGGTCTGTAGTTTTGTGTACAGCCCTTGATAAGGAATGTGGACGGTACTTACTTGGGGCTATTTTGAAAATTTGGCTGTAGACTCGTTTAGCCAAGTTGGGACCTCCTTTTTTAAAGAATCCGTACATGGCATTCTGTTCATGTTGAGAGAGGGCATATCTGATCATCCCTCGTGAGTATGCAATCTGACCCCAGTGTCTACCCATCTTGACTGATTCTGCAACAGAAACCTAATGTCACTAATTATTGTTGTTGGGGTTTGGTTTACTGGAAGGGACAAAATCAACAGGCCAGAGTTTTAAGTCAACAGACCTGTTTACGTAATGTGTGGATGAATGCAAAACTGCAATTTGACTGTAGTTAGTGACCAAAACTGAAACAGTGGTCTGAATCAACACACAATGCCAATTCCTCGGTAGTTGTGTGACTGGACTTATTGGGGATGGGTGAACTCAACCAGTGATTCAAGTTATTCAAACTCCTAGTCCTAGCCAAAACCTGCACTCTGCAGTAATCATCATGATCATCATGGTAAGCATAAGATGATAAGATAGATAAGTTAACAAAAGCCAGGTGCTCAAAATCAAATCATAATCATGATCATGACAATCTAATTAATTTCTAAATGTAACTCTGACTCTGATTCAGTTCACACATTCATTCAGTCAGTGGTCTGCCTTTGGTTGATTCAGATAAGACTACAATAAAACAATTACAAACCAACGGAACCGGAAGAGAGGGATAACATAGTAGAATCAAATTGGTTTCTGGCATCAGTCACCAAGCTCTAAGTGAATAAGTCTAAGAGTGAGTCTAAACTCTAAGTCTAAAGAAAGACTAATCAAATCCAACTTCCAAGGCTACCTGACTAGTAGTAGTAGTATTAGTGAAGTATAGTATTACTATTAGTAATACTATTAGTATAGTCAGTCACTGACGTGACTGACTATACTAATAGTAATACTATACTCTATAAACAGTGAGAGTCAGAGTGACAGTGACTACATTACTGATTACTACATTACTAACATAGATGATAGATGATTGATGGTAACTAACTGTAAGTCACTAACTCTTAGTCTTAACTCTTAAGTGTAACTCAGTTAGTAACTGTAAGTAACAATACTAGTCCATAGTGACCGAGTTTACTCTATGCAGACTCAGAGTGACTGTGAGTGAGAGACAATCCATTCTACTAGTATTATTTACCGAGTTACTTGGTAAGTTACTGAGTTAGTGAGTAGTACTGCAGTGTTACTACTGCTGACTGTCTGTACGTGTACTGAGAGTGAGACTGAGAGTGACTGTGAGAAAGACCGAGGCGAGAGTGAGATGGTAAGGCCCAAGGGAGTGACTGCGTGATTGTTGATATATATATATATAGACCCAGTGTACTAGGTTAGTGAGCACAGAAGCAATAAAGGCCTGGTCCTTAAACAGATAGACAAGTTGTTGTCTGTTATAGGAGAATCTAACCGGTTTTAAAAAGTTTGAGAAGAGCTACCTGCAAAAGCCGGTTATGCAAAAATCCTGTAATGGCTGCAGCAAAGCTCCTTAGCGCAGTTTCGAAGAGAAAACTTTACGCAACTACGCCTGTGTCAAATAGATTCGAGTAGCTATTCGATAACTATATACATTACATCGTGGTTGTAATGTTATTTGGGGGAAGATCTGTGCATAATGCGGTCAACATCGCGATCAAGGTCACTAACTAATGCTTGCGCCTTGTTGCGCGAGAATTCGGTTTTACTCTAGCGCGTGATTATTTATTAACTACAGCTATATTACATACCGTTTCGGCTGATTCTGTATACTGCGTGAACCGTCCAAAGAATGGTATGTTTTATTTTACTTATGGTGACACTAGACACTGACCAGGGTCAGTGTAAGTGACTGTCTATAGTCAATCACACTCCCAGTCCCAGGCTCACTCTGTAGTCTGTAAGTGTAAGTGTAAATGAATGACTCTGACTCACTGAGTGACTCAGTGGGTGAGTCTGACTCTGAGTCTGACTACAGTCTACAGTTGGTAAATAACATTCATGTTGATGATTGATAAGCTTACAACTATTTAGTTGATTCAGTCACTGTCAGTGACTCTAAGTCCAACTCAACTGGAGAGATTGAGAATGAATGACAGTGACTTGACTTGAGTTGAGTTCTGATGACTGATGATTCATTGATTGGGTCGTCAACCTGTAACTGTCACTGTCAGCCACCCAAGTCAACAGTAGATGAGCGATATGCCATCATTATATTATAATTAATACCGAGGTTACAATTCGGAACCTCGATAAGTATTGTAGCATCTAGGATCCCAGTCAGTCATGACACTTGCGATCTGAGAGTTGTTACACATGTATGCGTGAATTTGCCAGGTTTGTTACCAGTTAGTGAGTTACTGTTAGCCAGTGGCTTACCTTAGAGTTTAGTCTGTTTTCCTTTTAGACTGGTGGGCTTGTCGCTGCTGGTCTGGGCCTTGCTGCTCTGGGCATTGCCGGACGATATATTGCCAGACACATGCCAACTGTCGCTAAAGAGGCTGAAGCAGCATTCAAATCAGGAAAGCTTCCTGTATCTGTGAGTTTCGTGTTAATGTTATGCCAGGCAACACAATGGTGATAGATCTTGCTCTTCATGGATGGCATCACTAAGCCAATGGCTTGTTTTCAAGGTGGTCCATGGTTTGATCCATAGACTTGGTACTCTGTGGGTGAGCTTCACTTATTTAACGTCGCAATTAGTAGGAGTACAAACTATTTTGTTCTTTGTAGGGAATGAATGCCTATTACAAAGGCGGGTTCGACCCAAAAATGTCTAAACGTGAAGCTGGACTTATACTAGGCGTGAGGTAAAATCATAGAGTAGACATATGCTCTTCATATATCTATGGATGTGTAAACACTCCGGTCTTATCCAGAGTTATTAGATCTATGATGTTACCATTGGTAGAATAAGTGATGCCTGTATGTAATAAATTGGTAAGTATTGCTTTTCAACACACCATTAGTTTTCCAATGCAACAGTGCTGCTTGATCCATTTGCAGTCCATCAGCCACAAACAAGAAGGTGAAAGATGCTCATAAAAGGATAATGTTGCTTAATCATCCCGATAGAGGTAAGGCGTGAGATATGTATCCCGATAGAGGTAAGGCTAGAGGTAAGGCGTGAGATATGTATCCCGATAGAGGTAAGGCTAGAGGTAAGGCGTGAGATATGTATCCCGATAGAGGTAAGGCTAGAGGTAAGGCGTG
>Ga0224501_10001994_pt1 | contig 15950 bp, 17 predicted proteins | sample SF_Oct11_sed_USG_4_FD_169105 | JGI IMG/M metagenome (GOLD analysis project Ga0224501, IMG submission 169105) | Sediment microbial communities from San Francisco Bay, California, United States - SF_Oct11_sed_USGS_8_1 | ecosystem: Environmental > Aquatic > Marine > Sediment | place: USA... | reverse complement strand
GTATCTGTTCATCGGGCATTCCGAAAGCCTGCAGTGGGTGCAGCACCCGTTTGCCGCCGTGGCCCCGACGATTTACCGGAAGGAGACGTGACGCCGATGCCGTCCATCGATACGGATCAGTTTCGCCGGATTGAAAATGCACGCGCGAGACTTCTGGGATCGGAGTATGTAGAGAGGACGTCCTCATGAGTGCGAACAGCATGGGACCGGCAGCCTACTGGTTCTGGCGAAAGGAGATACGAGATGGCTCCGCCTAATTCAGAGACCCATTTGCAGAAGGAACTTGTACATGTGGATTCTTCTTTTGAGCCGCTGATGCCGAAATTTCTGGCAAATCGGAAGAAGGAAGTCACCGCCATGCAGGCGGCCATGGTGGAACTGGATTTTGAAACGGTCCGGAAAATATCGCACGGGATGAAGGGCGCGGGAGGGAGCTACGGATTGGATCGGGTTTCAGAGATGGCTGCTGTCATTGAACAGGCTGCAAAAGCGGCGGACGCGGCTATCATTATGAGGGAGATGCCTCGGCTTGAGGATTATCTGGCTCGTGTTGAGGTCGTCTATGAGTGATTCCCGCCATATCCCGCGATGGCAGTGACCCACAAGTCGGTTGACACGAGAGGGGTATGGGACCATGAGCGCTGGCGCCGCACTATCAAAGCCCGTCATCATCAAGCCGGACGACTTTAACCGGTTTAAGGAATTCCTGGCCACCCAGTGCGCCCTGTCTCCAGTACAGCGGACGACGCTGGCGAAAATCATTCCTGCCAAGCTTTATTCTTGCGCTGCTCCACTTGGCATTCCCGATCAGCGGTTAGCCCAATACATCGCTGAGTTTCTCAGCCTTTCATATATGCCGCAGATTGGCTTGGAAACAATTCTTTCCGGGATTCTGCCGGCGTCGTTCTGCAAACAGTATCAGGTTGCGACGGTCCGTGACCTTTCGGGAGAAACGGCTGTGGTGTTGAGCAATCCATTTGACTGGGAGTTGCAGGATGCGCTCGTGCGCTGCCGTGTTCTTGCCCAGCCGCCTCGTTTGTTGATTGCCGAACCGTCTCAGATCATGGGGCTGTCCTCTAAAGTCTTGCCAAAAGCCGGCGCACAGGGTTGTGCTAATCCCGGTCTCCTAACGGAGCAAGATTACAACTTACTGGCCGAATTGGAGCCTGAAGGCACGATCGAAACTGATCCCGAAGAGGACTATCAGGTTCTGACGTCGGAGCAGATGTCGAAACTTGCCAAGCTGCCTCCGATCGTGAAGCTCGTCAATGTAATCTTATCCGAAGCCGTGAAGGCGGGCGCCAGCGATATTCATATCGAACCGCAAGAGAATGCGCTCAAAATTCGCTATCGGATCGACGGAGCACTGGTGGATACGATGAAGGTTCCCAAGCATTTGCAGGCAAACGTAATTTCGCGGATGAAGATTCTCGCGCGGATGGATATTGCGGAGCATCGTAAGCCGCAGGACGGGCGCAGCCGGATGAAGTATGAAGATAGACGGGTCGATCTGAGGGTCTCCACGCTGCCAGCGCAGTTTGGTGAGAAGATCGTGATTCGGTTGCTCGATAATTCTACGGTTCGGGTTACCATGGGGCAATTGGGAATGGAGGGAGGCCTTCTCGCTCGATACCAACGGTTGCTCAGCAGTCCGCAAGGGATGATGTTGGTGACCGGACCGACCGGGAGCGGCAAGACCTCGACTCTCTATGCGTCCCTGAATTGGCTGAAATCTCCGGAGAAAAACATCATCACGGTGGAAGATCCGATCGAGTTTCAAGTGCAAGGGTTGACGCAAGTGCAGATTGATAGCCAGCATGGCACGTCGTTTGCGTCAGGTCTGCGGTCAATATTACGGCAAGATCCCAACATCATTCTAGTGGGAGAGATCCGCGACGGGGAAACGGCATCCGTCGCATTGGAAGCCTCGCAAACAGGTCACCTGCTCTTGAGCACTCTGCATACCAATGATTCCGTGGCCACGATTACCCGCCTCCTGGATCTTGGCGTGGAGCCGTTTCAGGTGGCTTCCTCGGTGATCGGCATTCTGGCCCAACGGCTCATTCGTCGTGTTTGCCAGAACTGCATGACTGATAGCGAATTATCATCGGACATCATCGAGAAAGTCGGCGGGAGAGGACGCTTGCCTAAGGATGCTGTATGGAAATCCGGTCGGGGGTGTGCGGCATGTCAGCACACGGGATTCAAGGGGCGGATGGCGATTCATGAACTTCTCGAGGTTACCGGAGACATTCGCGACTTAATCGCCCAGCGCGCGCCGGATCATGTGATTCGCGAGGCGGCTCGGAATAATGGCTTGAGGGGGTTGATGGAGGCGGGCATTGACAGAGCGGCTGAAGGGGTGACGACGTTGGAGGAAGTTGTGCGGGTCGCGCCGAGAGATGAGCCTCCGGCCCCACGAGCAAGCCAAGCCCTTCCGGTTCCGGATATTCAACAGAGCGGGCACGTTGCCGCGGCAGCAAGCGTTGCGGAGCCGCTATCGCCGGGACAAGGAAAAGTCTCCATCCTGATCCTGGAAGATGAACAGGACACACAGGATCTGCTGCGACTGATTTTGGAAGAGAAAGGCTATGAGATCACGGTTGCTGGAGACGGGATTGAAGGACTGCTGCATCTTGGTAGGCGCTCGTTCGACCTCATCCTTTCGGATATTAATATGCCGAATTTGGGTGGATTCATGTTGCTGACGATGAATAAGCAGAAAGGGATTACAACGCCCGTGATTTTTCTGACGGCGGAGAGCGGGGAGGAAATGGAGCAGCAATGTTTGGAACTCGGCGCTGCGGACTATATTAAAAAGCCGTTCAAGAAGGAAGTCCTGCTCTTGCGAGTGGGGCGTGTGTGCCAGCGGGTGCTCAATCGCTAAACGGTCACAGCCTTGAGCGCGTCCGGCCCGATCCTTGAGGTCCCGTAGCCACCACAGCGTGTCTGATAACACGGATCAAGATCAACGGGCAGGTCTTGTGTCGGCAGAAGGTGGACGCGCGGATTCAACTATCCGGCGCATAACATTCAGCTTTGTGCTCGGAATGCGGCAAACGGCTGGACGATCTGGTTGCCGATCCTTCCGAGAAGGTCGCCGGCTATCTTGCCTCCTGGGCGCGTAGCGGGCAGGTCATGATGGGGGCCTTGATCTGGAGCATGACGGATGGACCGCAGATCAAGTGCCGCTGTGAGGGCGCGACGGTTGACCGCCGTGAGAAACAAAATATTGTGCTGCTGCTTCTGCTGAAAGTCAATCCGCAGATTGATTAGTTTGCGTTGTTGACCAAGCATATTGGCGACATCAGCCAGGTGTTGTCTCCACGCCGGGGGTTTATGGAGTCGCTCCGAGAGAGCCGGGAGCAATTGAGCAGTATTCTGTCCACGGCAGGGGAAGGAATTGTGAGTTTGGACCAGGACGGCAAGGTGCAATTCCTCAACGTGGCGGCACAGATTGCATCGGGCTATGGCGAGGAGGAAATGCTCGACTTGGATTTGCATGAGGCCACGCATTATGCGAGTCCCGACGGGGTTCCATACCCGCGGAAGGAGTGCCCGATTATCAACATTCTTCCCTAAGTAGAAGCGGTTAGGTGCGACAGCGAAGTGTTTTGGAGAAAGGACGGCAGTGCAATTCCGGTCGAATACATGGCCACGGTGAAGCGGATCTAGCAGGGTGATGTTACCGGCGCAGTGATGACCTTTCGGGATATCAGCGCGCGCAAGAAGGCAGAGACGGAGTTGGCGTAAGCGATCGCGCGTCAAAATGAAGTGCTTGCGGCGTCCCGCGATCAGGCGTTGGCTGGCGTAAACGCCAAAAACGAATTCTTAGTGTCGATGAACTATGAAATGCGCATGCCGATGAATACGATTATCGGCAGGGCTGAGTTGCTTGCCGAAGCGTCCTTGCCGGATGAGCTGCGCGCGCATGTCGAGCGGCTTGGACAGTCGTCTGTGGCGTTGATGGGATTGATCAACCGTATTTGGGATTTCTCAAAGGCCGATGCCAAAGAGATGGAGTTCCAACGTGTGCCGTTCGATCTACGCCTCTTTGTCGAACGCGCAGTTCACGCCGTGGTTGCATAGGCCCATGCGAAGAGACTCGATGTGATAACGGTTATTGATCCGTCGCTGCCGCCCGCCGTGTTTGGGGAAGGCAGCCGTTTGTAGCAGGTGCTGATCAGTGTATTGGACAATGCCGTGAAGTTTACGCACAGCGGGAAGATCGTCGTGACGGTTGCGCCGACTCAGGATGGCGAGGCGGGCATGGTGCATTTTGCAGTTGCCGATAGGGGAATCGCCATTTGTCCCGATAAAGTCGATACGGTGTTTGAAGCGTTCACTCAGCTTGATTCATCGAATACGCGCCAGTACGGCGGGATAGGGCTGGGGCTCAGTCTTGTCAATCGGCTGGTTGAACTCATGGGCGGGAGGGTTTGGATCGTAAGCCTTGTCGGACAGGGCAGCACGGCGTCATTTACAGCTTATTTGCCGGTCAGTGATACCCTTGCGGCTGTGTCCGACTCCTTGTCTCAGACGATCACGCTGAGGGCAGAACCCCGGCGCATCCTGATCGTCGATGACTCGGAGGATAATCGTGACGTGGTCAAGTTGTTCTTAAAGGGCGCACCGTTGGTGTTGGCGGAGGTGGAGAACGGAGCCTTGGCGGTGGAGAAGGTTAAGGCCGGTTTATATGATCTCGTGCTGACGGACATGCAGATGCCCGTGATGGATGGGTAAACTGCGACCAAGCTGATTCGAGAATGGGAACAGGCGCAGCAGCGCGCGCCAACGCCGATCCTGGCGCTGACCGCCGATGCCTTGCAGGACGACCGGCAGAAGGGGCTAGAGGCTGGGTGCACTGCCTACTTGACGAAGCCGGTTAAGAAAAGAACACTGTTGGAGTCGATCAATCGGTATGCCAGTTCACAGACTGCATAGAAGAGTGGATGACCGGTGGATTTTGCCATGCTTGGTTGTAGCCACGGCGAGGAGGACTCGGATGTTGAGACTGTGATTCTCAGCCGGTTCACAGGCTATGCGATGCTGTTCGGCGCTTCCGATGAGAGGATTGATATCGCCGGATCCCTTGCCAGCATCCTCCAGTATTAATAGGTTTTAGGATGTATTCCGCGGCGCCGACCATGATGGTTTTGCAGACATCGGTCTTGCCATCGTTGCCGTGAGTGTCAGCACCGGGATGTCGAACCAGGTCGGTTTGTTATTGACGTAAGCGAGGAGCGCCAGCCCGATGACATAGGGAAGCTCCAGACCAGAACCGGCGAGGGGAGCGCGTCGATGTATTTCTGCGTTTGCCTGCCGTCGGCAGCGTGACTCATGTCATGCCCTTCCGGCTGCATGATCAGTGTGATGAGCATTGCCATCTTTTCCTGATCTTCGACCATGAACAGGGTTCCTTTGCCGTTTCTGGTGGGATGTGTCATCGCATTCTTGTCATCCTGTCGGTGTAAATCGGACACGGCCTATCGCCTGATTGAGGCAGGGGCTTGAGCCTGTCATGATCGGCGAGTTGCAGTGGGTTGAGTCCTGCCGCCAGTTGGGGTTTTGCCGATGGGCACCGGTTCTTATAAGAGTTTCTGAGGCACCCTCCGACCGTCCTGGCGGTTAAGATCCGATGGTAATCGGCCGATAGAGACCTAGCAGGATGGTATTGGGCAGGCGGGGTCGCAGGACGGCAGGCGGGACACAGAGGCGGCATGGGCTATATGATTTCCCTCGACGAGTTTGAGCGATTTCGCGCGTTGATTTACGGCGAAAGCGGGATTGCGCTGAGCGAGCAGAAGCGGACGCTGCTGGCCTCGCGTCTGACGAAGCGGTTGCGGGATCTGGGGCTTGAGACATTTTCAGACTACTACGAGACGGTTACGAGGGATTCTACGCGTGAGGAATTCACGCGGATGCTGGATTTGATTTCCACGAACAAGACGGACTTCTTCCGGGAGCCCAAGCATTTTGAGTTTTTGCGAGACCAAGTGTTGCCGGGAGTGGGACCCGACAAGCGCATTCGTATTTGGTCGTCAGCCTGTTCGACGGGCGAGGAGCCCTACACGATCGCCATGACGCTCTACGAAGGGGTGGAGGATCCCCGGCAGTGGGAGTTTGAGATTTTGGCGTCGGATCTGTCGACGCGGGTGCTGGCCAAGGCGGCGGCAGGGGTGTATGACGAGGACCGGTTCCGCGATGTGCCGTCGGAGGTCTTGCGGCGCCATTTCCTGCGCGGGCGGGGGGACAGCGCCGGGAAGTTCAAGGTCAAGCCGCATTTGGCGTCCGTGGTGCAGTTTCGGCGCCTCAATCTGATGGACGACCGGTTTCCGATCAAGGCGCCGCTCGATCTGATTTTCTGCCGGAACGTCATGATTTATTTCGACCGGCCGACGCAGGAAACGCTGGTCAACAAGTTCTACCGCTATCTGAAGCCGGGCGGGTATCTGTTCATCGGGCATTCCGAAAGCCTGCAGTGGGTGCAGCACCCGTTTGCCGCCGTGGCCCCGACGATTTACCGGAAGGAGACGTGACGCCGATGCCGTCCATCGATACGGATCAGTTTCGCCACATCAAACGGATGAGGGACAGTCGGTTTCCGCATGAAATCGCGTCTATTCTGCCGGGTGATTTTTTTGTCAGCGGGACCCCAATGGTCGTCTATACCGTGCTCGGGTCCTGTATCTCGGCCTGCATTCGCGATCCGATTGCACGCGTCGGCGGGATGAATCATTTTATGCTGCCGGAACCAAAGGAAACCGGCCATGATTCATGGGGTGAGTCGACACGGTACGGGTCGTATGCCATGGAATCGCTGATCAATGAGATCCTGAAGCGTGGAGGACTTAAGAGTCGTCTTGAGGTGAAGTTATTCGGCGCCGGGAAAATTTACGAGGGCAATATTGATATCGGAGCTAAGAATGCCCAGTGGGTACAGCAATTTCTCAAGGCCGAAGGTCTGACTGCCGACAAAGTGGATCTGGGAGACGTATTTCCGAGGAAGATTTACTATTTTACCGATTCGGGCCGCGTCCTGGTCAAGAAAATCGAGCGTGTCAAAAACCGGACGATCGAAGACCGTGAAAAACAGTACGCAGCCACCATGCAAGCGCGCAAGCAGCAGTCTGAGGAGGATGTGACGCTGTTCTGACTAATAGTCTAAAAGTCAGATTGTCGAAAGCGTTTCAAGTCTGAAGGCGTTGTGAAGTTGTGATCTGATGACTATGAGGCAGGAGGTCCCATGGGCAAGATTCGCGTATTGACGGTTGATGATTCGGCCTTGATGCGGCAAGTGCTTGCGACTCTGTTGTCGCAAGATCCTGATATCGAAGTCGTCGGGGCGGCGCCCGATCCCTATATCGCCCGTGAAAAGATCAAGGCGTTGAATCCTGATGTGTTGACGCTTGACGTGGAAATGCCAAAGATGGATGGATTGACGTTTTTGGAGAAATTGATGCGGGCGCATCCGTTACCCGTTGTGATGGTCAGTTCCCTGACCGAAGCCGGCTGCGAAACGACGTTGCGGGCTCTGGAACTCGGCGCGGTGGATTTCATCACAAAACCGAAGATCGATATGCGAGAGGGCATGGAGGAGGTGGCTCGAGATTTGATCGCCAAGATCAAGGCCGCCGCAAGTGCGAAGGTGAAGCGCGGGGTGTCAGGCGGGGAGCATGAGACGAGACCCCTTGCCCGAATGTCCAAGAGCGCCATGATCAAGACAACCGACACGATCATCGCCATCGGCTCCTCAACCGGGGGGACCGAAGCGGTGAAGGATATTCTGGTCACGCTTCCACCCAATACACCGCCGATTCTCATCACCCAGCATATGCCCGAGCGGTTCACCCGAACATGGGCGGATCGTATGAATAGTCTCTGTCGGATTTCCGTCAAGGAAGCGGAGCATGGAGACAGCGTGTTGCCGGGTCACGCCTTAGTCGCACCGGGCAATTATCACATGACACTGGTCCGTAGCGGTGCACGGTATACCGTACACCTCAATCAAGACCCTCCGGTCAATCGTCACCGGCCGTCGGTGGATGTCATGTTTGACTCGGTGGCCAGGTATGCCGGGACCAACAGCGTGGGGGTGATTCTCACGGGTATGGGCGGAGACGGGGCAAAAGGTCTTATGGGCATGAAAAAGGCCGGTGCCGCCACAATCGCGCAAGATGAAGCAAGCTGTGTGGTGTTTGGTATGCCGAAGGAGGCTATCAAGCTAGGTTGCGTGGACAAGGTGCTGGCACTCGACGATATCGCCGACGCCATGCTGGGGATTGTGAATGGCTGACGCAAAGGAGGAGGTCGTGTCGATACAAACAAAAGAACGTTCTGTGCCGAACGGTGTTGTACTCGAACTCACCGGAGATCTCACCTATGCCAATCGAGAGCAGTTCAAGGCGGCGGTGGAAGCCGTTCGCCAACGAGGCTGCCGCCACCTTATTTTGCACATGGACGATGTGCGGTTCGTCGACAGCTCCGGACTGGGATTGCTGGCGCTCGTGTCACAGAATTTTAAGTTGATGCAGGGGCAAGTGAGCATGGTGAAACCTCAGACCTATGTGCGGGAAATCATGACACTGGCCAATATTCCCAAGCTTATCCCTGTGTATGACAATGAACAGGAAGCTCTGGCGGGATATAAAATGGCGGCCTAGCCCATTGGGGACGGCATGTGACGTGTTTCGCATGTTCAGTGATGATAGCTGCGACGGTCATCTCGTGACCTGAATGCAAAAAGGCAAAACCTCGTCTGTGAAATCCGCAACCGAAAGCCACGAGTGTAGATTGCCACTACTCAAAACATGTTGTTCCTGGGCGGCGTCTCATACCGTGTTGATCGTAGACGATGAACCGGTGACGCGTACGGCCATGGTCGCGCGCTTGACGCGTCTGGGGTATCGGGTACTGCAGGCCAGTGACGGCAAGTCAGGGCTGGAATTGCTTCGCCGCGAGCGTCCGGACCTCACGATTCTTGATTGGATGATGCCGGAACTGGATGGACTCGCCTTCTGCGATGAGGTTCGTCGCGATCCGAATATCCTCTCCAGTCAAATTCTCATGATGACCAGGTATGATCAGCCTGAGCAGATTGCGGAGGGACTGGCCAGGGGCGCGGATGATTTTCTCAGCAAGGCCGCGACATCGTATGAAATCATCGCGAGAGTGCAGGCCGGAATTCGCACCGCAATGTTGATCAGGAGGTTGGAGCAAGTCACGGAACAAATTCGCCGCAAACAAGACTTGCTGGAACGGGAACTGCAATCCGCCGCCAGGTATGTCGAGTCCTTATTGCCCGCACCCGGCACACTTCTTCCCGGAATCGAGATGGCGCATGCCTACCGCCCGGCGTTAACCCTGGGCGGAGATCTTTTCAATGTCGTGCGGTGGGATGATCATTCTCTCGGGCTCTACCTGCTCGACGCATCGGGGCACGGTGTCTCACCGGCCCTGCGGTCTGCATCCTTCTCAACGTTCCTGCGTGAGGACAGCCTGTTGAACCAGGTGGGATCAAGCGATCCCGGCGCGATTCTGACCGAGGCCAATCGACAATTTCCTCTGACCGAAGACGGCAATTATTTCACGATCATCTTTGTGTTGCTCGACATCCGCTCTCGTACCTTGTTCTATGCCACAGCCGGTCATCATGGGGCGTTTTTGCAGCGGCTGTCAGGCGAGATTATTTGGTTGAGTCAGCGGAGTCTTCCTCTGGGATTCGATCCTACGAATGTGTATCAGACTGCGGCGGTGCCCTTGATGAAGGGAGACCGGTTGTATGTGTTAAGCGATGGGTTATATGAAATTCCGTCACCAGACGGGGAATTGTGGGGTCAACCTCGATTGGAAGCAACCATGCGAGAGGAGGGGCGACGACCCGTTGCCGAAGTGCTGTCTCATACTATTGATGCGGCGGCTCGTTGGCACGGACAGGAGCATTTCCCCGATGATGTCGCCGTCATGGGCATCGAACTTGGTATATAAAACTTTGCGACGGAGGTGAAGAAATGTCGACGGGAGGATCTCCTCTGAGTATGAACCCGGTGTTTCGCCTCGATGAGGCATTAAGCCGAGTCGATCATGATCGTGATATTTTCATTACGATGGTGGAACTGTTTTCCGAACATGGTCCCAAGGATTTTGCCGTGCTGAAAGCCGCCGTTCAAGCCGGTAACCCATCCGCTGTGGCGCAATCTGCACATAGATTAAAGGGCGCCGTCATGCAGTTTTGTGCATCTGCGACATTTGCGTCCGCGAAAAAACTTGAAGACATCGGACGAGCCGGTCAGTTGACGGATGCCGAAAGCATATGCGCACAGCTTGAAACGGAACTGGCCGATCTGCTTGATGCGCTTCAGCAGGCCAGAGATACAGGCTTTGGTGCGTAGGTATGTCGTCGATTCCTTGCCGTCTCCTTGTGGTGGATCCCTCTCCGGATATTCAGGCGAGCATTGTGCGCCATGTGCAGGGGAGGGGAATGTCCGTGACGGCGGTAGAAGACCCCGAGTCGGCTGTCGCGGCCATGGATCATAACGCTCCGGATATTGTCATCACCGATTTGTTTCTCCCAGGGCAGGATGGGGTGCTGTTGACTCAGGAACTCAGAAACCGACATGAAGCATGCCCTGTGATCGTCATGGCAAACAATGCGTCGGAGGCCGATGTCGTGCAGGCTCTCCGGGCCGGAGCCATCGACTATCTTCATAAGCCCATTGCCGAAGACGAACTGGCCCATGCATTGTACCGCGCCCGTACGGTCTCACCGGGAAATCTTGCCGATCTGTCGGGTGTGTGCCGATCCGAACATCGGTTGATCGTGGAATCAGACCCTGCTCATATTCGAGGGGTTATCTCCTGGATTATCAAAACAACGGCCTTGACGTTGTCGGAGGTGCGGCGACTCCATCTTCGCGGTGCGCTTCAAGAGTTGGTTATGAATGCCGCTGAGCATGGGAATCTTGAAATCTCCTACGGCGAGAAGCAGCAGGCGTTGGCGGAAGGGCGATATGAGGAGTTGCTGGAGGAACGCCTTGCCCGCCCACAGTTACGAACACGGAAGATCATTATTCAGGTTCTGTACGAGAAAGAGGCCGGTTGTGTGGTGTATCGCGTCATCGATGAAGGTACGGGCTTCAACTGGCGTGACATCCTGGGGCGATCTCCTGATGCCTGCGATGGGAAAGACGCCAGCGGCAGAGGAATTTTTTTAGCGCGGTCGCTGTTCCCCGATCTTACCTATAATGATCCCGGCAATGAAGTGATGATTACGGTGCCGCTCAATTAAGAAGGTTAAGGCTAAGGTTGAGGCTGAGTCTCAATAACGAGTGAATTTCCATCTTGGTGATATTCTTGACCTGGGCCTCAACCTAGACCTCAGCCTCCTCCCTAATATGTCCTCAAGTATTTCACCGTACTCTCTCCCTTGTTGGCATCCCGATGTAACACGGCAAAGGCCGTTTTGGTGGATTCATTGACCGTAATGGAGAGCCAGGCGGAGAAGTATTCGGTCTTGACGTCGTAGACCGTCCCTGAGGCGCGAAGTTTGGCCCCGATGTCCGTGAAACTTCCGACTCGGCTCAAATCTTCTTTGGTTTTGAACGGGCGCCCTTGAACGATTTCTGCGGCGATGGTTTGAGTAATGTCCGGATCGAGGGCTTGAACCACGAAGGGGGGCGCGGTGTTGATGTTTACGGGCGATCCTCCTTCTATGGGATAGACCGTCACGTAGGGGGATAATCGTTCGATGATCTCAGGGGTGAATCCCTTTACCAATCCCAAGTCACCGAGGGAAGGGAGCGGAGTATTCGCCGCACGGTAGGGTGGTTTCTGAGATTGGTAATAGAGGTTTTCTGCGCCGGATGGCCGGGGGTCGTCATCTTCGTCCATCCAATCGATCAGCGCATCAACAAGATCCGGATTCACCTGGAGCAGTTCGAACAGTCTTCGTACACGAGTCACTCGCGCTTTCAACTGGATCTGATCGCCTCCGGAGGCGGCCAAGTCGTTGAGGTTGAGTTTGCCTCGCTCATCCTGGATTCTTGCGCTCAATAGGCCGTCGCCGATCGCGTAATTCTTGATCGGTATGGCCCACAGATCCATAAGGCCGTCGTATTTATCACCGGTTTGCTTGTCCTTGAGGAAATCCTGCTGTAGCGCCGCCCGCGCTGCCTGTATGGCGGCTCGTGTCAACAGGCCGGCTTTGTAGTTGTCTCGAAATGCCGCAGCCTCGCGGTATTCACGCCTCGCTTCGGCATCGAACTCAAGAATGAGCGCGGTAAGCAGCGCGACCACCAGGAGGGCCATCAGCAGCGCAACGCCCCGCTCGTTATCCTTTGGCATAGCTCAACACCCGTACAGTCGCATCGAGGTTGACGGGGTTGTCGAATTTCGGCCGGATTTTTAAATGACGAACGTGCAATGTATAGGGGGCGCGGTCGATCGCCACAAGCAGTGCCAGTAACTCAGGAAGCTGCACGCCTTCCAGTCTGAGATCTACCGCCGTTTCCTCATAGCCTTCTGGGAGGGTTTGCACTTGCGGTTGCATACCCGCGATATGGTCACGGATCCGAGCAGATCCCGCTGCTTCCTCCATGAATGTCAGGAGTGAAAAGCGACTGGCGGCATCCGGGAGGCGCTGTTCGGCTTTGGTCAGGCGCTCCCGTTTTGTCTCATAGTTTCGAGTCAAGTCGGTCAGTTCGCGCAATTCTTTTTGCTTACGTACCTCCTGGCGGTCCAAGCGGTCGTACTTCGCGAGCAGCGGGTCAACGATCAGCACGAAAAGGAGGCTGAGTCCAATGATGACTCCTCCGATCGAGACGATCAACCGTTCCCGCTGCGATAGGTGCTGCCATCGTTCGCGAACTGTGTCCATCATGGTTGGTCCACCGTGACGGTCATTCTGAAGACCACCTGGTTGGGCGTAGCGCCGACACGGGTGTCGGTGACGGATACATCCTGGAAACGGGAGTTGGTCGCAAAGGTGTGCTTGATTTTCTCCACCGCGTCGAAGGAGGTGGTCTCGCCTTCGAGCAGAATGGTGCCGTTATCGACCGTCAGCTCACGGACCTTGACGGAAGTGCCCGGAGGCAGTTGTTTGATGAAGGTCGAGAGCGTCGGAAGGACGTTTCCCTGCGATTTGTCGATGACGGCAAGGGTTTTGTCAAGCGATCCTATACGATAGCGTGCTTGATCAAGCTCGTCACCCGGTGCGGCGCTTGTTCCGAACGTCTGTTCGTATTGCGTCTGCAATGCCGCTTTGAGGTTCGTCACTCGCGTATCCTGGAGCAGGAGATGAACGGAAAAGTCGATAATAGCCAGGACACTAATCATAATGGCCGCGCCGACCGCCAGGCGGCGATTCTGCACGATGGCGTCGGATTGAGCTTCGGCTTTTTCGGTGAGACCCTTCAGGTCCAACGCGAGACCGAGGGGCGATGGTTTGAAGCGCCATCGAGGTTTGACGATTTTAGGATGAATGGCCAGTCCGAATGCGATGGAGAAGGCCCGTGGACTGTCCGGGCCGAATCCCTGGCGTGGTCCAACCGGGTAGAGTCCTAATTGGTCGGCGACGAATCCTCCGACTTCGCGTAACTTAGCCCCTCCGCCCGATACCCAGCAATGCGTCAACCGGCCGCGTTCGGCTCCTTCATAGGCTTGGATCGTGACACGAAGTTCTCTCAGGAGCGGTTCCATCCAACTTTGAACCTGGTCGACCGCCATTCTCCGTTTCAGCCGTTCGGCTTCGGCAAAGGTACAGGCATGGTGTAAGGCGAGTGCGTGGGTGAGATGGTTCCCGCCCCAGAGAACGGTCCGTAACACCACCGGTCGCCCTTCGTGAATCAGGCACAATGTTGTTTTCGATGCCCCGACGTCGATGATCGCCAAGTCTTGCGGGACACTTGAATGTTCACCTCGGAGAAACTGAGTCACGGAGAAGAGCGCCATGGCATCGACGTTGATCGCCGACGGTTCGACATCGGCTTGAGCCAAAAAATTTAGGTGTTCAGCCACCTTATCTTTCGGTGCGGCCGTCACCAGTACTTCCGATCCTTTACTTTCGCGGTACAGGCCTTCAGCCGTCTGTCCTGCCGGCAAGACAAGGCTGCCGATGGCCAGATCCTCAATCGGCATGGGAATGAGGTTTTCGACCTCAAACGGCACGACTTGCGCCAGCTTGTTGGAGTCTTTGAAAGGAAACGAGAGGGTCCTGATAAAGAGGTCCTGGCAGGGAATGGCGGTGACAAGTCGATCGGTCGCATAGAGACCGTTTTGCCAGAGAAAGCCGCGGAGCGACTGCACACGCCGAGCCGGTTCCAGATCTTCCGGACGGGCAAACGGCATGGGGTGCTGATAATAGTCGATGGACTCACGCCCGCTCAGCCGACGGCGAAAGCGAACGGCTTTTAATCCTGTCTGACCGATATCCAGTCCAACGCATTCAGTGACGATCGCCATACGTCCGTGTGTGGCTCAGGGTTTAAAAAGTACGATTCAAGGAGTAAGGTTCAAGGTCCAAGTCCGCGCGAGTAACTCCAATTCACAGGGATCTTGTACCTTGAACCTTGTGCCTTGATCCGTGCGTGCTACTTTACAACGCAATCCTTGCTTGTGCCAATGGACCGACGATTTTTATTTTGATGGGGGAACCGACGGGCAGGGGGGGCAATCCAAGACTTCTGGCTTTCGAGGAAGATCCTGGGCCTGGAACGATGGTCAGGGTCAAGGCCAGCTGACTGTTCATGAGCGGTTGGCGTACCGTAATGGTGCCTTCGCCCGTAAAAGACCCGTCATTTCCTTCACCTGTGAGCTCTGTGACATCGCAGACGACGTTCTGACATGCCACCCCCGCAGTCACATGAGCGAAGGTCAGCGACACCGTTTGTCCCCCTCCAAGCGGGATCTGGTCGATGTGGACGTCTGTTGCTTCGGCCGACCAGGTTCCTTCTCCCTCCAAGGCTCCGTCCGTTCGGTATCCGGAATTGATTCGATGGGAAAAGGTACCGTTCAAGACTCCCTGGCTGACAAAGCGGTCGAGGATTTGTGGAAGATCAACGTTCTGAATCTGCCCGTTCAGCGATATCGGTGCGTCCAAGGAAAACGACGGCATGGATAGGGTAGCTTTGACGAACCCTGCCGTCGGGGAATCGGCATCCTGTCGAGCCACGACATCAAGGACAATGTTGCCGCTCAGCGCTTTGAGGATTCCGATCTTCGCTTGTAAATAGGGAACCTGAACCGGTTCCCAATCCGATTTGGACAGGGTCACATGTCGCCATTCGACACCCAGCGGCAAGGCGACCGACCAGTCGGTGATGTGGGCGTCGATACCGGTGGTACGGTGCAATTCCGAGATGACCCTGGTCTGAAGTGCTCCAAACGGAAACATCGCGACCAGGCTGATAAGAAAAACGCAAAGTCCCAGGGCGATCCATGTCAGAAGCTCTTTTCGGTCGTTTAGCCATGTTGTCGGGATCATGATGCCTCGATGGTCACCCATTCACGTATGGTCCAAGGGTCCGTATCCGGAGGATCGAAGGTTACCTCGATCAGTAAGGCTTTTGGAAGCTTCTTTGCTCCCGGCCATTCATCGACCCATATGCGGCTTTGCGCATCGAAATATCGCAAGTTAAAGGCCTTGACGCTTCGGGCCAATTCCAGTTGCTGGAGGGATTCGTCCGTGAGGGAGTATAGATTTCTTTTCGTGAATCGGATCAAGCGATCGCGTTCCCGAGTGTAGACGACTCGGATCATCTCACTTTCCCGTACTCCGGATCCGCCGGCTCCGTCATTGACGGCAAGGAATGCCAAGGTATCCGCCGGCTGCCCCGCAAACGTCCCGTTGACTCCCACCCATTGGAACCCTCCGACCTGTCTGCTGAGCGAGATGTCGTCCGCCATCACGCGCAAGAGCCTTCTGGTCATCTGTTCGCGCGCGGAGAGATCGCGGT
>Ga0224501_10001993_pt1 | contig 15952 bp, 16 predicted proteins | sample SF_Oct11_sed_USG_4_FD_169105 | JGI IMG/M metagenome (GOLD analysis project Ga0224501, IMG submission 169105) | Sediment microbial communities from San Francisco Bay, California, United States - SF_Oct11_sed_USGS_8_1 | ecosystem: Environmental > Aquatic > Marine > Sediment | place: USA... | reverse complement strand
TGGTATAACCGACTAATGAAATCGTAGGTACATCGGCTTTTTTACGTGCCCGACGACCCTGCTCACGTTGCCGTTGTACTTTTTCCAGCCGACTTTTTAAGGTCCGAATTCGGTGTCCGATTAAGCGCCGATCGGTTTCGAGCTGGGTTTCACCTGGACCACGTAAACCAATCCCACCTTTTTGTCTTTCAAGATGGGTCCAACCCCGTACCAGCCGGGTGGATAAATGGCGCAACTGTGCGAGTTCTACCTGCAGTTGACCTTCATGACTACGAGCACGCTGGGCGAAAATATCGAGAATCAGCCCGGTACGATCCAGTACCTGGCATTCAAGCAAGGCTTCAAGATTACGTTCCTGGACGGGAGAGAGTTCATGGTCAAACAAAACAACGTCTGCTTCATTATCAATGACAGCCTGGCGAACTTCTTCAGCTTTACCCGTACCAACAAAATAACGCGGGTGCGGCACAGCACGTGAACCTGTTACGATGGCAACAGGATCAGCACCGGAAGAAACAACCAGTTCCTTGAATTCTGCAATGGATTCTTCATCGAATCCGGTATTCAGGTTTAGGTGAACCAGAACAGCACGTTCACCCCCTTGAGGACGTTCAAACAATCAAAATGCCCTCAAAGGTGTAGGAATTGGGGGCAGGGTTAAACATTGCCACCGTGACTATCCGTAGTTTTACCTTCTTCTGAGCTGATTGGCATCTTGATGTTACGTGCCGGCACAACTGTTGAAATGGCATGTTTATAGACCATTTGGCTGACAGTGTTACGTAGTAACACGACAAACTGGTCAAATGATTCTATTTGGCCTTGTAATTTGATTCCATTTACCAGGAAGATAGAAACTGGAATGCGTTCTTTTCGCAAGGCATTAAGAAATGGATCTTGCAGAGATTGACCTCTACTCATAATTATTATCTCCAATATTTGTTGTTATTATAGATAGTGATAAATGAAGCATTTTTCACCACCAACTCAACACACACCGCAACATCGCTGACCAAAAAGACGTCAAACGACCGCTAACAAAAACTGCCTGCTAACCTGATACTTAACTAGATAGGTACACTTTGACAGTTTTCAAGACATATTCCTGAATTTGTTGCATCGAAAGCTGACTCGAATCATAGGTAATTAAGTCTTTTTCCGATCTCAACCAGGTAAATTGTCTTTTCGCCAGCTGGCGTGTGGCAATTACACCTCTTTCCTTCATTTCATTATAGTCTATTCTGCCATGAAGATAGTCCCAAACCTGGCGATATCCCACCGCGCGGATAGCCGGCAAATCCTCATGTAAATCACCTCTTTCGAGTAATGCTTTCACTTCCTCGATTAATCCCTGTTGTAACATCTGCTCAAAACGTTGTTCGATACGTTGATGTAAGACAGCCCTATCCGACGGTAACAAAGCGATTTTTAGCACCTGGTATGGAATGGGTACTGCCTTTTGTTCCTTTTGTAGCTGGCTCATCGCCGTGCCCGTCACTTCGAAAACTTCCAGGGCACGTTGAATACGTTGAGGATCATTGGGATGAATGCGGGCAGCGGCTTCTGGATCCACCTCAGATAATCGTTGATGCATTCTTTCCCAGCCCAATTCTTCAGCTTCATGTTCAAGTTTTTGCCGGGTAGCATCATCGGCAGCAGGTAATTCTGAGAGTCCCTGCAACAAGGCACGAAAATACAACATCGTACCGCCTACTAACAAGGGGATACGGCCTGCTTTAACAATAGTTTCCATTTCTATCAGGGCATCGTGTCTGAATTGCGCCGCGGAATAAACTTGCAATGGATCCACCACGTCTATTAAACGGTGCGGGGCTTTAGCTAACTCTTCAGCACTGGGCTTGGCTGAACCAATATCCAGTCCTCGGTAGACCATGGCCGAATCCACACTAATAATCTCAAACGGAAAATGTTCCGTTAAAAAAATGGCGAGATCAGTTTTTCCTGAGGCTGTTGGCCCCATGATGCAAACCGCTTTTGCTAAAGGTGAAGACATTATGATTTAAACCAACGTGATAAATCATTATCAGAAACCTGGTGATAATAATTTTTTATTTGTTCCAGTCCCTGATCTTCAAGCTCTCTTAATAATGTATTCCAGTCTTTAGGTTGATGGCTAAACTCATCATTTACAATTACTTCAATCAAAGCATCCTGAAAGCCTGGCTCATTATTTAAAGCAAGGTTAATGTATTGCTTAACACTTTTTTTAATATCCTGAACGTTCAGCATCGATGGCACCTGTCGTACCATAAGTTCATGTTCACCCAGTGCCGCAAATTCAAACCCAAGCTGTTTTAATTCACTTTCACTTTTATCCAGCCATGATTGTGCATTAACAGGTAAACGGTAAGTAAAAGGAATCAGTACCGGTTTAGAAATTAACTTACCCTGTTCGGATATTGCATTTTTAATTTGTTGTTGCAGTAAAAACTTTCTTAGCTGTGGCAACTGTAAAACTAATAACCCATGCTGGTTCTGCGCAAGCAAATAGTTATTCTCAAGTTTTGTTAAGGCTTGTCCAAGAGGTTTATTAAAATTTTCCTGGTCAAATGTATAGTCAACCGCTTTATAAGGCGCATATGCAGTAGCCGATTCAGCTACACTTCCATAATGCGAAGAAGATGAAAAGCCTGATGAATTAAATCCAGCTGGTTTAAATCCCGTGTCATGTTGTTCATCTCTTCTTTTTACTGTTCCCTCATTATATTGTGTTAATGCCTGGCGTAAACTATAAAACAAAAAGTCATGCACCAGTCGTCCCTGGCGAAAACGAACTTCATGCTTTGTTGGATGAACATTAACATCAACCAGCTCGGGATCCATTTCAAGATGTAAAACGTAAACAGGAAAACGTCCAGGGTATAACGTATCCTGGAACGCCTGGCGAACAGCATGGGTAATGACTTTATCTTTAATCATGCGCCCATTAACAAAAAAGTACTGCATGTCAGACTGGCTGCGTGAGTAGTCACTGTTGGCTAACCAGCCGAAAAGTTTTAAACCGGCATTTTCAAAACCAAGTTGAACTGCCGCATGAATAAAATCTTTATTAATTAAACGTGTTAAACGTTGCAGCTTATTCTCAGCAGACATCGCCAGCGGTAAAGTAAACACCTGACGTTGGTTATGCCTGAAAGTAAATGCCACGTCAAAGCGTGATAAAGCAATCCGTTTTACCACGTCCTCGATATGACGGTATTCAGTCCGCTCTGCTTTTAAAAATTTACGCCGCGCAGGCGTATTATAAAAAAGGTTATTCACTTCTACCGTGGTACCACGCGGATGTGATGCTGGTGTTAAATTAATCTGCCCGCCTTTAGATTTTATACTCCACGCCGTATCATCATCATTTGATGTCAGCATAAGTTCACTCACAGAAGCAATGCTGGCCAAAGCCTCACCACGAAAGCCCATACTGGCAATATGAATGAGATCATCTAAGGAACTGATTTTACTGGTTGAATGGGGGCTCAATGCCAGCGTGAGTTCATCGTGTGGAATACCATGGCCGTTATCACGAATACGTATCTGCTGAGTGCCACCAGCCTGGATATCGATCTCAATTTGCGTAGCCCCTGCATCCAGGCAATTTTCCAGTAATTCTTTTACTACGGATGCCGGGCGCTCAACCACCTCACCGGCAGCAATTTGATTGGCCAGTTGTGTAGAAAGTTGATGAATAGATTGTCGGGGTTTTAAATTTGCCTGCATAGTGCAAGCTTACATTATGTTGAATAAGAGGTTGAGTCTTTTAATACAAACTAAATCTTAAATTTACTCTAACCACAGAGAACATGGAAAACCACAGGGAAAAAGCTTTATAAATAAAACCTCCGTGTTACTCCGTGTCCTCGTGGGTTAAATTATATTGTGATTTTATCTCAGTTTAGATTACAGGAATGCGCAGTACTCCACCCACGCGAATCTTGTCACTTTTGATGTCATTCGCATCACGAATAGTTGCCATGCTTACCTCGTAACGTTTCGCAATACCACTTAAAGTTTCACCACGCTCAATTCGATGCTTACGATCACGAACCGCTAACAAGGTACCGGGAACTGGATGAGTACGGAAATAAGCGCGTGTGCCTTTAAATATGGCACGGGCCAGGGCACGCTGGTGTTTTTTCGATCGTAACTTCTGCTCTTCTTTTCGATTTGAAATAAAGGCAGTTTCAACAAGGATAGCCGGACGCCCGGCTTTCAATACACGGAAACCTGCTTGTTCTACAGTGTCTTTATGTAGATGGTTAACGTCTTTTAAATCTGCTAATACTTTACTGGCAATCTGGTGACTGTCTTCAAGCGTTGAATTTTTAACCATGTCCGCCAGCACCATGTTTAGCAAGTCATCATTGGTACTACTAACACCACCATTTAAATCCGCACTATTTTCACTGTCAGCAAGGAAGCTGGCTAAACTCGAACTGGCACCACGCTCAGATAAAATAAAAACAGAGGTTCCCCGGGCATTACCATTTTTAAATGCATCGGCATGGATAGAAATAAAAAGATCGGCCTGGGCAATTTGTGCTTTTTTTACCCTCTCTTTTAAACCAAGATAATAGTCGCCGGTACGAATCATTAATGGCTTCATGCCGCGTTCCCGCTTAATCAGCGTTTCCAGTTCTTTAGCTATTTGCAATACGACATCTTTTTCTCTTGTGCCACGCGGACCAATGGCCCCCGGATCTTCCCCTCCATGCCCCGCATCAATCGCGATAATTAAATCCCGCGCATTTCTGATCGAGTTGTAACTGGCTTTTTTAATCGGGGCTTTTTTGCCTTGCTCGACATCAAATAAATCGACCACCAGGCGATTACCAAAATTACCATGAGGTTTTAATACGAAACTTTTAGGATTTACCGCCGTCTTTAAATCTAAAACCACGCGCAAACCATTATCACCACGCTTGGCGTAGCGAATACCTTTTAAGCGTATTTCGTTATAAGCGGTTGATGGCAGAGTGCCGCTGACACGTGCATTATTGAGATCAATAACAATTCGGTCAGGATTACGTAAGGAAAATAAACGGTGCTCAACCGGGGCGTTGAGATCAAAAACCAGGCGAGTATTATCCGGTGCCGGCCACATTCGTAAACCGCGCACTTCCGCGGCATTGATTATGGTTGGCAATATCATGACTGCCAGACCAATCACCAGCGCTAAATTTTTTAAAAATCGAGACTGCTTTATCGATGTAGAAATAGACACTTGGATACCCCTTTTACCCACGCATAGTTTAATAATGGATAAAAATTACAGCATAATCAAGTATTTTTCTTATATATTTTAAATAGATAGACGATCTATCTCGAAAAATTCGAGAATATTACATACTTGTATCTACGAACCCGGTAATTTCTGGGCAATCAACGCCCCTTTATTTGTATGCGAAATCACCTCTACAGTTCTGCCATCAGGTTGATATTTAAGCATTATTTCAAGATCCGGTTCAGCTAACCAACCTTCTCCCCGTTGCGGCCATTCCACCAGGCAGACGGCATTAGCCGAAAAATAATCACGCCCTCCGAGATACTCGAGTTCTTCTGGATCAGCAAGTCGATAAAGGTCAAAATGATAGATGTGATTGATATCATTGGGATTATTTACAGATTCGGTGAGGTCATAACCTTCAACCAGGGTATAAGTTGGGCTTTTAACTTTCGTTCCAGGTAAAAATGACTGAATCATGCCACGCACCAGGGTGGTTTTGCCTGCTCCGAGATCACCATATAAATAGATATTAATACCAGGAGGGCAAAGTTTTGCCAGGCTTTGGCCTAATGCTACGGTAGCATGTTCATCGGCGAGAAATATTGACATCAGTAGAGGAAACTTAACTTTGATTAACCAGGCGACGGATAGTGGGCATCAAGTCACTGGCCAGCAATCCCCTCTCGCCGGCACCTTTGGCCGCGGCATCTCCCGCAGCAGCATGTAAGTGCACACCAACTTTTGCAGCTTCACCCATGGAGAAGCCCTGTGCAACCAGGCTCGCGATAATGCCGGTTAAAACATCACCCATACCGCCTGTAGCCATACCCGGGTTACCTTCATCACAAAGATAAGTCATCCCTTCCGAATAAATTAAACTGCCATTGCCTTTTAAAACCACCGTGCCACCAAATTTTTCAGCCAACTGTTTTATGGCACTGAATCGATTTTCCTGGATATCTTTAATAGAAACATCGAGTAATCGCGCTGCTTCACCCGGGTGTGGGGTTAATATCCAGTTTTCACGTTGGTATGGCTCTATTGCCAACAGGTTTAGTCCGTCAGCATCAATGATTAAGGGTTTTGTGCTATTTAATGCTGCGGCAAGCAAGGTTGCCGACCACTCACTTTTACCAAGGCCAGGCCCAACAGCCAAGACGTCAGCTTTTTCTAGTAAAAATTCAATTTCATTTTCACGTTCTGCCGGGTAGCTCATAATCTCAGGACGCGAACTATTTATTATTGAGGCATGCGCGTAGCGTGTTGCTAAGCTCACCAGCCCGGTTCCACTGCGTAACGCGGCTTCACAGGCTAGTCGGGCAGCCCCACTCATACCAACATCCCCACCGATAACAAGAACGTGACCAAAAAGCCCTTTATGCGAGTCTTTATCGCGTTTTTTAAAAACAGGTTCAGAAATATTTAACCGCTTGATAGAGGTTGGTACTTTGGCTTTTGCCGCGGCTGGAATTTGTAGATCAGTAAAAACAAGTTCTCCACAACAATCCGGGCCTTTAGCCGTTAACAATCCCTGGTTTAGCCCAATAAATGAAATTGTGACATCTGCATGAACGACATCACCCTCAACATTGCCAGTATCCGCTAATAAACCAGACGGGATATCCAGCGCTAATACTGGTGTACCATGCTGGTTAATCGCGGTGATTGCATACTTTGCATCACCCGTGACAGCACCGTTAAGTCCTGTTCCAAAGACAGCATCAACCACCAGGTCGGCTAAAGGTAATTTCCCATTACCATATAATTTTGGCGTAACACCGCCACCTTCCAGACGTTGCTTGGCAGCCAGTGCATCACCCTTAATTTTTTGCATGTCATCAACAACCAGTACTTCAACGTTGAGACCTTGCTCATGGGCCAGGCGGGCAACAACAAAACCATCTCCACCATTATTACCCGTACCACAAACAATGCAGATTGATTTAGCATCAGGCCAATGTTCTTTTAAGGTATCAAATGCAGCCGTACCCGCTCGCTCCATTAATACTGTTCCGGAGACTTCGAACTCTTCGATCGTGATACGATCAAGTTCACGCGTTTGCTCAGCAGTGTATAAATTGTTTGGTAGTTTGGTCATGCGCGTTATCATAGCCTGTATGAGTAAATTTCAGAACCAACCTAGTTCATATGATAATGAACAACTTATCAAATTAGCGAGACAAATCAAAGTTTGGGGGCGAGAACTGGGCTTTCAGCAAATTGCTATTACCGATACATCGCTTGAACAGGCCGAAAAAACCCTGGCCAGCTGGTTAAAACAAGGTTGCCATGGTGACATGGAATGGATGGCCTCACATGGTCTTAAACGCACCCGCCCCGCTGAACTGGTCACCGGCACACATCGAATTATTACCGGGCGTATGGATTACTGGCCACCAGACATACTTCGCGCTGAAGCAGTGCTGGCCACCCCTGAAAAAGCCTATATATCCCGCTACGCCCTTGGGCGTGATTATCACAAGGTACTACGTAAACGCTTACAAAAACTCTCAAACAAAATTGAAGATACCATTGGCAAGTTTGGCTACCGCGTGTTTGTTGATAGCGCGCCCGTGATGGAAAAACCCCTGGCTGAAAAAGCTGGGCTGGGCTGGATTGGAAAACATTCTAATGTCCTAAATAAAGATGCAGGCTCATGGTTTTTCCTCGGCGAGATTTACACGGACTTGCCATTACCGGTTGATCAGCCAACTGAAGAGCACTGTGGAACCTGCCAGGCCTGTATCGATCTTTGTCCAACTAAAGCCATTACTAAGCCCTACGTGGTTGATGCACGACTTTGTATTTCATATTTAACCATCGAGTTAAAAGGTGCCATTCCAGAAAAATTGCGACCGATGATGGGCAACCGGATTTACGGCTGTGATGACTGCCAGCTCTGCTGCCCATGGAATCGTTTTGCTACGGATACTTCAGAAAATGACTTTATGCCAAGGCACCATCTGGATGATGTTAGCCTGTTAGACTTGTTTAACTGGGATGAGGCAACCTTTCTCACAAAAACTGAGGGTACCGCGATAAGGCGTATAGGTCATGAGCGCTGGCTAAGGAATATCGCGGTGGCACTTGGAAACGCTGAAAGCAGTGAAAAAATTATTTTAGCTTTAGAGAGCAGGCTTAAGGGCTGTTCTGAGAATGACTGCTCTGGATTAGTCAAAGAGCATATTGAATGGGCACTACAACAACATAAAAGCTAAAGCTTTATGCTGTTTCGTCAACAAACCGCCCCAATGTTTCATCATCAGCTTTAATCACTTTCGTTGAAACAGCCACTTCCTGCTCAGCTTGTTGCATCGCAAGCAAGGGACGCACCGTATCTTTCACCGTATCAGATTCTGTCGTGAGTTTTGCCACTTCACCCGATGCTGCACGGGCACGATTTATCCCGACCTGGAGGCCTGATAATGCAGCAGTTAATGATGTTGAAAGATCTGATTTCATCGTCGTTTCTCTTTAAAGTCAGCTATTAGTATAGATCATTTCTTCTGTTTTTCTTGTCACGCATATTACTGTTATTTTTTTCATATTTTTCTTCTTTCTTACGCATTTTATTTTCTTTATATTTTTTGCTACGTTCATTTTTATATTCACGTTCATCCCGATATTCACGCTCATCATAATTGCGCTCATTGCGGTATTCACGATCATTAATATCTGAACCTTGCCTTAAAATACGATCATCACGGTATTTTCGACCATTTTTATATTTTCGATTGTAACGTTTATGCTTTTTATACTTATTTTTGTAATATTTATGTCTCAGGTAAGGACGTTCATGTTCCATTTCAACTTCAACATAGCCATGGTGTATATGACTACGTAAGTGAACAGGTAAATTAACCGAGAATGACCAGGCCCCATGTGAATCCAGGTAAAAGTACATATTACGGCCAACATCAAAATATATTTCTGCATTTGGGTAATAGTAATAACGGTGTAGGCGACGTCCATGAGCCGGTGCATGAGCAGGAGGCATAGGTTGATGACCATAACCATTATCAATAATGAGACCTCCACCATGAACATGGCAGCCTGTCATGAAAGTCAAACTCAGCATACTTAAAAATACAATTTTCTTCATAACTTATCCCTTATCAAAATACGCAATCACTTTGTATATTATCGTCTACATACGAGAGGAATTTTAGTGATAAATGTCAGGTTTACCTATTTATATGGGCTTTTTTCGCTATAATCCAGCCAAATCCACCAAAACATCTGATTATGCCAACAATTACTCAAAATATTACTGCTGTTATTCTTGCCGGTGGCAAAGGCTCCCGTTTCGCTGGTATCGATAAGGGCCTGGTTAAACTAAATAATATTCCCCTGGTACAACACCTGGTTAATCGTATTCAACCACAAGTATCAGGTATTATAATCAGTGCCAACAGAAATCTGGACAGCTATAAAAAGCTGGGGTTCCCGGTCTACGAAGATGAAATCAGTGGCTATGCCGGTCCACTTGCAGGCATATTAAAAGCTTTACAACACTGTCAAACAGAATGGCTTCTTATCATCCCGGCAGACAGCCCATTTATTCCAACCGATCTTGTTTCACGTTTAACGCAAAATAGTAAAGATACTAAGTTAGTCATACCCCATGATGGTGAACACCTGCACCCCACCTTTGCCTTGATTCATCACAGCCTGCTGGAATCATTGCAACATTACCTTGATAAAGGTGAACGCAAAGCACGTGCCTGGATGCAACAACAGTCTCACACCATCGTAGATTTTTCAGATCAGGCTGATGCTTTTATGAATATCAATACTGAGCAAGAATTAAAAAATGCAGAAAAACATTTCCAGGCATTTATGGCATAATACGGCAGCTTAATTTATCCACATATTTATTTTTCCGAATTTATCGAGTTACTCTAATGAATAAGTCTATACCGGTTACCTCTGCATGCGATAAACCTCAAACTCAAACACCCTGGTTAAACGTTGATGAAGCCATCACGCGTATGACTGGCGCGGTAAAAAAAACCTCGGAGACTAAAGTGGTCGCCATTCGTGATGCTTTAAATTGCGTCCTGGCAAAAGAAGTTATCTCGACCATCAATGTTCCACCTTATGCAAATTCAGCCATGGATGGATATGCCTTTAACTCGGTTGATCTACCCACATCGGGTGAAAAAACATTAACGCTTGTTGGTAAATCTTTTGCCGGCATCCCTTTTGACGGTGAAGTCAAACCCGGTGAATGTATCCGCATTATGACCGGTGCACAAATGGCGAACGGTACGGATACCGTGATTATGCAGGAACAAGTAGAGGTAAATGATTCGGCTATCACGATTCAAAGTGGTCACTGTAAAAATGAAAATGTTCGCCATATCGGCGAAGACATAAAGAATGGCGATGTGGTATTAAAGGTTGGCCAATTAATTTCACCTGCAGAACTTGGCGTGCTCGCTTCATTAGGCATAGCAGAAGTCACGATTTACAAACCTTTACGTGTTGCTTTTTTTTCAACCGGTGATGAACTACGAAATGTAGACGAGGAATTAGAAGAAGGACAAATCTACGATTCTAATCGCTATACTATTTTTGGCATGTTAAAAAACCTGGGTGTCGAACTGATCGATATGGGTATTCTTCCCGATGACCGGCAAACCATCGAAGATGCATTTAAACAAGCATCAACCCAGGCCGATGCCATTATCACCTCGGGTGGTGTCTCTGTGGGTGAAGCAGATTATGTTAAAGAGACCTTAGATAAACTGGGCAAGGTTGATTTCTGGAAAATCGCGATGAAACCCGGAAAGCCCCTGGCCTTTGGCTTTATTGATAACGCCGTGTTTTTTGGCCTGCCTGGCAACCCGGTATCAGTGATGGCCACGTTTTATCAATTTGCCCTGCCCACCTTAAAAACCATGATGGGACTCAAGGCGACAAAAGCCACCGTGGTTAAAGTGCCGTGTAAAACAGACTTACGTAAAGCGCCTGGCCGTACCGACTTTCAACGCGGCATTTTACAAACAAATGAACAGGGTGAGCTGGTCGTGGAAAGTATTGGTATGCAAGCCAGCCACGTCTTAAGCGGCATGAGTAAAGCAAACTGCTTCATTATCTTGCCACAGGACTGGGGGAATGTTGAAGCGGGAACACTGGTTGATGTGCAACCTTTCCGGGGTTTGATGTGATTTAATCATTCATCTATTATCCCTACATATGAAAGCGAGCGCGCATAAAAAAACCGGGGTGTTACCCGGTTTTTTTATTTATAAACCTGGCAATTAAGCTTCGGCTTTAGCCTGTTCTTCAGCAATTTGTTTATGCACTTCTGCCATATCTAACGCCCTGGCTTTTTCAATCACTTCTTCTAAAGCAGCGGCGGGTAGTGCACCGGCTTCAGCGTACAGCACCACTTGTTCACGCATGATCATTAAGGTTGGAATAGAACGGATGTTCATCATGCCAGCAATTTCCTGCTCAACTTCCGTATTAATCTTGGCAAAAACAATATCCGGGTGTTTTTCTGAAACTTCAGTAAAAACAGGACCAAATTGCTTACAAGGACCACACCATGGTGCCCAGAAATCCAGGATAACAAAATCGTTATTATCGATGGTTTCACTAAAATTATTCGTGTCTAAATCTACTGTTGCCATGGGGGCCTCCGTGAGGTTTTGGGCTTAAAATTAAATCTATATAAGAAAATACTGATATTCTAACAACATTGGGATAGATATTCGACTTTCAAGGGCAAATAGACGACCTAATCTTTGATACGTAGTGGTGCGATTCGCCCTGTTTCCCTGAAATTTTGATAATCCTCAAGCACTTGAGCATGATCAAAGGCTAACTCTTGCGGTAAATTATCAAGCGTGAACACGGCTAAATTCTTTGCATCATCCGCCGCCTGTGGCACCCCTTTCGCCTCGGCAACATACACCGCCGTGACAGTATGGCCGCGATCATCCCGTTTCGGATCAGAGTAGATTCCAAGCAAGGCTTTTAAAGTAACATCGAGACAGACTTCTTCTTTTGCTTCCCGAATCGCGGCAATCTCTAAACGCTCACCGATATCAACAAAACCACCGGGAATAGCCCAACCATAGGGCGGATTTTTACGTTCAATTAACACAATGGGCTGGCCAGGCTGATCCACTAATTCAATAATGGTATCAGCGGCAAGTAATGGTGTTTCAGGTCTGTAGTTTGGCACCGAGGGTTCCCCCATAGTTGTTACAACGAAGTAAATAACAGTATTTATTATTAATAATCATCTATAAGCTGGTTAGTGTAGAGAGGAATCCTCAAAAAGTAGTATCAGTTATCCCGGTTAATATTTTTAAAACGAATAATCCGGCGTCGATCTCTTTTATCCGGACGACGTTCACTATGTGGAAGCAATGTAGCATTAAGTTTACGTTGCTCAGTGAGCTCCTCACGCTTCTTTATACTTTCTTCACTCTCAGAATATAGTTGTTGCGCTTCTTTAGCCGGGCCGCGTCGACTACTTAAACCTTCAACCGTAATATCAAAAGTAAACGGTGTTTTATGAATCGATAATTTATCTGCAATGTGTATAACACGCGAGGGTTTAATACGCTGACCATTTACATGTACATGGCCACCATTGATGGCTTCAGCAGCAAGTTGTCTTGTTTTATAAAAACGAGCAGCCCATAACCACTTATCTAGCCGGGTTTTTATACTTAAATCATCTTTTGAATTTTTTTGCTTTGACATACTTTTAATTAAACACGGTGCTGAGAATTTTATTAGCGTGCGGTATCATTGTTATATGACAAGCGCTACAAAAGCAAACAGAAATTCCCTGCGTAACAAATTACACCAGGTATTACCTAAAAGCAGCATCCTGGAAACAGAGGAACAAACTCGACCCTATGAATGTGATGGTTTAACCGCTTACCAGCAAAAACCCTGGATTGTTGTTTTACCGGACTCAATCGAACAGGTACAAACTATTCTTCGTCTGTGCTTTGAAGAAGGTGTTCCTGTTGTTGCACGCGGAGCCGGTACCGGTCTTTCGGGTGGTGCATTGCCGCTGGCTAATGGTGTATTACTTAGCCTGGCCAAGTTTAACCGAATACTTGATATTAACCCGGATAATCGAAGTGCAACTGTTGAACCCGGTGTACGCAACCTTGCCATATCACAAGCCGCAGAAGAATTTAATTTATATTATGCCCCGGACCCGTCCTCGCAAATTGCCTGTACTATCGGCGGTAATGTTGCTGAGAATGCCGGCGGTGTTCACTGTTTAAAATATGGTTTAACTGTCCATAATATTTTACAACTTAAAGTGATAACCATTGATGGTGAGTTGATCACTATTGGCAGCCAGGCCCTCGATACACCAGGTTATGACTTGCTGGCACTTATGACGGGCTCAGAAGGTATGCTTGGTGTCATTGTTGAAGTTACGGTTAAACTTTTACCCAGACCAGAACAGGCTCAGGTGATCCTCGCGGCTTTTGATGATGTTGTAAAAGCTGGTGAAGCTGTTGCGGCCATTATTGCTGAAGGCATTATTCCGGCAGGTTTAGAAATGATGGATAACCCGGCGATACGTGCCGCCGAAGATTATGCCCATGCAGGATACCCTGTAGATGCCGAGGCCATATTATTGTGTGAACTTGATGGCACGCATGAAGAAGTCAGTGAACAAATCCAGTTTGTACAACACTTGTTGAAACAAAAAGGTGCAACCAGCTTACGTACCTCAGCCAATGAAGCTGAACGCTTAAAAATCTGGCTGGGACGTAAATCTGCATTTCCTGCGGTAGGACGTATTTCACCGGACTATTATTGTATGGATGGCACCATTCCACGACATCAACTGCCTAAAATTTTAAAAGACATCAGTGAACTGTCAAAAGAATATAACCTGTTAGTTGCCAATGTATTCCATGCAGGTGATGGTAACTTACACCCACTGATACTTTATGATGCAAACATTGAAGGTGAACTGGAACGTACAGAAGAATTTGGTGGGAAAATTCTTGAACTCTGTGTTGAAGCCGGTGGTGCGATTACCGGTGAACACGGCGTGGGTAAAGAGAAAATTGATCAAATGTGTGTGCAGTTTAAATCGCTTGAGTTACAAATCTTTCATGACATTAAACATTCATTTGATTCAAAGGAACTGCTTAACCCCGGTAAAGCCGTACCCACCTTACACCGTTGTGCTGAACTTGGTGGCATGCATGTTCATAATGGTTTACTTTCACACCCTGGCCTGGAACGTTTTTAACTATGAGTGTTAACCGAACACAGGAATTACAGGATCGTGTGCGGGCTGCGCTAAACGACAAGACAATGCTAAAAATAGTCGGTGGCAACTCTAAAGAATTTTACGGCAACCCTTCTCTTGATTCAGAAAATAATAAAACTGAAATTATCGAAACACGTATCCACCAGGGTATTACCAGTTATGAACCCAGTGAACTGGTTATTACGGCGCGTGCCGGCACACCGTTAAAAGAAATCGAAGCATTACTTGCTGAAAATAACCAGATGTTGCCCTTTGAACCACCGCACTTTGGTGAGCATGCCACCCTGGGCGGTGCGATAGCAACAGGCTTATCCGGTTCACGTCGTCCTTTTGCCGGTTCTGCTCGTGACTTTGTGCTGGGAACTAAAATCATCAGTGGCAAAGGTGAGATCATGTCCTTCGGTGGCCAGGTTATTAAAAACGTGGCGGGTTATGATGTCTCACGTTTAATGGTCGGCGCCATGGGCACACTAGGTTTACTGTTAGAAATTTCAATTAAGGTGTTACCCCGCCCTAATACTGAAGTGACACAGTGCATAGCTATGTCACAGCAACAAGCATTAAAAACAATGCGAGAATTTCATCAAACCTCATTACCGTTATCCGCATTAGCCTACGAAAATGAAAAACTTTATGTTCGCTTAAGCGGTGCAGAGAGTGCCGTTACTGCTGCGCAGAAAAAAGTCAGCGGTGAAACCATGCTGCATGCAGAAAATTTCTGGCGACAGGTTAATGAACAGTTACATCCTTTTTTTAAAAGTAATAAACCCTTATGGCGTTTATCTGTACCGTATATTGCGGCTATAGACATCGAAGAAAAAAGTTTTATTGACTGGTCAGGTGGCTTGTACTGGATACACAGTGATAAAGAAGCTGAAGAGATACAGCAGCTTGCCAGTGCCCAGGGTGGTGCTGCAACATTATTTAAAGTTACCGATAATAGCCATGCATATACTGAACGCTTTGCACCACTACAGGCGAAAATAAAACAATTTCACGTTAATTTAAAAATGCGTTTTGATCCGTATGGCATTCTTAACTACGGCCGGCTTTATTCAGATTTGTAACAGTTTGAATTAAAACACCATAATTAATACACCACTGATTTAAACAGCAGCTAAATTTTAAAATTACAATGCAAACTAAACTCGAACAACATTTCCTGCAATCGGCAAAAGGTCAACTTGCTAATAAGATCTTACGCAATTGTGTGCACTGTGGTTTTTGTACTGCAACCTGTCCAACCTATCAAATTTTAGGTGATGAACTTGATGGCCCGCGTGGACGCATTTACCAGATAAAACAAATGCTGGAAGGTGACCCGGTCACTAAAGAAACACTGACTCACCTGGATCGTTGCCTGACCTGCCGTGCCTGTGAAACCACCTGTCCTTCCGGTGTTGAATATGGACACTTGCTTGAAATTGGCCGCCACGAAG
>Ga0224501_10001992_pt1 | contig 15953 bp, 11 predicted proteins | sample SF_Oct11_sed_USG_4_FD_169105 | JGI IMG/M metagenome (GOLD analysis project Ga0224501, IMG submission 169105) | Sediment microbial communities from San Francisco Bay, California, United States - SF_Oct11_sed_USGS_8_1 | ecosystem: Environmental > Aquatic > Marine > Sediment | place: USA... | reverse complement strand
AACTCTTAGTCTACCTCGCAATCAAAGTGAGTGATACTAACTCGGTGACCGAGTGAATTTACTCACCTCTTTCGAAAACGGTCTTTCAGTCTTAGTTTGTGTTCGGTACTAATAGTCAAACAACTGCTCTTATTGCGTACACAGGCCAGCGATGTGTTTGCAACCTAGTCCTATTCCAATATCGGCCGAACGTGGCTCTCTTTACGCTTGTTTTGACAGACCTGGAGCTAGTGCTGCCACTCTAGACCCATTCTCAGCACGTGTGTACAACCTAAGGAATTTGTCAGTGGTTTTGAGGTGTCCCAAATATTGGGACACTCTCTGTAAAGCCAGGTAGAAATAATCAACTTTGAGTGCCTGACAATTGACTAGTCATCAAACTTGCGATATTATAGGTCATATAAATGGCTGATTAAGCCCCGCCTTTTTAAAAACGTTTTTCAGATGGTGCCAATTTTGCCATCTTTAGCACGGATTTAAGGGCACTTCTGCTGTGCCCATTGCACTGAAATTTGACCAAGGTAGGTTTGGAGACATGCTGATTCTGATCAGCCAAAAAAATTTGCCTCGTCATCCAACCTTGTGATCGTTAACCTTGTGAAAGAATTGCCATTATGCGAAAACTGTGATGAATGCTGTGGATCATCTATGAAAGTCCCATCTTTCTCGTTGCTCTGATCTTTTGGCATTGTTCTTGGATGCATGTTGTAGATGTACCCGCCAGTGGTGTTTACTTTGCTGTTTATGAGTCTCTACTGGCAGCTGCTGGCAGCTGGCAAAACAAATCGTGAGTGCCTTCTTATTTTCTATATTTGAAAGGCTTTCTTCTGACCAACTACCCCTGATCTAATTCGAAATGGAGTATTTAATTTAGACCGTATAGCTAATCTTCATATACCTCAAAAAGTCTCTAAGTAGATACACCTATGGTGCAAAGCTCATCACAGAATAAAACTGAAACCAAAAAATGATCGTCAAATGGGTCACGTTCATTTCAAAGAGTTCAATTTGATTTTTTTTTCAAAATTTTGGCATAAGTTTTGACACAGCCCTGCCAAATACCATAGCCAGTATGGCAACAGAGGTGATGATGGTTGTGGACTGTCAATGGACTATCAATTGTGGACTGTGCAATCTTGTTGGCGGCAATACGGCCCAAAGGTCAAATAATTACCTGGTACCGAACTTATCACAGTGTGTCATATTATAGTGCATTTAGATTTATCTATGTACAGTGAAACTCGGTTAACTCGACCTCGGATAACTCGAAAGCTTGCTTAACTCAGACCAATTTTCATGGTCCCTGTCTGGGTAATGATAATTTGCTGGGCTTATCTCAAACTTTTAGTCATAACTCGAACTGATATACTGTGGTTAGTGCCATCAAATTATCTTTTCTGTGGCTGGATGTGTTTACATTCTTGTGTAACAAGCTTAATTTCATTGTTTTCTTTTCACATTGGAAGAACTTCTCACAAATTTTACAAAGTTTAGCGAGGATATGAAATACACTAAAGCGAAATGGACTCGCTACATTGGCCATGTGGCTAAAGCAAAGGGAGAGCATAACTCTTAACTCAAACTTTTCATAACTCAAACTTACTACTAGTAATATACGTAGTGACCCTAGCTCAGCGCAATTACACCATGGGTGTTTTGGCAACTTACAGCGATCTGACTCTGGTTGCTCTGCTATACGTTTGACCTTCACCTCAACGCCTATTGGGTGGGAAAAGGATCTAAGCCTGTATGAGTTTGGTCTGATAGACTGATGATCTCACACTGAGGGTTTTTCTTTCTTTTAGACGTAAAGAGCTTAATCCACTAGTTGTGTTAACATGTGGAGGACTGACTGGCATAGCTAACTGGTGTGTGGCTATTGTTCCAGATACTCTTAAGTCGAGACTCCAGACAGGTATAGGCTTCTGACCTTTCACCATTCAAAAATTGAAATGCCATCGCGGGCTAGATTGGTGGCTATACTCAAGCGCTTGATCATGAACGGGAGATTTCGAGGTTTCAGCATCGGCCAAGCAGGGCTCCCAGAAGAAGCATCGGGCTTAGGAGGTTTGCTAATTAGGATGGCCAAGAATTGAATAGAACAAAAAATGAAATAAGTGAAATGAAAAGCATCATCACCTTCAGTTTCAGTATGCAAAGGGGCTGTCTGATAATGTGTACACTTTTTCTAGCTCCCGAGGGAACTTACAAGAATGGAGTGAGAAGTGTTTTTGCTGAGATTATGAGAGAGTCTGGTCCGAAGGGACTGTTTAAGGGACTGACTCCTGTGATTATTCGAGCATTTCCAGCCAACGCTGTAAGTAATCCTAAATCTATTTTCATCATCTCACAGGAGATCTTTTATTATATGGATCCAGTGCCCTGCCCTCAAATTCTCCCTCAAATATATCAGATCCCTGTAATGGCCTGAACTTCTGGTTACAAATTGGATTGATTGGTTCATGATCAGGATGACTGCTCACTAAAAGTACTAACAGGCAGTGGTTAAAAAAGCACAGAATGAGTTAAAGATGATTATAATGCTGGTCTCATATTTGCAACCTGTGGGAAATAGATTGCAGAACAGACTGTGTAGGACCACATCTTAGTCAGATGCTTCCTATGGAAAACCGGTGCGACATTGTGCCTTTTGCTTCATTGCAGCCGATTAAGAAGACAACTCCTAAAATAAGCGATTGATTTTTTGGGAATCTAATATCTTTGGCGCTATTAACCAGGAGACGACAACGATAAAGCAAAGAGCAAAAAGCACAATGTCGCGCACACTTGTCATAGCTTTTCAATATAAATTATAGATGGTTGCATGTCTACCAAGGGCCTCACTATTTTAGAGGTTGGTCGATTCGATTCGTTGAGGATAACTCTACGGGGCCACCTGAAATCTGGGGGAGAAAGATCTGCTACAGCTACAGAATTTCTGCAGCTATAAATAACTTTGTTCTCTGTTGCAGTGCTGTTTTCTTGGATTCGAGATGGCTATGAGATTCCTCAACTTCGTTTTTCCTAACTAAGAATAGTTGTATTTTGATAGAACTATTAATGCTACAACTAATTTTGTATTTTAATTATACAAGCATCCAACATTTGAAATTGCCCGAGCTCCAAGGTGAACTGCCGATTTATCATTTTTTTTACAGATTTATGCTAATTATGTGATTTAAACGCCAGAAGACACTACTAATTGTAGATAGGGGCATGGATAAGTAAGGAATACAGTTCATATACCATAAAACGTGTACATAATCACATGGATATACTACACAAAATGCATATAGAGACCAGATCAACTTTCCATTTTTATTGAAACCATCTCATGAAAAAACTCAGTGATTCCATTGACATCTTTGGCAGGGTTGAGTTGTCAAAAGCGAAGGGCAGACTACCCTAAACTGTGGGTGCAGACCCATGGCACACAAGTATACAAACTGTCCAGAGTTTTTTCAGGTCTCTAAGGGCAGATGATCGCTGAAACATACAGCGCATGCCAAGTCATCAAAACCTTTGAAGGAACTCCGCAGCGCTTATTCGAGCTCTGGCATTGATGGCTAGTTTGAGTTCACTAATTTCTTTATCAATTTCCTCCATAAAGCTAATAATGAAATCAACTAGCTTGTGCTTATACATTTGCTCCAGATGGAAGTTTGTCACCAGAAAGCTGATATCGTATCCCTACAATGAATAAATGCAGTTATTTAATGCTTTTAGGCTGGGGTTGAGTTAGGGAGATGAGCACACGCAGTGAGGTTAGATGCGGGTTACCAGGTATTAGGTCTATTCACACTATTTCGGTCACCCGCCATAATAAAGTTATAGCCACGTCGCATGAACATACAGTTGCAGTCCGAAAACGCAATGAGTTCAGGAGGATTTTCAGTCGCATCAACAGTGTCCTCACTCAACACCAACTCCTCGCTAAGAGCTGAATGTTCGTCCATGATAGATGGTTACCCCACAATAATCCATTTCTTTGATAGCTAGATTAACTCGATATTTTCTCAACTAGCATGCCAGCGTCCACTTTCAGCCGCCCAATTCAGTTCATGTGATCTAAATCGCTTTCAGTCGCACTTTTGAGCAGTGGAGCAAAAATGCACCTATCTAGTTATTGGGTGTTCTCGAGAGCCAACAACCTCCCCAACTGAGAGTAGGTGAGGTAGAGAAATTGGGAGCAAGGTTATAGGCGGGCACCCTAGATACCGAAGTGGTAGCACCCTTCAACTGATCACATGGCCTATTGATGACCTCTGGTTTTAGCCAAGTTTATCTTCACATTGAGAGAGTGAGGAATCAAGGGTCTCCTATTAGTTGGGAACTTTCTGACTCGATTCGAATGAACCATTTCACCTACTCTATAGAAATAGGATCTTTTAATTCTGGTAAGACACCAATATTGTGAAGACTAACATACCTGAATAGGCTTTCTCCTCATTATTCGAAAATGCTCAGCTCTCTGCATCATAAAACTTGTGAACTTATTGCAAAGTATTTTTTCTATGTCATCGGCCTACAAAACAAGCAACATACTCATTTTTCCATTACTCTGTCAGTGTATCGCCTATGTTTAAGATATGCCGTTATTACCCCAGAGGATAGAATCCACGTGTATATAATATATACAAGCTTGACCTGAAGGGTCATGCTGAAAGTGAACTACTAGATGAGTCATACAGTTATATTTGTGTGAATGGGACACAGTAGCCAACTGCTGAAAAGAAAAGTCAACCGATATAATGATAGTAAAAAGATCTCTTATCTCCGTGATAGAACACCTGTCAGGAGTGGTATAGAAAGAGGTTTTAAAACGGAACGTTTCCCAGAATGTTTACTGTTTCTATTTACACGGAAAAGACAACTCTATGGGTAGACCTCAGTTAGTCTAAGTTGCAATCCAAAACTGATCGGGAACTGAACCAGGAAACTCCCCAATCCATGGCCTAATCTGCTATCTGTAAACCATTGCTTCACCCTTCACTAAAATGACAACAGATTTTTATCCTCTTGATGACATACAAACAGTAAATTTAAAGAACTTTAGATTCAAAGGACTGGGTCAAATTTGAAAAATTCTTACGTCGGTTTACTGGCAATTTTCTCCTATCAACTTTCTCCTTCTAAAAAATGTTTTCTCCAAAAAAAAGGTCTAAAGAATGATCACAAAATGCGTATAGCTAGGTGGTAAATGCGTATAGCTAGGTGGTATATGCGTATAGCTGGTGGTATATGCGTATAGCTAGGTGGTATTTCGCAACCATGGATCCTGTGATATGACTTTAATCCAATTTGTACCAGTAAAGCGACATAGCACCGAAGTTCAAATATACCTGCTTGATTGCCAGGCTGATTCTCAGTGAGTTTATTGAGCCTTCGATAAGAACCCTCTCATTTACACTCCTCGATATGACAACCGGAGTTAATAGCAACTCTCTTCCAGATCTGTATAGATATAGGAAAGAGCTCATTCCTGAGTTCTAACAGATCTTGGTCATACGCATCCAAGTCTGATACTTTTCTATAGGAAGTACAGTGTACATATCCATTCGTAATATCATCAAAATTGGAAGTCATAATGGATAAACATAGGACGGTGTTTTTTTTCCGCAAACACAGCCATCCTGAAAACTGCTGTGAATGATTGTCAACACTTGGTAAACAATCTCAAATATACCATTGTCTTCTTTTGCAACAATGCAACGATAGGAATTCAAGATGTGCAAAGCATTTTGGGTTGTCCACCAAGGTCATTCACATAGTAATTATAAAAGCGAACGGTGGAACATCCTCAGGTAACTATTGCGTAAAATTCTACATTCAAAGATTAGGCTGAAAAAGTGTTAGAATTTGTTTGGGTTTTTATGATAACACAACATGGTAACACTGAGAGGTGTAAGGGGTTTACCTGACTTCCACTTCAGGTTTGTTGTGCCGTTCCACAATCTGCGAGGAAAAGTTTTCTAAGCACATTGCTGCCTCCAGAGTGGCACGAACAGCACTTAAATATGGCTTCAAAGTTGAAGACTAAAACACAGACCAAAGGATAATGAGAGGCATCATCGTTCTGGCAGCTGTGAGATTGAATAGATGTTCAACATTTTGAGGTCACATCACAGTAAAATCAACTCGTCATGAAGCTACCACCGGCCTTTGAGTGATGCTAGGGTATTCTTGATTTTAAGAACTACTCTCTATTACCCCTTGCTTTACTGTTTGTTTTGACTCGTCACTGGCCAAACAAATAGTGCTAGTAGGCTGGTAGTCTAGTGTAGTACTAGTAGTAGAACTAAGCATAAACAGTAACACTAAGTCAGTAACATCAGTAGTAAGACTAATTTGTCACAGTAGTATTAATGCAGTGTAAGTGCCATATGATATAGGCAACTTAACAACACACACAGTGAGTACGCACACTCACACTGAGACACAGGCAGTGAGTGAGTGAGTGACTGAGAGAGTGAGTCACACCCACACCCTTCACAATCATAAATCAAACAGGACTCAGCCAATCAATCAAACAATCAATCAACTCAATTTCAGTCACTCACACTCACAGTCACACTCAATGACTGATTCACCATCACAGTCGCTGGCCTCAGTCAATGAGTGACTTATACCGACCGACACTCAGACTCACAGTCACACTCAAGACAAGAGTCAGTCATGGTAGTCATCACTCATCAATGAGTGATCAGTGAATCAATTATGAGTTATGACATGAGTCATGCCAAATATTGAAATAAATAATAATTAATAGTAATATAGTAATAATAGTAATTTGGTAAGTAAGTAACGAATGCTAATATTACAATAATAATACTAATTCTAATACTAATAGATTAATCCAGTAGTAGTAGTAGTAGTAGTAGTAGTAGTAGTAGTAGTAGTAGTAGTAGTAGTAGTAGTAGTACTAGTAGTACTAGTACTAGTAGTAAAGTAAGTAAGGTAACCAGTAAGTTACTGGGTAAGTAGAACTTAAAATTTTGAACTCGGTACGATTAGTTCGAAGGCACTCGATTTTTTACTTTGATGATGAAACATCTCATTCGCCTAGTCGCCGAAAGATACAACGCCAAAGCTGATTGATCTTACCATTTCTAATTCTATTTCATTCGCCAGAAAGAAACTAGAAAGTCGAGCCGCCTCTGCTTTTACTTTAGTTTTAGAGCTAACGAAACTAGAAATATCGCAAGAGGAAACAACTCGAACTAATTGCACTACACCGTTACTATGTGACCTGGCTCTTTGGCACGTGGCGGCTTGTAGAACGAGAGGAGCAGTAATATTTCGATCACTCCATCAGGCACCAGCAATATGCCGAAAAGTCAGCTCACCTGGCTCGCACCGTCGATGTGGCTACATTTTCTGCCGTATGGCCCCATTAATGTATCAACTAATAAAACTAACACCCCACGGGTCACACAGTACGCTAAAGCCATGCATAACTTTATCATATTCTATGGTATGGATTTTAAAGGAATATAAAACTTTCACAATCATTGGGCTTACTATCTAGTAGGAGCAGTGTTATTTTAAATAGTCCCATATTGATAGAACACACCAAACGATGACACTTTATTCATTTATCTATGGTCCTTATAGAGAATATGAATTTCATTTTGACATTTTATTAATCATGAGCATTATGTACTCAATTCAAGATATGTTATGGAAAACAGGGCAGGCGTTGAAGAGAACTCATCTCATTTCTTGCATAAAATGGAAATGTATATGATCACAAGACTAAAATTGTTAGCAAAAATGTTTAAATGTGTTTTGATAATAGCTAGAGCTGATCTTATAAAGGAGGTGGAAAACTATCCGGCCTGCAAGCGAGGCCCTTTATGTTTGCATAATGCTGGCACCAGCCGCAGGAACACTACCAAAAAGTACTTGGTTTATATCTCGGCCACCAAGTTTTTCATCTGAATAATATCTGTTTTTGACTTTGAGCAAAAATTCTTCAAGCTGATCCAACCTGACGAGGGAAACACAACATCCTCCCCATCCAGCACCTGTCAGTCTAGATCCCAGAGCTCCGGAATCCCTGCAACATAGAACGAGAATATGAGTGCGGCCTCACAATGGTGGATATCAGTGCAGTGTATCCCAACTCTTCAAACTTACTCTCTACATAAATATATTATGGAATAGCTCAGCTGATTGAAAGATCTCAAGTTCCAGACTTGGGTATGCGGGGCTCCAATTGTGAATATGAGGTCCTTGCGAAGTTCTTAGCTGCTACTGTTCCATAACAAGGCCCAGGCGTAGAAGTAGAGAAAACAAGTAAAGGGAAGGTTAAACGACAAACCTGCAGATCTGGGTTAAAGCATCCAGGTTGGGGTGGCTGCAGTCATAAAGATCTTTTAGTGACTCGTGTGATCTATTGAGAAGCTTCCCAAGTGACTTGGCAATGTCATCACCTGATTGTCCGCTCTGACAAGCTTCCAGAAACTCTTGAGTACGTCTGGCCTCACCGAACACGTGCCGGGCTCGATCTAACACTCTGAATTCAGTGACTGTAACAGAAATGTTAGGTCCAACCAAAGTATTAAGAAGACTTCGTTACATACAATCGCTTCTGCAGAAAAATTGCCGGTAGTGACAGAAGTCTGCTGGTTCAGCAAGTAATAAACTCATATTACTGGTTTGACTTACCCTAACTCAAAGCAGACCATTTCAAGACAAAATTCCACTCTGCAATGGGCTAAGTATTGGACATTTCACAGAAGTAAAGGGATGCATTGATGGAGGAGGGGAGGATAAATCTTAAAAGGAATCCTAAGCATTTAAATCGGGACACACTACGTCGTTTTGACCCCATACCTGAGAGAGTGTTCTGGCTTAGTGTTGTTGTATTTAGCTCATCTGGGGTAACCTCTAGCAAGGCACAGACAGCATCCTTGCTGAGTGTGCCAGTTTCTGTGTGCAAGCAGGACATTCCAGCCACCAACTCTTCCATTTGTGAATATGAATATCCTAATTTGGCTTGCACATCTCCCAGTTTCTTGAAATTCCTCCATTCCAAATTGCGTTGTTTGGCTATCAACTGACAAATTGGATTGACTTAGTGAAATATAGACTATTCCAAGCAACCAGTAGAGTGATTGAATGCCAAGAACCTGTGTGGTTTGGTTTCATTGCCCTATAAAAAACAAACTAGGAAAGTTTACATTACATGAGATGCCACATCTTGGCCTTACTTTTTGACCAGTTTTACCCATACAACCCATGGCATAAGAGAGGTAAATGGACAGTACAGATCTACATATTCACCTGAGCAGCAATACGGCATTCGACAACTCGTCTGTTGAAATCAGAAGTAGCGGCTTTGTTGGCCTCGGCGAGACTGTGTCCAATCACAAAGGCATATCCTTCTGGGAGAAAGACATCAGACGCTCGGATTGGGTCGAACTCAATATGTTTTGCCTGTGGTGTATATGGTAAAGATTTCGAGCGACTTAAATTTCTGTTACATTAAGCAGTTTGGACAGGCTTTTGTTGTCCTGTCATATATTGGAATGTTAGATTTATTCATTCCTTTAAAATTCCAAGGTCCGTAGGCCGTAGACCGACCTACCCATAGAGATACCTTCTCCAAAGTTCCCGTATGACGCACCTTGAGTAATACTGAATGTTCTATAAAAAGAAACCTATGTACAAAGCCTTATCACAAACACGAAGTTACACGCCCACAGTCCAGGAAAACCTAGCAAACATCCAATACACACTAAAAACAAAAGATATAACCCCTTTAAAGGGGCTATGTCATGGGCAAAAGTGTCCTTTTTTCATATTATGAAGCCTACCATAAACAAATGGGCCCAATACCCAGCTCAAATGGAAGAGATATCCAGTGCGTATACTTAGAGCCCCTTTCCAGACTGTCGACACAATAGAATTGTCCTTGAGATAGGAAATTAACACAGAGCTGTTGGAGTTTGCATTGATTTCTCGGCTAACGCGCTTGGCCATCCTATTAACCGGACCTCTTAAGTCTGAGGCTTGTTGGAGCGGTAGAAGCTAGTATAATTGTGAGGAGCTCATACAACGTGGGCCGCCGTGGCCTGGATTCAAATCCAGGTTCTTATGGTTGCGAGCCCAGTACTTTTATCACTGAGCTATCCCGCTATCTCCCATTCATTGAAATACAAAACAATACTGAGGGACTGGATGAGGCTGTACTAAACGTCATACTAGGAAAATATATAGTGAATGCATACTGTTAGTTACCTTGCCTTTCTCAGCTAGGAATGAAATTGATTGGTCCATTCCACCTCCTTGTGTACCAATAAATCTTTCACAGTCACAGCAGATCTGAGCAAAGTCTGACTGAAAAAAAAACAACTGACCAATATATCTGCTTCATGAAAAGAGGAAAAACTTACGTTCAGTTGATTGGTAGCTATTTTAATCAGCAGAGAACATATTATTATATTGTTCAGTGCACGGAGTTGCAGATACTCTAAGTTGCTCAAGTTTATACGGATAGTTCATCGATTAATCCCCTCATCAACAATAGAGGACTAGCCCTTTGTTGATTAAAATAGCGTAAATAAAATCCGTCGAATGACCATTGACTAGGCACTGAATACCTCTTGAATATTTGTCGCGTTTCAATGTCTTGCGCAATTGAAAAATTAAAAGATTCTGGATCGAAATCTGTACCGACCAAGAGTCAACTCTGATGGAGTCAAATCCTTTTCACTGGTCACGCTTTTCATTCGTCGACTGACTGACCACATAGGATTATAACCCGAGCAATTGAATCGCAAGCCATCTAGGAGTGGGAAGATAACTCTAGGTATATAATGGAAAGGCGACACGATAACAAGATATATGGAAAGATAACTCCTCGGTTAGCAATCCCGATACCTAAAATGTCGTTCCTTTGTGATGACTGCATTCAACAGCAATCAAAACCAAATGGGTCATAATTGGATCATATTAGTGACCTTTCAATTCTTACTCAATAATTTTACAGAACATCTGGACACCTGTTATTGCTATGAGTCACAAATCCCATTACACATTATTATATTTCTTATTCTTCGTATCTCCATCACAGAACAGCTGTCAGGAGTGGTGCAGGTACCCCGTAGGTGCCCTGACAGGACAGCTGTTAAGAGTGGTGAAGAAATTAGCCTACTGAGTTTAAGGCTCAGTGTTTCTCAAGGTACGTCATTAGGAGACTTTCTGCTTGCACCTGCGTGCCCCATAGAGAAGATGGGCTTCCTTTATTTAGCATTAAGATCCTAAGCTGATGAGGGTGTCACGAAAGACAAAGTTTTTGTCCCAACTAGGAATCAAGCCCAGGACTACGGGTCCAAAGCCTAGTACGCTATCCACTAGACTATCGCTTCACCCCATTATATTACTCAGAAGGTAGGACTATTTCTATAGAGATGATCAGAAGACTTGACGTGTAGACCGGTAGGATGGCTCACACTCAGTTACAATTGGAAGCAATGCAGCATTAATCAAATTTGTTTCTACACTTTGTGGTAAAAAGTGAACATCATTCTATTATGTGCCTGGCACAGCGTAGCGTAAACCTGATCTCTATTTTTGTACTGAATTATTCTGCAAAATCTGGCATGAGGTTTGCATATGGGTTTTATGCTTTTGGTCTTCTGCCATTACGCTTGATTGAATCCCTAATGAAAGTCATAAATATCAGGAGTCACATGCCGCTCACACCCTCGAAGACATAATATTCGTTACCTTGGTAATTTCTTTAGCTTCTTGACCATAGAGGGCGCTAGTAATCAGAGCAGCAGCGCAGACAAGAGCACTAGAGCTGGACAGGCCTGCAGATGGAGGAACCCTGCCAGAGAGTGTCAAATCTATGCCTGGTCTGTCAGATAACTGCAGATGCTCCACCATGCCTCGATATCCACAGAGAAAATAGTGATACCACTGGGGTGAAGAAATGTCTATCTCAAGCTCTGACGTTTTCGTCTCAAAGTCACTAAAACAAGCTAGTCGTTTTTAGTTACCTAAAATTATTGAAACTGGCACAGGAAAGCAGGGCTGTTCGTGGTTAGAGCGCTTGGCATAAGATCTTTAGATCCTGGATTCAAACAACGGTCATGCTAGGTTCAACCTGTGAGTGTGGGCTCCACACACAATTCCCAGCGTCTGTAGCCCCAAAACGAGGAGGTCGCTAAATAGGATAAACATATAGCATTGTAGTACTATGAAAGGATATTTTGAGCTGTCTGTAACTTTGGGAGGCCATGAAGACAATCTGCAGACTGGCGCATTGCTTTAGTAGCCAAGAGATACGGGTGGCTAATCGTGAGTAATTCAGCTGTTGTGGGTAGATCCTAGATATGCCATGGAACTTGACTGGATTCGCTAATCTGTGAGTTATAGAGGAAATGGATGAAGGGATTAGCCCATCAGGTAACATTACTCCATGCACTGACTGTCTAGAGTGATTACCTTATACTCAGATTCCTTGATTTATCATTGGTACATAAGTCCACATTTAAAATGCCATCTACTCTCAGAGGTGTACATTTGAACAACAACTATGATTGAGTCGATTGGGCTTTCTACTGCTTATGCTTGTAATTGAACATCTTACTTTTCTGCCTTCTACACTCTTAAATTAACTACTATTCAGACTCAGTGTTAATTTGCCAAGACTCGCTAGAATTCTTCCTAAGCTGTGAATGAATCGGAATTAACTTGATTATTTTAATTGATTTGTACACCCTCTCCATTTCCATTTCCGCCTTTTCTATTAGACAAATTTTAACAAGCCATGGAAAGAAGTCACAGTATAGTGGAACACTATTTGGTGTTCGAAAAGCTGCTGTTTTTACAGCCTGAATGAAAGTAATACATGTATTGTCAAACATTTATCACTGAAGCTGTAAAGGTGGCGTGGGCGTGTGGCTGAGGGTTTGCTTTTGAGAAATACCAAATAAGGTTGTAAAACATGAGGAGTTCACACACCAAGGGGCTACCACCGCCTTCGATGTCCATAGATTTATCACCTTTTAAACACACGCTAGAAATTGCCCATGGCAGCTTTTTCATTCAATATTGCCATACTGCCAGGTTGCCTGGATCATGAAGGAAATCAGTGCATTGTGAAGTTTAGTGTATTGCCGTGCAGTTTCAAATGTGGGCAACCCAATTGGTACACTTTATATATCGCATCCACCAGGAGACAGCAGCAGCAAAGGTGAGTCTTTCTTTCTAAACTGAGATGAAGACTAGACTGATCATCGGTGCGGTAAGGTCTCCTGATCTTGAGTAGAAGCTCAGCGATTTTGTGCTCGGACTGACTTTTCATCGGTAACTGTGTAATATCACCCGTATTATACCTCATGTATCGTCATGAGGCCTTTGATCAAGGGTCAAAGTGCACAATTCCTACCGATGAAAAATTTAATCGGTCCAAATTTATAGGTCCAATCAACTTGATAATCGGTCTGGTCTGAAACCACCTTCGCAGCAGGATAGTGGTCTCACTCACTCAGGGATTATGTCGAAATAATATAGGACAGGATTTGTGGTAAACCCTGTTGACTAATAAGAAAACATTTAGGGATTAGTAGTTTATTTTTGTCATCACTAATGGTTATTTAGATCAGAGCCAAGTAGATTCATCCGTTCATATCCTGATCCACCCAACAACCACATAACTAGATAAGTCTCTACCAAAGGGTATGCGACATCATAAATAGATAATGTACACAGATCATAGATAGATGTATACATGTATATGCAAATAATATATAAGCTATTTGGATAATCTAGTAGTTCACAAATAATCGCTAGAATTTGAATAGGAAAATTGGGATAGGTGACCTGTATCCACTTCACCTACGTTCATAAGATGTAGTGAAATCTCCCGTAAATATACGAGTGAAGAAATACTGTTTCCTTTTAATGCTGGATGAAGAAGAAGAGTAAAGGCAGTTAGCTTGGTTATAGGCCACGCAATGTACAGCTCAAACTCCAAAAAATGAGTCTATTGACTGTAGAATGATAAAACGAGCCACCTACTTGTTGTACAATTACATCCAATTACTAGAGCTATGTAGTGTCATGTTTGTATCAGTGAAGGACCTACACATAAATTAGGTATTGTCTTGGTACAGCCATTTTGATCCAGATTCCGCTCCCTACCCTATATACAAATGCCCCCAGAACCCGGCTCCGGGTGACCACTTTCCTCTTGTTTCACACCATCGGTGAATGAGTGAAGAACATAAAAGGTCAATAGTAACTAAAATATTTGAATAAATTTGGCGGTTTCACACCAACCTGTATTTTGAATCAGTGTTGCACAATCGGAGAGTTCCCGTATCATTAAGTTTTCCAGCGATCATAACATCATGCTCAATGGCCATAGGTAACACTGAGTATCCCATGTAGTCTACGTGTTCACCTGAAACGGTGAGAGACAATGAAAGAACAATCTTAGTGTAGTAAAAAATACCATGACACTCCCAGAAAACGCAGTACATTGTTGATGGTCATACTTTTTGATGGCATGTTTTGTTTTCTGTTTCTGCCTTATGCAGAGGGTTTGGGATCACTTTGTTAACCTCATGCACCTATCTGCATCTAGTGTGGGTACGGTTTCCGGCACTATTAAAGATTCACACTAAAGGTCTCTTCTTCCCTGTGGTATCATGTTATATAACTTAGTTAGTTATATAATATGATACTGATACTTTATTTGCATAAAACTACATAAATATTTTACATCTTTTAGCATAATTTGCCCAGTTGGTTGTGAGTCTCTCACCAAAAACAATGTCAACAGCACGCCTGTAAAAAGTCAAATTATGTAGGGAATGAATTACTAACCAATGAGGTTTACTCTACCCGGTGCCCGAGAATAGTGAGTGGGATCGCTTCCATACTTCTGAACAAAAGTCTTCTTCACCTTTAAAAACCTAAAATGACAACACAAGGGGTGTTTGATTTGACTGCGATCAAACTTCGTCGTTGAGCAATTACATTTCTATACTTTGCGCTGCGACCTGCCACCTGGATATAGATCATGAGTTATGACCTCGTACAAGGTTACATTAGTTGAACAGGAAGTCACTAGGATCCACAGCCCTTGTGGGCTTTAATTACCATTATGAATTCCACGATTCCCATAGGTCCTCTTGTGGTGCTTCAAGTGAACTCAGCACATACTTGAAAAATACTGTGTTATCCTTGCGCAGTACATTGCTCCAGCTTCTTTTGTTTCTGGTCAGTCGGTTAGACTAGGCCAGTGACTGAGCTTGTTCACAAAAATGGTCAAGCAGTTTGTTCTTTATTTCTTTGAATACAAGGAAGAAGACAAAACATCAAAGCTGAGGGCTACAGCAATCGGTTTGCAAGGGCTGCAACAAAATTGAATTTTGAGCTAACCAGTCTGGGCTAATGGCATTGTAGTTCAAACAACTGAGAATAAACCAAACCGCAAACCCACGCCAGAATCCCCAATCTGTGATCTACTGATTGATCCAATGACTAAGATTTCAATGAATTGAACCAATGGAATGAATGACTCACTGACTGATTTACTTTAGTCATGGACTGAGCTGGTGACTAATATTAATAGTAATATTATAAAATAATAATACTTAATAGTATCGACAATCAGTAGTACTAGTAGTACTAGTCGCACTCACCTGTCATCTGCCACAAAATCAAGAACGGGAGGTGAGTCACTCTCGATCATCTTGCTTTTACGTGCCTGACCTCAAACACCAGCTCCACTTCGCGATTTCTAGGACCAAGTAAACCTAAGGTAAGTGGGAGTGACAACGTACACAACCTTGCTATTGGGGCTGTATGACCCGTGAGGGATAGAGCCCCTCTGTCCATTGCCGTGTGGTGTCTATCAGCAAAACCAGGAGCGCCTGTTCGATCTCTGGGCATTACTGGGATTTATCAGTCATATGATTGACACGTTT